>JGI12109J20283_11817213_pt1 | contig 19608 bp, 12 predicted proteins | sample ElkSlonscriptome_12_FD_20283 | JGI IMG/M metagenome (IMG submission 20283)
CTGTCAAATAAGCTCGCGCAAAGGCGCCAAGGTCGCCAAGAACTGCATAAACGTTGCCGCTTTGCGGCTTTGCGCGAGCTAATCCGGCCGTATTTGAAAGGTATTGCCCCATGACCAAAGCCTTTTCAGACAGTCTCTAAACTGTGATGTCCGGCTCGGAGAGATCGGGTGGGGTGCGTTTCCGGGCACCCAGTTGCACGCGGGCCAGCGTTTCGTTGGCTATCGTCTGCGCGCGCAGCATGGTATCCTCGGCCCGATCTTTGAGCTCGAGTCCGCGTTCCCGCACCAACTCGCGGGTCTGTATGCCACTACGCGGGGCCAGCAACCCGGCCATAACGCCGCCAACCATCGCACCGATAATGAACCCGGCGACAAATGATCCGCTCTCGTCCTGTCGGAAATCGTTTATGCTCATCAGACTGCTCTTGAATGCTACCAAATCATCTACGTCAGCAAGCTGTAATGCAACGTCAGGCCAGTGTCTCAGCGGTAAAACACCGATTGTGGTAATGACGCCGGAGTATACCATATCGTCGTACGGCTTGCAAGCCTGGTTATATCCGCAGAACCTTGAGCTTGTGGCGTAAGGCACGGGTATATTATTATAGATTATGTTTATTTGGGTGACACATACGGGCTATATGCTTGATTTATCGCTTTACCCATGGGTTAAATTTTAGAATCTTTTCTGATGTGAGGGTGACAGGGTATTGACAACCAACCTGATATGTATTACTATGCGCTCATATCGCAGAGTGTAAAAATACGGTTATCATTCTGTCAAGTACAGAACATGCCATCTTCTGGATTACCGGCATTATTGCTGCTGGTAGTCTCTTTTAGCTCATTGAAAAGAGTTGCATCTCCGTACAACCTGATAAGTTTCTGACTCTTACGGGTTTTCTTTCCCAAACCAGACGTGCCAAACCTGAACCTTACTATTCGGTAAGCCGAATTGTGCCCTGTTGCATTTAGGACGTGTAGTTCCCGGCGTGAACTATAAAATAGTGATCGCGGGACCTAGTAGTGAGGTGGAGTGCTCCATGATTGAGCAGCATAGAACCCTGTTATCGCCTGCCCAGACTGATCTTGATACATTTCAGCAGCGTGCTTCGCAGCGGCGACAACGTGTTAAGCAGTCAACCGATGTGCTGGTTGGTATTCTGCGTGCAGTTGTTCGCTCGGTTATCACCCCGATTCGTTCATTTGTTCGTCTTCCATCTCGTTACCTGCTCCATGCGATTATTGCATTGGTGGTGCCGTTGGCACTGGTGTTGAGCCAGGTCTGGGTCGCCCGTCCGCTCGTGGAAGAACCGGCATCATCGCCGGCACCGCTGGCCGATGCGCCGTCCGGGTTGGGGCCCATCAGCCTTGAGGTGCAGGACTACAGCAGTGGTTCGGAGGTGGGTGATCCGCCGTTGGAAGTGACCGATGCGCTGCCCATGCCGCTCTCGCTGACCTCGCGGAGTGAGGCGCTTGCGCCGCTGGTGGTTCCGGCACCGCTGGCCGGCGGGATCGAGCGGGTGAAGTTGCGCAATGGTCCTGGCCTGGAGTATGACGAAGTGTCCCGGATGGATGGCGGTACGCCGATGCAGGTTATCGGGCGTGTTGGTGACTGGTTCCAGGTGCGCGAGAATGCGAATGCGCCGGTTTACTGGGTCGCGGGGGAACTGCTGGATATCCCGGAAGCATCGATCTATACGCTTTTCGAGGTGCCGCAGTCGGATATTCCGCCGCCGCCGCCACCGAAGGTCGGTACGGTGCGCGAGAGTAATCTGAATCTGCGTGATGGCCCCGGTACAAATTATGTGAGCATGCAGAAGGTTGAGTCCGGGATGGAGGTCTCGCTGGTTGAGCAATATCAGGGCTGGATGCATGTTGCTACCGATAGCTTTGACGGCTGGGTCAGCGCCGATTTTCTGGATATTGGCGAGGGTATCGTGCCGCGTGTGCCGGAAGCCGAGGCAATCCCTGATCCCAATCCGGCGCTGGTAGGTATTGTCAATGCCGGGAATGTCAATCTGCGGAAGGGGCCGGGAACGGCTTACCCGAAGGCTGGCACCATTGGTGGCGATACGCAGGTTGATCTGCTGGCGCAGCACAAAGAGTGGTATCAGGTGCAACTGAGCGACGGTAGCAAGGTCTGGATGTTTGGGGAACTGCTGAATATTGCGCCGATGGCGCAGCGACGGGTGCCTTACACCAACAATATTCCGGCGTTGCCTGCGCCACCGCGACCGGCACCGGCATCGGCACCGGCACAACGCCATGGTGCCAGCAGTCGCAACAGCGGCAACCAGGGTGGTGGTAATGCTGCGCCGGCCACGAACAACAGCAGCGGCGGTAACTTTGTCGGTTTGCCCGCCAGCGGTGATGTCGCCGGGTTGGCAATGCAGTTTGTCGGCCACGCCTATGTCTGGGGTGGCTCCAGTCCGGGCGGCTTTGATTGCAGTGGTCTGACCAAGTATGTCTATCGGCAGTATGGTGTGGGTCTGCCGCATAGCGCGGCGGCGCAGTATAGCACGGCTTATGGCGCAATGGTCGGTATGAATAGCCTGGCTCCCGGCGATCTGATCTTCTTTGTCGGGACCGGCGGTGGGTATGGCATTACCCACGTTGCCATCTATGTCGGCGGCGGGCGGATTGTTCACGCGATGACGCCGGCCCTGGGTGTGCAGGTTTCTAACCTCTATAGTAGTTACTGGCAAAGCCATTACTATGGTGCGTTGCGCGTCTATCGATAATAGATTGCGCCAGATAGGGTAGTGGCTATGGGCCAGAGGCGAACCCGCCTCTGGCCTTCTTGCGTTGTGCCGGTTGTCGGCTGCCCGGGAATAGTGTACAATCTGCTGCGGACGCGGTGGTCATATGCCTGGAAGGGTTGCACTCCGGTAATATTGATATATTTCTGTGTGCTCTGCGTCTCTCTGGTATATTCTTCAACCGAAGTCTCACTGTGGCGATAGGAAATGGTTACAATAAGACAGGGTTCGGAACAGCTTTACCCGCCGGTAGCTCTGCTGCCGGCTGATATGTGCAGACTGTAACCCTGCCTAAGGAGCATTAAGTATGAAGGGCCTGGTCTTAAGCGGTGGCAAAGGAACGCGTCTGCGACCGATTACCTACACAAGCGCCAAGCAACTTGTTCCCGTCGCTAACAAACCAGTCCTTTTTCGGGTGATTGAGTCGATTCGTGATGCCGGTATTGATGATATTGGGATTGTGATTGGCGATACGGGTGAAGAGATCCGCAATGCGGTGGGGAATGGCCGCCGCTGGGATGTGCGCATTACCTATATCGAGCAGGAGCAACCGCTGGGTCTGGCGCATGCCGTTAAAATCAGTCGAGATTTCCTGGGGGATGATCGCTTTGTGATGTTTCTGGGGGATAACTGCCTGCAAGGAGGCATCAGTCCGCTGATTCGGCAGTTTGGGAGCAGCAGTTTCAACTCCCAGATTGTGCTGAAAGAGGTCAGCGACCCGCGCCAGTTTGGTGTAGCTGAACTGGATGACACCGGGCGTGTCATGCGCCTGATGGAGAAGCCGCGTGAGCCGCGCAGCAATCTGGCGCTGGTGGGGGTGTACATGTTTGATCACCATATCTGGGAAGCGGTGGAGGCGATTCGGCCCTCGTCCCGGGGAGAGTTAGAGATCACTGATGCGATTGCCTGGTTGGTCAATAATGGCTACGAGGTGCATCCTTATGTGCATGCGGGTTGGTGGATCGATACCGGAAAGAAAGACGATCTGCTGGAGGCTAATCGCCTGATCCTGGAAGAACTGGTCCACGATGTCCAGGGGTATGTTAGCCGGGACTCGCAGATTAGCGGGCGCGTAATTATTGAACCGGGCGCGGAGGTTATTCATAGCACTATTCGTGGCCCGGCGGTTATCGGCGAGCATACGCGGATTATCAACTCTTATATCGGTCCATTTACCTCGGTGTATCACCACTGCCTGATTGAGGATAGCGAAGTTGAGCATAGCATTGTGCTGGAGAACAGTACCGTGCGTGATCTACCGCATCGCCTGGAAGACAGCCTGATCGGGCGCAATGTCGAGATTGGGCGCAGTCCGCTCAAGCCTCGGGCCTACCGCCTGATGCTGGGTGATAACAGTTCGGTCGGTGTGCTCTGATTGACACGCGTTACGCGGTGGGAGTCTGGACCCCGAAGAGCACGACATGAGCGAAAAGCGCAAAACTGCCAATGCCGACATTGCTCAGGCGATCCCGCGTTTGGCGGGAGATATCGCCTCCGGCAGGACGGAAGAACCCAGTTTGTTCACACCAATGTTGCACATCGTGCAACATTGGTGTGAACAAGAATAAAAACGTACCACGCTGCCGCAGGCGGTCTGTGTTTCATCTGGTAAAACGCTTCGTTTGATCGTCCACCGCGTAACTCGTGTGATTGATAGGAGTTACGCGGTCACAGACTTGGCAGAGCATTTCGCCTCCGGCAGAGCGGAAGATTCCATGCTTTTTCACAAACATTTGCACTCTGTGCAAATGTTTGTGAAAAAGACAGATCACGTACCACGCTGCCGCAGGCGAATCGGGCCGTTCATCCAGGCAAATATCTGATTTGAAAGCCCATCGCGTAACTCGTGTGATTGACTGTCTGCCAACCGTTTCGTACGGGCCGGGTTTTATTCTGCCCCGGCAAGCGGCAGGTAACTCCGCCAGAGGCGCGGAACAACCCGCAACTGCACCGGGATCTGCTGCGTGCCGCCGTTGCTGACAATTGTTATGCCGGCGGTGTAGTCACCAGGTGCTAACCCTGTCGCGTCAATCTTCAACGGCAGTGTGCTGCGCCAACCCTGACCGGCGGTTGTATCCGGGCGCAGCCAGGCAGCATCACTACCGGCGTTCCAGATTACCTGACCTGCCCCCAGGTTGCTCAACCACAACATAGTCGTGCGGGGCGGTTCGTCCGGCGCGGCAAGCAGTTTCAGCGTTTGGGGCGTTACGCTCAACACGGGCGGCAGCGCCTGGTTCAGATAGATCGGCTGTTCGCCTATGGTAAAGCTTACGCTGCCCTGCTGCGCGGTCAAGGCGTGGTTTGTGCCGTCGCGGGTGATGAGCGTGACGTTGTGATTCGGCTCAACCGGCAGTGTCACCGTCTGTGAGCCCTGGTTACGCCACAGTATATCGATCAGGACGTTGTCATACCGGCGGAAGCGCAGATGGTAGCGTTCAACCGTGTGTTGCGGCTCGTTCGGGTCATACTGAAAGGTGTGGTGTGCGCCCGGCCCCAGGGCAACTGCGCCTGCCAATTGCCGTGACAGCACCGTGTAAGCCTGGTATGCCGGTTTGGGTCGATAGCCCTGGTCTTTTGACCCAAGAATAGCGGCCTCCTCCCAGAAGTTTCCCAGGCGACCATCAAACTTATCTTCCAGTTGGAAATAGCTCAGATGCTGCACGCCCAGTGTCAGCGCAATGGCATGTGTGCGGACCATGTAGTTGGCCTGTTCTGCCTCGGTTTTGCCGATGAGGGTTGCGGCAAGTTCCGGGTAGTGGTTTGATACCAGGCGATAGTCGCGGGCACCCGGCTGGGGTGCTTCGTCCGCCAGGTGTTCGGCGGTGGCTTGTAGCGCGTAGCAGTCGGGTTGGCCTGCGTCACAGGTGGACCAACCAACTTCGCTGATCCAGAGGGGACGTATCGGCCCGCCGTAGGTCTGTGCGCGGGATGCCAGCCAGTCACGCGCGGTGATGATGCGGCCCCAGAGCGACACACGCGTCACGAGGCCCGGTTGATCGGGGGCGACATCGGGCATGTAGGGATGGATCGCCAGAGCATCGAAGGCATTCCAGGCGGTTGGGACCGCCGTTAGTGCCTCGTCGATGAAGCGCAGCCCATCGCTATGGCCGATGCTGTCGGCCCAGAAGCCATCAAGGACATAGAGGCCACCGGTTGCGACAATCGCGCGCGAGTCGGCCGCTTTGGCGGCGGCGTATCCTGCCTGGAGCAGTAGTCCATACTCGGCGGGTGTGCCGGGCCAGGTTTCCCAGGCATTGGGCTCATTCCAGATCTGCCAGGCGGCGATGCGGGGCGAGCCGGGGGCATCGTTGTAGCCGTCGCCGTCGTAGCGCTCAACCGTGGCATAGACATAATCGGCAAAATCCTGGACATTGGCGGGCGGGCACCAGTAGTCCTGCGTTGTTACTCCAGCGCCGGTGTAGCGCTCGATCCGTGTCTGGCAATCGGCGACGCGCGCCCACTTTGGGGTTGTCAACAACATCCCGACAATGCCATAGCCATGCTCGGCCAGTTGCAGCAGGCGCTGGTCAAAATATTTCCAGTCCCAGCGGCCTTTGTCGCGCCGCTCCAGGTTGCCCCAACTTAGCTCTTCGCGGGCCCATGTGATACCGGCAGCGCGTCCACGGGCCAGGAGGTCAGCGATACCATCATCGCCGTCATTGTTGATTCGCTCCAGGCCGGTGATGTAGGTGTTCATGCCGGAGAAGTTCACTGTTGTCGGCTGTGACAACGCGGCCGGGTGGGGTTGCGCGGGCGCGGGCAGTGGCGGCAGCAGCAACAGCAGCAGCAGGCAGATCAGGGCGGAGGCGCTGCGTCTCGTTTGTGCAACATGAACCATAGTCCAGACCCGATTTATATTCCAGTAAGATTTTTCGCGTGAAGCACGTTTATTTTACCAGATAGCGGCGCAGGATGGGTTTGACAGCTTTCTCCCTCATCCCTATAATCACCGGGTCATAGCGTAACTATAAATGTACAGGAGTTACGCGGTGGGCGATCAAACTAGGTGTTTGTGCCCGATAAAGGCTGGCTTCGCCGCCGGCAGGGCGGAAGATTCCTGTCTTTTTCACAAAACATTTGCACAAAGTGCAAATGTTTTGTGAAAAAGAAAAAAGAGTACCACGCTGCCGCAGGCGAATCGGGCCGTTTATCCAGGCACATGCCTGATCTGAATGCCCACCGCGTACGTCGTGTAAATGTACAGGAGTTATGCGGTCACGAACCCGAAAGGACACTTCGCCTCCAGGAGGGCGGAAGAAACCATTCTTTCTCACAAAAATGTTGCACTTTATGCAACATTTTTGTGAGAAAGATCAAAACGTACCACGCTGCCGCAGGCGAATCGGGCTTTCATCTGGTCAAACGTCCCGTTTGCATGTCAACTGCGTAAGTCCTGTAAATTTACATTATTGGTGAAGTTGAGCCTGTCTTGAGCCGAACCACTCCATACCGCCGGCCTATCTGGGATGCTGCTGTCCTGCTCTTCTTGCTGGGCACGGCATGGGCGTTGGCATCGCTGGTCTATCAACCGCTGCGTGCGGCGGCCTTTACCATGGATGCGCTCCCCGTTATGTTGCCATATGAAGGTCTGCATGAGCGTGAGCAGTTCCCGGATGATCCGCGCGTCTATCGCTGGACGAAGGGACAGGGGCAGGTTGATCTGCCTAATCCCGGCGGGCCGGTTGTGGTGCAGGTTGGCCTGGCGGGTGGTACCCGATCAGCGGTTCCTGTGGCGATCCATGCCGCCGGGATGACGCTGCCATTTCAGGTTGATGCGGGGTTGCGGACCTATGCGCTTCTGCTGCCCACAACCCAGGGCGAACGCCTCTCCCTGACAGTTGAGTCGCCCACGTTTGAGGCGCGTAACCGCACCCTGGGGGTTGTCGTCAGCTTTATCAGCATCTCCGGCGGCGGGGCAGTTCCGGCGCAGGTGCTGCTTGTGCTGGTATGTGCAACGCTCGGTATCTACCTGCTGCTACGGCAGGTAGGGGTGCGGTTGGCGCTGGCCGTACCCGGCGTACTGCTGCTGCAGGCGCTGGTGCTGGTCTGGCAGGTTGCCGGCGGCTGGCGTTATGGGCTCTTTGGCCCGCTGCTGTTGCTGGCTGGAACGTCCGGTCTGGCGGCGCTGGTTCTGGAGCGCTGGTATCCAGTTGCACCGGCTGTACCGTCCCTCGCGCCATCTCCGGTAACGTTCTCCCGGCGCGATGGTCAGATTATCGCGTTGCTGTTGCTGGTTGCACTGGCAGTACGCCTGCCCTGGCTGGGCGCGCCGGACCCGGTGGGCGACATGGAATTGGCCGCGCGCCGAATGTGGTTTCTGCACGACTATGGTCTGGCCGGATCGTATCTCTACGGCGGTGATTATGTGCCCATCCGGCTCTATCTGCTGTGGGGGTTGAGCCAACTGGTGCAACCGCTTGGCGGGGACTTTTTTGCGCCGCTGCCGGCCGTAACCATGACCCTGATCAAACTTCCGGGGATGCTGGCCGATCTGGCGACGGTGGCAATTATCTATCTCTGGAGCCGCCGCTGGTCCGGTATGCGGACGGCGGCGCTGATTGCGGCGCTCTACACGCTGTCGCCACCGGTCTGGATGAATGTGGCATGGTGGGGGCAGGTCGATACGCTGCTGATGCTACCGCTACTGGGGACGGTGCTGCTACTGGGGCGGGCAAATGGACGCTGGAGCTGGCTCTGCTGGATGGTGGCGCTGCTGATCAAGCCGCAGGCGATTATTCTTGCGCCGCTACTGTTTGGTGCGACCCTGCGTCTCCACGGGAGCCGGGGCGTGCTTCAGGGCGGCGCATTGGCAGTTGGACTGTTTGTATCGGCCTGCATGCCGCTGGTTCTGGCGGAGCAGGGACCGGGGTTGCTCCAGGCTTATGCCGGCTCGGTGGGACGGTTTCCGCGCCTGACAATCGGGGCGTACAACCTCTGGTACCTGGTGTCGCCGGGTGGCGCGGGCGTTGATGATGTGCCGGTTCTGGGGCCGCTGACCTATCGCCTGCTGGGGATTCTGCTGCTGGGATGTGTCGCCCTGCTGGTGAGTGTGGCCCTGTTACGCCGGGCGGATGGACCGATGCGGGTTGAGGGTGCGGCGGTGCTGGCACTGGCCTTCTTCGCCCTGCCCACCCAGATCCACGAGCGCTATCTTTTTTTGACACTGGCATTCCTGGCGCTGCGTATTGCCGGCGACGAGCGGATGGTGCTGCCGTATGTGATCCTGGTTTTTACGGCGACGATCAATATTTTAGGCGACCTGGACGGATTTGTGCCGCCGGCGGCGGCGGCAATTACGGCATCGCCTCTGCCACTGCTCTGTGCCGGCGTTAATCTGACGGTACTGCTCGGGTTGCTGGTGCATCTGCTGGTGAGCAGTGGCCTGGTGGCCGGGACGACGGCGGCGCTCCGGCCCGCCCATCACCGCTCAGATCCATTATCGTGATAGGTAGTCGTTGATGAAGAAGAATTCACGTCAGAAATTACTTGTAGCGGTGCGGGTGATTGTCAGTACAGCGCTGCTGGCATATCTCCTCTCGACGGTGCAACTGGACGAACTGGTGGCGGTCTGGAGCGACATCGTCCTGCCGTTTGTGCTGCTGGCGATCGGGCTGCAGCTTGTCGGTGTGGTGATCAGCGCGTTGAAGTGGTGGTTGCTGCTGCGGGCGAGTGGGCATCGCGTGCCCTATCGCTGGGCAGTGCGGGCCTATTTTATCGGGCAGTTTTTCAACAACTTCCTGCCGACGATGATTGGGGGCGATGCTATCCGGGTCTACCAGCTTCGGCAGCGGATTACCCTGACATCGGTGGCGATTGCGTCGGTGTTTGTCGAGCGGCTCACCGGGTTTGTGGCGCTCTCCCTGATTGCCTCGGTCGGCCTGGGGGTGAGTGCTGAGGTGTTTGCCGATGCGCCCGAACTGTTCTGGGTAGCACTCTGGTGTATCCTGGTGGCCTATGGTGGCCTGGTGCTGGCACTCTTTGCCGCGCCGATTGCCCGGCTGTTTACGCGCCTCCATCTGCCTAACCTGCTCAACTGGCAGGAGAAGCTGAGTTCGATTGCACACTCGCTGGCGGGATATTACAGCTATCGGGGCACGCTGGCGCTGGCACTGCTGATCTCGTTTGCCTACCAGTTGGTCTGGATCGGCTCAAACTATGCGGTTGCGCTGGCGCTAGGCCTGCTGGATGTGCCGTTTAGCTTTATGGCACTGATGGTGCCGATTAGTGATATTATCGGCCTGGTGCCGATCTTTCTGAACAACCTGGGCGCGCGCGAGGGGACGTTTGTGTTTCTGCTGGAGCAACTGGGCGTGCTAAGAGCCGAGGCGCTGGCACTGGCATTTATGATCTTTATCGTGCGGATGGTGGTCAGTCTGGTTGGAGGTGGACTCTACCTGCTGGGCGGGTTTGCCGGGGCGCAGGGTGCCGTTGCGGTGGAGGATTTATCCGGTATTTCGAGTGTGAATAAGGGTTAAGAATTAAGGGTTATTGCTGTTTGTGGTGGGTTTGAGATAGACTGCATCGCTAGTTATGTCGAATGTACCCGAGGGTGTGCCGCAACGGGGCGGGCGCTGGACAACCTGGAACAGGAGCCGCGACCTGGTGCGGAGCATGCCGGCAGACTTTTCCCGGTGGGAGGATCGGCTGGTTCTGCTGGGGAGTCTGCTGCTGGCGGGTCTGCTCTTCGGTTTGCTCCACGAACGCGGCTTCGACGATCCCTATATCACCTATCGCTACGCCGTGAATATTGCCCAGGGTCAGGGGTTTGTCTACAACGTCGGTGAGCGGGTGCTCAGCACAACCGCGCCCTTGTATGCGCTGCTGCTGGCATTCGGCGCGTGGGTGGGGGTGGACGTTCCGCTGACCAGTAACGCCCTGGGATGCCTCAGCCTGGCGCTGGGTGGCCTGATCTTCTGGCATTTGGGGAAAACCTGGAATGCGCGCCTGGTGGGAATGACCGGGTTGTTGCTCTACCCAACCGCGCCGCTGCTCCTGCCAACCCTGGGTGCTGAGGTCATTGTAGCGGTTACATTCATTCTGGCAGGCTTTCTGTTCTATGCGCAACGGCGGTATATGCTGGTGGCCGTGGTGCTGGCGCCGGCAACGCTGATCCGCGCCGATAGTGTGCTGGCGGTGGGGGTACTGGGGGGGCACTGGTTGCTCTATCGCCGCCATGCTTTGCCATGGCGCGCCCTATTGCTCTACGGATTGTTGCTGTTGCCCTGGTTCGGGTTTGCCTGGCGCTACTTTGGCGCACCGCTGCCGGTTACGCTGGCGGCGAAGCAGCGGCAGGGTTTGATGGCGATCAGTGAAAGTTTCTTCACAGGGTTCCGGGCAATCCTGGCAGGCTATTGGCATAATCCACAGTATCATCCCCATGTCCTGTTGAGTCTCCTGGGATTGCTGCATCTGCCGGCCTGCCGGCGCCGCTGGCTACTTCTGCTGGTCTGGAATGGTCTGTACATTGCGGCCTATACTGCGCTGGGGGTTACGCGCTACTTCTGGTACTATGGCCCATTGGCGGTGGGGTATGTCACCCTGATCGGGCTTGGTGTAACCTTGATTGCCCGGTTGCTCCGGCGGCGAGTTGGTCGCGGTTGGACCGGCGGTCTGGTTGCGCTCCTGCTGTTGCTCCTGCTCATGCCGCAGGTCTACGGCCTGGCTTATCTGCATCGTACTAGTGACGCACGCCTGGGGATTTATCGCACGGTCGGGGAGTGGCTACGGGTGCATACACCGCCTGATGCCGGCGTCGGTACACTGGAAGTGGGCATTATTGGGTACTACGCCGAGCGGCAGATGATCGACTTCGCCGGATTGCTCCAGCCTGCCACAGCTCTCCATCTGACACCCACGACGACTTATCAGGATGCGGCGCTCTGGTCATTTACGCATTTTCGGCCCACGCATCTGGTTCTGCATGCGGGCATGTTGCCGCGCCTGGAGGCTGATCCGCTGTTTCAGCAACACTGTCAGTCGGTGGCGACCTTTGATGCGGCGGACTATGCCGGGCAACTGACGGTGTATGCGTGTCGCTGGTGATGTTACTGCTCTCTTTACAGCAACTTGACAGGCGTACGTTGCTCGCCTATACTACGCAGGCTTCTGAGAGAGATACACAGTATCTGACGGCATAGTGAAGCCGCGTTTGCTTCCAGGTGAATATGCTGTCCAAGAGATTTACTGCTGATTATGTTGAATGTAACACAAAGATACCCACGAATATTTGACAAGGTTGTCTCTCACAGCACTCCCCCGGTAGCGCAGCCTATCTGGGCGTTGCCTGTCCCGGTTTCTACGTATTATCCCATCCATGTGTGCATGAGTTCAGTTCGTTTCCTGTGGTGGTTATGGACACACCCGGGGGACTCAGATGTGTCTGTTAATACTCACAGGAATAGTATCGCCTGTCCCAAAGAACTAACAACTGCTTGCGGAGAAGTTTTCCTATGATGAATCCCAAGACGGCATCGCTCGTTACGCCCTATGGCGGTAATCTGATTAATCTGGTGACGAAGGGGGAAGAGCGCCTGGAACTGATCGCACAGGCAGGTCGCCTGCCATCGATCCAGTTGTCCACCCGGGCGTTGTGTGATCTTGAACTCCTGGCCACGGGTGCATTCTCACCGCTGGATCGCTTTATGAGTCAGGCCGACTATGAAGGTGTGCTCCAGAACATGCGGTTGCGGAGCGGTATCCTGTTTCCCATGCCCATTACACTGACGGTTGATGCGCAGTCACTGGCGGGAGTGGGAGATGCGGTGGCACTGCGGGATGCGCGCAACAACTTGATTGCCGTGATGCAGGTTGAGGAGGTTTTTGATTGGAACCCACAGACCGAGGCGAGTCAGGTACTGGGGACGACCGATCCGCGCCATCCGCTGGTCTCTGAGATGATCCGCTGGGGCCGTAAGGCGATTTCGGGAGCGCTCAAGGTGGTTGACCTGCCGCAATATTTCGATTTTATCCAACTGCGGCGTACGCCGGCCCAGGTACGGGCCGGGTTGGTGGAATTAGGCTTCGATAAGGTCGTCGCCTTTCAGACGCGCAATCCGCTGCATCGCATCCATGAGGAACTCACCAAGCGTGCGGCCGAGGAGGTTGGCGGCAGTCTGCTGATCCACCCGGTGGTTGGGATGACCAAACCCGGTGATGTTGATCACTACAGCCGCGTGCGGATCTACCGCTCGTTGACGGAGCGCTACTACGATCCACAGCGCACCCTGTTGAGCCTGCTGCCGCTGGCGATGCGGATGGCCGGGCCGCGCGAGGCGGTGTGGCATACGATCATCCGGCGGAACTATGGCGCGACCCACTTTATCGTTGGGCGGGATCACGCCGGTCCCGGCAAGGATAGTACGGGCAAGCCGTTCTACGGACCATATGATGCACAGGAACTGGTGGCGCAGTATGCCGATGAGATTGGTGTGCAGCCGGTCTACTTCAAAGAGTTGGTCTACCTGCCGGATCAGGAGAAATATGTAGAAGTGACGCAGGCTCCACCGGACGCACGTACTGCGACGATTTCCGGAACGCAGGTGCGTGATGAGTATCTGGCGAAGGGACGACTGTTGCCGGAGTGGTTCACCCGCAAGGAAACCGCCGAGATTTTGATGCAGATGTACCCGCCGCTGCACCAGCAGGGTTTCTGTATCTGGTTTACCGGCCTGAGTGGCTCAGGCAAGTCTACCACGGCAGAAGTGCTGACCTCACTGCTGCTAGAGCGGGGCCGCCAGGTAACGGTCCTTGATGGTGATGTGGTGCGCACACATCTTTCCAAGGGACTGGGCTTCAGTCGGGAGGATCGGGATACCAACATCCTGCGGATTGGCTTTGTCGCCAGCGAGATTGTGCGCCATGGTGGTGTAGCCGTCTGTGCGGCGGTCAGCCCCTACCGGGCAGCGCGGAATGAATGCCGGAATATGGTCGGTACGGAGCGGTTTATCGAGGTCTTTGTTGATACGCCGATTGATGTTTGCGAGCAGCGCGATGTCAAGGGTATGTATGCGCGGGCGCGGCGCGGCGAGATTAAGGGCTTCACGGGGGTGGATGATCCCTACGAGAATCCCACCGATGCCGAGATGGTGCTGAGCACGGTTGATATCACGCCCGAAGAGAATGCGCGCCGGATCATAGCGTATCTGGAGGAGCGCGGGTTTTTTACGGTGGACGAGGCGAGTAGGTGAGACGCTCCGTGATGCACAGATGGAATTTGGAATAAATAGACGGTAGGGCCAGGTCAGAGCAGGTCAAAGTAGGTGCGGCTTGTAGCCGCGCCTACAGCCGGGAATGCTCAGCGTTGATGTAGCCTTAAGTAGATGAGAGCACGCTTGCGCCAGTGATACCGTGTGCTATAATATGCGCCTCAGGCAGAATGTATAACCCTCTTGTGCTTGATTTTAGTCGTTATTACTACAGATGTCTGTACTGGTCTGACATGCAAAGTCGTGTCTGAAGTGGGAGTGATGAGTCGAAATGCAGGTGGAGCGGTCAGATCAGCGCGAAAATGTTAGGACTTACGCAGTTGACGACATATGTGGTACGATACGCCTATGAATGAACCAAAAGTGACTGATCTCGATTATATCAATTTCTTGCTCGCTGCACCGCGTGTGGTGTCCTGTACCGAGGCGGCCCGCGTGCAACTGGATGCACCGAACCGGGCGGCGCACGACGCGCTGACCCGCCTGCTCCATCGCCTCGAACCGGATACGACGCCGTTGTGGCAGGAAGCCGAACCACTGATCGACCGCACCCGCGGCCTGCTGATCTGTGATGATACCACCCTCGATAAGCCCTATGCGCAGCAGATTGCGCTGGTGCATCGCCACTGGTCGGGCACGCATCGCCGGGTCGTCAAGGGCATCAATCTGACCACCCTCGCGTGGAGTGACGGCGCACACGCCGTCCCATGCGATTATCGTCTGTTTGATGCGCCCAATGATGGCGTGACCAAAAACGACCACGTCCGCGCCATGCTCGGCACGGCCAAGCGCCGTCGGTTCAGACCGACATACGTGTGTTTTGATGGATGGTACAGCAGTCTGGCCAATCTCAAATACATCCGGTCGTTGGCGTGGCAGTGGCTGACCCGCTTGAAAGCGAATCGATTGGTCAATCCCGATGGGCAGGGCAACCGCCCGCTGTCCGCCGGTGATATTCGCAACGGCGGCACGCGCGTGCATCTCAAAGGCTACGGGGTCATCCTGGTGTTTCGGATCGACACCCCAGACGGTGACACGGAATACTGGGCAACGAGTGACCTGGACATGACGATGGCCGAGCGAGCGGCGACGGCGCGCCAGATTTGGACGATTGAGACGTATCATCGCGACATCAAGCAGTACGGTGGGGTGGAGCGGTGTGCGGCGCGGAGTGCGCACGCGCACCGCAACCATATTGGCTGGGGCCTGCGCGCCTATCTGCGGCTGATCTGGCATGAACTGGAGACGGGGACCACCCGCTTTGCTGCCAAGATGGGAATCATCCGTCCGGCAATCCAACAGTTTCTCACGGATCCCAGTGCCATCCTGGCCGGGTTTCCACAGGCAGGAATGGCGCACAAACGCTCAACTGCGTAAGTCCTAAATGTATTGATCAATAGTGTCATCTTGCAATTTCGGCGATGGAAACAGTATCTGTTCAGGCTTTATGTCGTTCTACCTGTCTGTGCAGGGTTGGTTACATTAGGTTTTCTGCTGCCTTCCCTTATCGGTGCAGGCTATATGATGCTGGGCAACCAGGCACTCGCAACAGGAGAAGCCAGTGTTGCGGTGCAATACCTGCAACAGGCACGCACCTGGAGTCCTGCAAGTCCTGGTGTTTATCGCTCACTTGCTCAGGCTTATCTCCAACTTGACCAGCCAGCACCGGTTGTTGCCGCCCTGGAAGATGCCTATCGCCTACGCCCTGATAGTCTGCTGATTCAGCAGGAACTGGCACAGGCGTATGAAGCAGCAGATGCGATAGAGCAGGCTTACACGTTGTGGGAGACAGCAGGCGTGACAGTTGAGCAAATGGTAGTAATTGGGGATAGATACCTTGACCAGCGCCAATATGCAGAGGCAACTGCCTGGTATAGTCGTGCGATGTACCGACAACCTGTATTGCAATCCCGCCTCACTTTTAGGAGGTTTTTGATAGCAATCTGGGCAAAAGACCCGACTGCCCTGAAGTTGTTAGAAATGGTGCGTCAGATTGATACAACTTTTACAGTATATTCTATAAATGATGAGGTGAGTATTCAAGGGGCAGATCTCCGTTGGGGTGTTTCTCTGAGTGATGACGTAACATACGGTACGCCACTCTCTCACAATAATGACTCGGCAGGGTATTTCTGGTGGAGTGGGGAGGCGCTTGCTGTAGTATCGGTTGAACGTGGGGGCAAGTATCGCCTGAGTATGAACGTCCTTCATGGTGAACCTGCGCCGATTGAGATGGCAATTGGGGTTAATGATCAGCAGGTACAGCGAGTGTCGCTAAATCGTGGCGATAATTCATGGGAAACGATAACAACAACGGTTGATTTCGTGCCAGGTTTACACACGATTCATATCTGGTTCTTGAATGACGGTGTGGTTAGGGATAAGGATCGGAATGCTGTAGTGAAGTGGGTGGAAGTCAAGCGACAAACAGAACAATTTGATTAAAAGCACTGGGTATGAGCATATGGATGTATTGTCCGCTAGTACAAGTATTTATAAGAAGATTTGTGTAGGGGTATGTCAATACTTCGGTTAGTAACATCTGTTCGATACAGGAATTATTCTGTGAGAATGTTACCTTTGGCTATGTTACGTGAACACAGTCTGGTATTAGCATTCTATGCTTTGTTAAGTATGGTCCTTTCCTGGCCGCTCATAAATGGTTTCACGACGCAGATTGCTGGCCATGGTTTAGATCCCTTACACAACCTGTGGATGTTCTGGCATACGAAACAGGTAGTATATGGACAGCAGCCACTGTTTGAAGCGCCGTTTCTATATTATCCTCACGGTATATCGTTGTGGGTGCATGGGTTAGGTCCAGTAACCGGATTGTTTGCATTACCCTTCTGGTTTTGGGGACCGGAAGCGGCCCATAACGGGGCAGTCCTTGTCAGTCTTTGTCTTACTGGTTATTGTATGTATCTGCTGGCGCGTAGTCTGGGCTTTGATCGAGGTGTTGCTTTCTTTGCGGGGGTCATGTTGGTATCAGCACCAATGTGTATTGCGGGCGTTCTAGGACATATGACGAAAGTGTTTCTTGGCGGGTTGCCGCTTGTGCTTTTAACCCTACTTCGTGCGCTTGATCCTCGACGTAATTTGTGGTGGACACTGGCAGTTGCAGTTGTACTGCAAATACCTTTGCACCATAGTGGATATCAATTTGTTTTTGCCGGCTTCACGGTTGGTTTTTTTATGATAACCTATTTGATAATCGCTGAACCTGCCGAGCGGATCAGGGTTTTGAAACGTAGTCTATTGACGGGTCTGGGTATGTTAGTATTGATTGGGCCCTTTATTATTAATATTCTTTTGACCTCGCGTGAACTTGGTATACGCGTAAAGTCTCCAGGGTTACAAAATCAACCCGATCTTGTTCAATTCTTTGTGCCGAGTTTTTTGAATCGCTTGTTTGGGCCGATGACAGAGTCACTTCTGGCAGGCTATGAAATAGTGCCTAACATTGAACAAACAGTAACTCTATCAGTGACAGGAATAATGCTTTGTGTAGTTGCTTGGGTCTGGGGGGGCAAGAAAGCAAGAATATGGGTATTGTTTACGCTGGTGTGTGTCTTATTTGCTCTGGGATCATATTTGAAGGTTTTGGGTGAGACTAACTTTACGCGAAATGATCTGCCAATTATTTTGCCATATGCTTTCTTTGTATCGCTTCCAGGAATGGGGTTTCTAGGAAACCCAGGGCGATTTATGATGATTGGGTTTGTTGGCTTTGGAATTGCTGCGAGCTTTGGCCTGACGCAAATTATGCAAAGATGGTCCAGATGGCGCTATGCGATTCTGGTATGTGCTACACTGCTCATACTTATGGAAAACTGGCCAATTCCATTTCCACAACAATCATTGCCTGCTGTGCCTGATTTTTATCAGCACATTGCTAATGATAGTGAGATGTACGGTGTCTTCGACATTCCCATCACGCCTTCTCCATATCATTGGCCAATCAGCTACTCTGCCGTCTATCAAACGTATCAAATGACTCATCAAAAAGGTATTTTTTTGGGGTATCTTTCGCGCACCTATGCAGTGCCACCGGTTCTTTCCCATTTCTACTATGGCTTTGGGCAGTTTGGGCAGATGGGGGCTACGCAACCCGATGCTATGCAACCCGATATGCTGGTCAATGGAAAACCAGTTCGTTGGCGTGAGAACATGCAAGCTAGTTTGGCTAATTTTAATTATCGTTATGTTGTGTGGCACAAGACAGGATACTATCAAAGTGGAAACGAGTGGGGGCAGTCTGCGGCCCAGGATTTTATCAACGCTGTTTTTGGTCAAGATAAACCTCTGGTTGATGACGACCAGGTCCGTGTTTATCGTGTTCAACCTTACACTGATACTTCTTCTTTAACAACAACACTATCTTTAGGGTCTGGGTGGTATAATTACAATCCCAATGGATGGCGCTGGGCTACTTCACCTGCCTTTATTCACGTTGTGTCGCCACATGAGCAACCAGTGGTATTGGAAATTACACCCACCTTTATCTATGATCCTCAGCGTAAGGAGGCTCCCCATCGAGGCGAAAAGGGTGTACTTATCGTTCAGATGGACGATGAAATCTTGACAAAGGTTGAAATAACTGCTGGGTACACTGCCGAGATACCGTTAGTCCTACCATCTGGTAGTCGGAAGATTACTTTTATGCTGGAAGCGGGGAATTTTCAGCCACCGCAGGATAGTCGTCAACTGAGTTTTGCTATAAAATCTATCAATTTACGTGTATTGGATAAAAATGATGTGTTGCCTGCTGACATTAAAATTGATGGAGAAGAACAGCAGCATGGATTAGATAACATGGTTGCCCTGTATGGCTCAGGCTGGTATCCCTTAGAAAAGGTGAACGAAGAGCAGGAGTGGCGGTGGGGAAGTTCACCATCCAATCTTTTCGTTTACAGCCCTGTGGATCAGTCTGTCAAGCTGGTGATAACACCAACCTTCCTCTACATGCCGGAGCAACATCAAGCTCTGGGAGATCAAGGAGAATTACTAATAACAACGAATCACGGGCAAGTGCAGCAATTACCAGTATTTGTCGGACGTTCAAGTGTAAGTGATATATTGCTACAAGCAGGGTGGAATCAGGTGACCCTTGCACTCGAAACTGGAAACTTTCGGCCTGCTGAGATTAGCCCTGGAAGTAGTGATAGTCGGTTATTAAGCTTTGCCCTGAGAAATATAGATTTGCGGGTTAAGTAATTAGTCACTCAAGGTGTCTCTGTGCTTTGTATACAGCTTCCTCAAGAGAACGATCAATGAATATAAAAGAGTTACAGCAAAGCTGGGATGAATTTGGCAGAAAAGATCCATTATGGGCGATTTTAACAGATCCGGTTAAGCGCAACCGGAAGTGGGGGCTTGCTGAGTTTTTCAAGACAGGTGAGCTCGAAATTGCTCAAGTAATGAATTATATTGAAACGTTAAGGGTACCATTGCAAGGGAGACGTGCGTTAGATTTTGGGTGTGGTGTTGGACGATTGACGCAGGCACTCTCTCCCTATAGCAATCCTAAAGTGGTTGTAAACCACTCAAAAAGGTGATATGATCCCTGATACAGGCATATGCGCACGTGGGGGAGATGACACGCTACGGAGGTAGACGATGATGGAGACACTCAATCGCTT
>JGI12109J20283_10433159_pt1 | contig 19569 bp, 17 predicted proteins | sample ElkSlonscriptome_12_FD_20283 | JGI IMG/M metagenome (IMG submission 20283)
CGCTCACCCGCGCCGATCCCTGCGATTTGCTGATCCAGGGCACCAGCCTCGGCCACCGGGGAGAAGCGCCGGCGCTGCCCGACTCGATCGCTGCCCCCACCGCAGTCGCCTACGATCTGAATTACGGCCCGGCCTTCGAACCCTTCGCGGCATGGTGCCGCGAACGAGGCCTGCGCGCGCACGACGGTCGCGGCATGCTGATCGAACAGGCGGCCCTCGCATTCGAACGATTCACCGGCACCCGACCGGAGACCGGTCCACTCCACGCGCGGGAAGCCCTTTGACCGCGCGGATCGTAGGGAAATGATCCTGCGGGACGGGCTCGGATCCCCAAGCAGCCCGAACAAGATCGGCATCTGGAGATGTCTCCTACGACAACAATGCCCGCCCCAACCCGTAGAATCGATCTCCAGATCGCGATCAACCCAGGCCAGTATCTGCATCCGGAGATGCCTACAGCGGCACCTGAAAGCGGCTCACCCCTGCCTGCGGAAAACGGAAAGCCGAAATCTGAAAACGTCGTTTCCGGAACACTCCAACCTGAAAACCCGGTTTTCTGCGGGAGCGAACGCCGATCCCCGGTCCGCCCGAGTCCCTCGGGCTTCCGATCGCTGCCGCCAGGGGATCAGAAATTCACCTGCCTTTGGAGAGGACTCCGAAAGCAGCAGTCGCAGCAGCGCCGGCCCGGTCAACGGCTTGGACGTGGATTCCTCAGCTCACCACTCGAACAGCTTCCAATACACCGGCTTGACCGGCTCGAACTGCTCGTGCCGGATGTTCAGGATACCGTCGCCGGTGGTGTCCAGCATGTAATACGAGGGCCCGACGACCGGCGTGATCTTGACCATGTAGACCCGGCCGTTGGCGACGTACTCTTCGACCGTGCGGCCCTTTTCGTCCTGCCGGATGCGCACCTCGGGCGCGATCATTTCGTCTTCGTCCTGCACCTTGGGCGGCAGCGGTTCGCGAATCGGCGGCGGGGGCGGCGCGTCCTGGGCCTCGACGACCCCGGCTACCGTGAGTGCCATCGCCAGCAGCATCGTTCTGGTTGCGTCGAATGTCATATCGCCCTCCCGTGTTCGCTCTCTCGAAGAGTACCAGACCGGGCCCGCTCGCCTTCGGCGCGGCCCGACCCGGTACCCTTATCATAGGAGGCCTGCCTGAATTCCGCATCATCAAATGACAAAAGCCAGCGCCACACCGCTCTGCCTGGTCGACGGTTCGTCGTACCTCTACCGCGCCTTCCATGCGCTGCCCAGCCTGACCAGCGGTGATGGCGCGCCCACCGGCGCGGTGTTCGGCGTGGCCAACATGGTGCGGCGTCTGATCGAGCAGCAGCAGCCCGAACGGCTGGTGGTGATCTTCGACGCGCCCGGCAAGACGTTCCGGCACGAGGAGTATTCCGAATACAAGGCCAACCGGCCGTCGATGCCGGCCGAGTTGCGCGAGCAGATCGAGCCGCTCTACGAGTTGATCGACGCGCTGGGCGTAAAGCGCGTGGCCGTCGAAGGCGTCGAGGCCGACGACGTCATCGCCACGCTGGTGCGCGAGGCGCGGGAGAAAGGGTCGGGCGTTCTGATCTCGTCGGGCGACAAGGACCTGGCGCAGCTGGTCGGCGGTGAGATCGTGCTCGAGGACACGATGCAGGACAAGCGCTACGACCCCGAGGCGGTCGAGGACAAGTTCGGCGTGCCGCCGGAACTGGTCGGCGACCTGCTGGCGCTGACCGGCGACACGTCCGACAACATCCCCGGCGTCGAGAAGGTCGGCCCGAAGACCGCGGCGAAGTGGCTGAAAAAGTACGGCAGCCTGGAGGCGGTGATCGAAAACGCCGACGACGTCGGCGGCAAGATCGGCGACAACCTCAAGAACGCGCTGGAACAGCTGCCGATCTCGCGCAAGCTGGTCACGCTCAAGGAAGACGTCGATCTCGGCTTTTCGCTCGAAGACCTCGGCTATTCGGGGCCCGATCAAGACCAGCTGGTCGAGCTGCTCAAGCGCCACGGCTTTTCGACCTGGCTGCGCCAGATCGGCGACGGCGGTGACCCCGGAAATTCGGATACGGCCGACGAAGTCGAGCTCGCAGTCGAGACCGTCGCGACGAAGAAGGCGCTGTCGGCGCTGGTCGAGACGCTCGAAGCCGCCGAGCTGGTCGCGTTCGACACCGAGACCACAAGCCTGGAATCGCTGGACGCCGACCTGGTCGGCTTCTCGTTCGCCGTCGAACCCGGCAAGGCCTGGTACGTGCCGGTCGCGCACGTCGAGCAGGACACCGAGTTCAGCCGCGACGAGGCGGTCGCGGCACTGAAACCCTTATTGGAAAACGCCAAGATCCCGAAGCTGGCCCAGCACACCAAGTACGACCTGAACGTGCTCGTGCGCGCAGGCATCGAGCTGGCCGGCATCGCCCACGACACGATGCTGGAGTCGTACTGCCACAACGCCACCGCCACGCGCCACGACCTCGACTCGCTGGCCACGCGCTACCTCGGCCGCCAGACCACCAGCTACGAGCAGGTCGCCGGCAAGGGCAAGCAGCAGCTCCGCTTCGACCAGGTGCCGGTGCCCGACGCCGCGCACTATGCCGGCGAGGACGCCGAGGTCTGCATCTGCCTGCACCAGCGGCTGTGGCCGGAAGTCAAGAAGTACGACGGCGTCAGGGGCGTCTACGAGCAGCTGGAAATTCCGCTGATCCCGGTACTGGCGCGCATGGAGCGCACCGGCGTGCTCGTGGATCGTGATGTTCTCGGGAAGCAGTCGGCGGAAATCGCCGAGCGGTTGCAGGCGCTGGAAGAGCAGGCCTGGAAGGCCGGCGGCGGCGAGTTCAACCTGGGCTCGCCGAAGCAGCTGCAGGAAATCCTGTTCGAGCGCCTGGAAATCCCGGTCGTGCGCAAGACGCCGAAGGGCGCTCCGTCGACCGCAGAGGACGTGCTGCAGGAACTGGCCGTCGAGCACGAGCTGCCCGCCATCATCCTCGAGCACCGGGGACTGGCCAAGCTCAAGAGCACCTATACCGATCGCCTGCCGGAGAAGATCCGCGAGGACACCGGTCGGGTGCATACCCACTACCACCAGGCCAACGCCGCTACCGGCCGGCTGTCGTCGGCCGACCCCAACCTGCAGAACATCCCGATCCGCACCGAGGAGGGCCGGCGCATCCGCAAGGCCTTCGTCGCCCCTGGCGGCTACACGATCCTGGCGGCCGACTATTCCCAGATCGAGCTGCGCATCATGGCGCACCTGTCCGGTGACGAGCGGCTGCTGCAGGCGTTTGCCGACGGCGAAGACGTTCACCAGGCCACCGCCTCGGAAGTCTTCGGCGTGCCGCTGGACGAGGTCACCACGGATCAGCGCAGATCGTCCAAGGCGATCAACTTCGGCCTGATGTACGGCATGAGCGCCTGGGGCCTGGCGCGCCAGCTGGAGACCGACCGCACCACCGCCGGCGAATACATCGACACCTATTTCGCCCGCTATCCCGGGGTGCGCGAGTTCATGGACACCACCCGCAAGCTGGCCAAGAAACAGGGCTTCGTCGAGACCATTGCCGGCAGGCGCCTATGGCTCCCCGAGATCAACGCCCGCAACCGCCAGCGCCAGCAGGCCGCCGAACGCGCCGCCATCAACGCTCCGCTGCAGGGCACGGCCGCCGACATCATCAAGCGCGCGATGATCGACGTCGATGCGTGGATCCAGAAGGAGAACGTCCCGGCGAAGCTCGTCATGCAGGTGCACGATGAGCTGGTGCTGGAGGTGGAGCAGGGGGCGCTGGAAGATGTTCGCAAGGGCGTGATCGAGCGGATGAGCCGGGCAGGAAAGCTGAAGGTGGAGCTGCTCGTCGAGGCGGGGGATGGGAAGGACTGGGATAGTGCGCACTAGGGAAAAAGCGCTAAAGCTTGCCAGTCTCCGGTTCCCCGCTCGGCCGGGATGCGGTGTTCGTTCAACGTTCTCGGCGTGGTCCGCGCCCGAAATAGCCTTGAGGTTCCGAAACGCCTTCATGCGCGATGCGCAACCTTCATGCTGGGTTAGAGCCTAATCCGGGCGGTCTCGATTCTCGCTCGAAAATCGATGCCAGAAGCCGATTGCGGCTGCGCCCAAGAACACGAATGCCGCGCCCAGCTCCACCGCGCTCGACAAACGGCCGCTGGCGACCAGCACGCTGCACCAGCCCATCATGATGAGCGTGGCCACGTCCCCGGCCCATAGCGACAACCTGGATTCGCTGAACTTCGTTTGCGAAAATAAAAAGGCAATCGTGCCAACGGCAACAAGTAGCAGCAGCGGAAGAAAATCGCTCATTGTCAGGTCTCGAAGTTCCCATGCCGGATCAGAGATCAGGGCTTACAAAGCTCGTCCGAGGGTAAGGAGAGTCGACAGGCGCGTCAATCGGAAACTTGCCCGGTTTCAAGTAGGATTTTTCTGAACAGCGTGGACGTCTACCTGCCAGGAGGTGGCGATTACCGGGGCGCCGTGTTGTTGAACGGACGGCGCAGCCAGGCGATATCCGTGCGCTGCGATGATTCCCCGGCTCGGACACGGTCGAATTGCCGCTATTCAGACGCGCTGAAGCTGGCGCCGAAGCGGATGCGAGATGAGCAGGAGACCCTTCTGGAAGCCGTCAGCCGGGGCCGGAGCGCTGCGCGGCGGCCGCCGGGCGCCGGGCGCTTGACGAATGATCCACCGAAACCTCTGGCTCGATTCCGCATCGATTTCATCGGTCGATGAAGGCGCGAAACCGGCTGCTTAATTCTCTATTCTTGTTATACGATTAGCAATCGTTATCGTTTACAATATTGTTCAGGTTCGTATATTTGAGGTTGTTTGGAATGCCCCGCTTGACCCCCTACCTCCTGCCATTTGCGGCAATCTTGCCCGCCCTCCTGTTCGGCCCGGCTCAGGTCCACGCTGAAAGCGGCGACTCGGATTTACGCGCGACCGCCGCGGTCGCGAACGACGACGCGGAAAATGCGGATCCGGATGTCATTACCGTCATCGGCCGGGTTCTGTATTCCGACCAGATCAACGCCCTGAAGACCCCCACCCCGATCCGCGACGTTCCGCAGAGCCTGACGCTGGTCACCGGCGAGCAGATCCAGTCCCGCGGCTTCGACAGCATTAGCGACATCATCGACTACACGCCTGGCGTCAACACCTCGCAGGGCGAGGGCCATCGCGACGCGGTGGTGTTTCGCGGCGTACGATCGACCGCCGACTTCTACATCGACGGCGTTCGCGACGACGTGCAGTACTATCGGCCGTTGTACAACCTCGAACAGGTCGAGATCCTGCGCGGGCCCAACGCCCTCCTGTTCGGCCGCGGCGGTACCGGCGGGATCGTGAACCGCGTTACCAAGAAGGGTATCGTCGATCGCTCGTTCACCGAGATCTACGGCGGAGTCGACTCCTTCGGCGGCTACAATCTCTGGATGGACACGAACATCGGCAGCGGCGGCGCGGCCGCTTTTCGTGTCAACGCCATGTATGAAAGCCTCGACAATCACCGCGACTTCTACGACGGAGAGCGCATCGGCTTCAACCCGACCGCTCGCTTCTCGATCTCCGAGCGGACCAAGCTGGACCTGTCCTACGAGTACATCGATCACGAGCGCTTCATCGACCGCGGCATTCCGACCGGCGCCGACGGTCGTCCGGTCGAAGCCTTCGAGGATATCGTGTTCGCCGATCCGGAGGAAAATCTGGCCACGCTCGAAGCGCATCTGTTGCGGGCGACGTTGCAGCACGACTTCAATGCGAACTTGAGGGGTAACTTCAGCGCGTTCTACGGCGACTACGACAAGTTCTACGGCAACGTCTATGTGTCTGGCTACGACGAGATCAATTCGCCAGATGTCGTCACGCTGGACGGCTACATCGACGTTACCGAGCGCCAGAATCTGATCCTTTCGGGCAACCTGATCGGCCAGTTCATCACCGGCGAGATTGAACACACCCTGATCACCGGCGTCGAACTCATCGACACCGCTTCGGACCAGTTCCGCTTCAACGCGTTCTGGGACACCACCCAGGACGACAACGAGATCTTCGAGATCACGCGCCCGCTGCGTCTGCGCGACAACCGCGGCGTCAATGCCTCCGGCATGCCGACCTTTAATGATTACACCGCCGATCTGAACGATGACACCCGGGTCGATATCAACGTATTCTCGGCCTATATCCAGAACGAGATCCAGCTGACCGACTGGGTAGACGTGATCGTTGGCGCACGCTTCGACAGTTTCGACATCGATGTCTTCAACGTGGTCGCAGACGACAGGCGTTCACGCAAGGACGAAGAAGTCTCGCCGCGTCTTGGGGTGATCTACAAGCCGTTCGAGGAAATCTCCCTCTACGCCAGCTACAGCGAGTCGTTCCTGCCGCGTTCGGGTGAGCAGTTCGCCAACATCAACGGCACCGCGAATCAGCTCGATCCGAACACTTACAGTAATCTCGAGGCCGGGATCAAGTGGGACTTCGTTCAGGGACTGAGCCTGACCGCCGCGCTCTTTGAAATCGAGCAGAGTTCTCCGCAGGTTGCCGATAACAACCCGGAAACTCTGGACGTGATTGACTCGCAGATCAGCGGCTTTGAGGCCCAGCTACAGGGCTGGGTTGCCGAGCGCTGGTATGTCTCGGCCGGTTACAGCTACCTCGACGGCGAACAGGTCGATCGCTTCGGCGACACTGGCCTGCGCCCGCGAGAGCTGCCGGAACATACCTTCTCGATCTGGAACAACGTCGAGATCACCGACCGCTTCGGGATCGGCATGGGGCTGACTTACCAGGACGAGAGCTTCATCAACAACTCCAACACTGCAGTCCTGCCCAGCTACACTCGAGTGGACGCGGCGGCCTACTACAACGTGTCGGAGCGCCTGCGCCTGCAGCTCAACGTCGAGAACCTGACCGACGAGCTGTACTTTCCGAACGCGCACGCCACGCATCAGGCCAGCGTCGGTGCGCCGCTGAACGCCCGGGTGACCGCTCGATACCGCTTCTAGCAAGCGCTCTTGGATTCAACTACGAAGCGCCCCGGCGGCGTTTGCTCTCTTGGAACCACCACGGCACCGCCGTGGCGGTTTCGTTTCGGTCGGCAGACGACCTGCAGCCGCCGGAGATTCCTGAGATTCCGGGAGCTCCATTGAAACGCTGACCGTGCCCCTGGATTCCAGCAGGGTTCGATTTACAGCGCTTCGATCACTCCTTGCAATCGATCACGGACTTTGCGGGCCACATCGGCCAGCATCGGGTTTTCAATCGACTGCATTGACGCCTCGGGATCGACCGCCGAGACTTCACTCTTGTCTTCGCCGACCTCGCGAACAATGACGTTGCAAGGCAGCATCGTGCCGATCTTCGGCTCGTGCCGCATGGCCTGCCAGGCCATCTCGGGGTTGCAGGCACCGAGAATCACGTAGCCGGGCATGTCTCGATCCAGTTTCTTCTTCATCGTTGCCTGAACATCGATTTCGGTCAGCACGCCGAAACCGGCCGCGGACAATGCGTCGATCGTGCGCTGACGGGCTTCGGTCAGCGGTACTTCGATGGTCCTGGATATGTGGTAACTCATTTGCACCTCCTGATCGCGACACCATTGAGAGACAGTACACTAGGATGGCTTCACCTGCGTTTCCGTCAGGCGCTGAATGAGCGCCCCATCTCAGAAAAGGCACTCGCATGTTTAGATTCATTGGCGCTTTCTGCCTGCTGTTCATTGCTGTCCAAGGATCCGCGCAGGAAATTATCGCAGGTGTTTCCCTCGATCGGCTCGAGCGCTCCGAAAACTACGTTACGCGCGACTACGGGAGCACGTCATGACCGATCTCACCCTTTTTACCCACCCACGTTCGCGGGGCCGCATCGTGCGCTGGATGCTGCACGAGGTGGGCGCGGAATACACCTCGGAGTACCTGGTCTACGGCGGCAGCATGAGCCAGGCGGACTACAAGAAGATCAATCCGATGGGCAAGGTGCCGGCCATTCGTCACGGGCGCAAGGTCGTGACCGAATGCGCCGCGATCTGTGCCTACCTGGCCGATGCGTTTCCGGCCGGTGGCCTGGCTCCACCGACCGACCAGCGCGCCGATTACTACCGCTGGTTGTTCTTCGCTGCCGGTCCCGTGGAGGCGGCGATTACCAATGCCGCACTCGGCGTCGAGCCGAGCCCCGAACAGCAGGCATTCGTCGGATACGGCAGCCTCCAGCGCGTCCTCGACGTGCTGGAGGGTGCAGTCTCCACACACCACTATCTGTGCGGCGAGCACTTCACCGCTGCCGATGTTTACGTCGCATCACAGATCGGCTTCGGCCTGCAGTTCGGCACCATCGAGAAGCGCCCTGCGTTTGAGGCCTACGCCGAGCGAGCCATGGACCGGCAGGCATGGCGCGATGCCGATGCGCTGGACAATGCCGCGATGGAACGACACGGCCAGGCAGACGGCGACGACTGAAGGAAGGGCCCCGGGCGTCAGCGCTCTTCCGGCGGGGTCGGCAGTACCATCAATTCGTGCACGTCGACGTGCTCGGGCTGACCGATCGCATAAATCACCGAGCGGGCCACGTCTTCGGCCTTCAGCGCATCGGGCACCGCGTCGTCGAAGAATGGCGTGTCGACCATGCCCGGCTCGATCAGCGTCACGCGAACGCCGGAGCCTCGAAGCTCTTCGCGCAGGCCGTAGCCAATGGCCGAGACCGCCCATTTGGTTGCCGAATACATCGAGCCGGCCAGCGTTCGTCGACCGGCTACCGAGCCGGTCAGTACCACGTGACCCTTGCAGCGCCTGACTTCTTCCAGCGTGGCGCGCAGCGTGTAGGCCACGCCCAGGATGTTGACGTTGACCATGGTCTCCCAGCCATCGACCGGCGCGGTGGCGAACCCCGCGGGCCGCGCGCCGGTGCCGGCATTGGCAAACACCACGTCGATTCGGCCGTAGTGCTGGAACACTGCCTCGGCCATGCTCTGCTGGTCCTGATAGTCGGTGACATCACAGGCCACGGCGAAGGCGCGGTTCGAGCCCAGTTCCTCGACCAGCGCATCGAGCTTGTCCTTGGAGCGGGCCGTCAGGGCAAGACGATACCCTTCCTTTGCTGCATGACGGGCGGTTTCGGCACCGATGCCGCTGGAGGCGCCGGTGATCAGCATGACCTTGTCGTGTTGTTCGCTCATGGCAATCCTGTTGCGTATGAATACCTCGGGACCCTAGCACCCGATGAGCGAATCTGCTGGGAAATACCGGTCAGTAAAGCCCATTTCATCGGACCTGGACTACACGCTGCGGCGTCGGCATCGTGGGTCAGAAGAACCGGCGGGAGGAGCCGGAGCAGGATGTCCAGGCGGTTCACCACCCAGTCCGCAACAAGTCGTTCGTGGCGCGGCTAGACTCCCTGGCTTTTCACTGGCTACGATAGCGCGGGCCCTGGCGAAGCTTTTTTTCATGACGCCTGAAACGGCGGGTCGACGAACGCCCCGCAGGGATAAGGGCCTGGCTGGCGATCGGAGAACGGGAGGACGCGCTTTCTTTTGTGCTTGGCGCTATGGGGTCAGTGCGAAGGGGTTTTTTCAAATACGAAGATGCCCCAGGTCAGGAGCCCGCTGCGACCGCCTTCGACCCAGTGCTTCAGGCCGGTCTTCATCCGTTCGATGTAGCCCTCATCGACGCCCTTCTCGATGAGCGGGTCCGTTCTTTCGATCAACACTTCACGGACGCGGGCATAGTGGCGCGCCAGCTGCTCGGGATGCTCCTTGAACGCGACTTCCTGTAATCCCAACTCGCGTAGCGAGCTTCGGTAGAACGAAGGAGAAGCCAGTGAGTCGAGGTGCAGGCGGTCATAAATAGCCTTAAGGGACTCGGGGCAGGCCCCGTCGGCCTGCATGGGATCGGTGAACACGAGTCGGCCGCCGGGTTTGAGGATGCGGGCCGCCTCGGACAGCACCTTTCCTCGTTCACCGGAGTGCAGGAACGCCTCCTGTGACCAAACGCGATCGAAGCCGGAGTCGGCGAAGTCGAGCGAGGCGAAGTCTCCTTCGACAACGTTGATCCTGTCGTCCAGGCCGGCAGCGCGGTTCATCCGGCGATTGCGATCGTTTTCGACATCGCTCAGGTTCAAGGCCACGCAACGGGAACCGAAGCGATCGGCGATATAGCGAAGCGATCCGCCGTAGCCCGCACCGAGATCGATGACGCGGGTCTCCGCAGTCCAGGGCTCGGTCAATTCGACCATCCGTTCAACCGTGCGGCGGCTGGCCGAGGCGATCGCTTCGTGTTCGGATTCGTAGAGGCCGACGTGAATATCTTCTCCGCCCCAGACCTCTTGGTAAAACAGGTCGGCGTCGGTGCTGTTGTAGTAATCGCGTGCGATCCGGGTCGCGCTGGATTCGCTTTCGTTCTTCATCACTGACCTCGGTGTTCTATCGGTAAGAATCTTCGAGCGGCGCATGATGCCCGAAACGCGCATGCTTCGCAAAGGCCGTCTCTAGATCGGCCACGCTGGCCATGTGCCGCACAGGACCGGATTGCCCGATCTGCCGGCTACATCGATGCGCCGTAATTTACCGTAGCGACGTCGACGACTACCGGATTTGGCGATATCACGATGAGTACGCCGGGCGGCAAGCTTCTGACGGTGTTGATCATGGTCGTAGGGGTCGCTTTGTTCATTCAACTGGCCCGCGCGGTCTTCCCACCCTCTAAGCTGCACTAGCAAGTGCGCTGAGCGCGGACTGACGCGGCACGAGCCGGACGCCGCCCAATGAAAGCACTGCGGCGAATCCCTCAAGATCGAGACCGAGGGTGGTGAGGTCTAAAGCACCCCTGAATCCCTGGCGCCAGTCACGGATTGGCTCGATCCGTCACCGTTATCCATTCGATCGCGGCGTCTCCTTTGAGGGGAAACGTCCCCCGAAAACAACGCGGACACCTGCCCACCAGAGCGCTCGTTCGGAGACTGCGGCGATCTTGCCGGCGGCAATCGGTCGCTCAACAATACAAACAGCTGGACCGGTACAAGCTCCGTGTCCATGATTGGTCTTTGAAAGCCCGGTTGCTGTTGATTGATTCGGGTCAGCCAGTTGCTCGACTTCGAATTCCATTCGGTTTCGATCGGCCGCTGTTGCTGAATTGGATCGGGTGTCGCGTGCTCTTCGGACTGGCGACGGCAATGCCTGATCCGATCGATGCAGGCGGGCAGGCGAACGGCGGCGGAACGGCGGGCGGGCGCTGGATGCGTTCGCGGGTGATCAGCGCCTGAAGTTCGGGGAAGGGCGTCGGGTCGAAGTGAGGGTAGAGCAGCATGCCGGAAAGACCTTCCGGAGCGCCTGTCAGATCGGTGCTGATTCGGACCCGAGCTGTCTTGGCGCTGAGCAGCCGGGGCGCATATACTCGTCGTGCGCGCTTCGATCCACGCGCTCTACTGGGAGCAGTGCCCAGCGCCTTTCGACCTCGCATGCCGAGATTGACCTCAACAGGGAGCGATTCATGATCAATGCCTACGCGGCGAATGAAGCCGGTGCAGAACTAACGCCATTCCAGTACGAGCCCGGCGAATTGCAGTCCAGGGAAGTCGAAATCGAGGTCATGTACTGCGGTTTGTGCCACAGCGATGTCAGCATCATCGACGATGAATGGGGCATGTCTGTCTACCCGGTGGTGCCTGGGCACGAAGTGGTCGGGCGAATCGGCACGGTCGGCGACCAGGTGCATCACTTGGAGCCGGGCCAGCTGGTCGGCCTCGGCTGGCATTCCGCCTACTGCAATCATTGCCATGCCTGTAACGCCGGCCACAAGAATTTGTGTGGTGAGTCCACGTTCACGATCGTCGGTCACCACGGCGGCTTCGCCGACATGGTGCGAGCCCAGGCCGATGCGGTGATCCCGATTCCCGACTCCCTCGATCCGGCCAAGGCGGGCCCGTTTTTCTGCGCCGGCATCACCGTGTTCAACCCGCTGGTGCAGTTCGACATCAGACCCAACAGCCGGGTCGGCGTGATCGGTATCGGTGGCCTGGGTCACCTGGCGTTGCAGTTCCTGAACGCCTGGGGCTGCGAAGTGACCGCCTTTACCTCCAGTGACTCCAAGCGGGAAGAGGCTTTGGAGCTGGGCGCCCATCACACGATCAATTCCCGTGATGACGACGCAGTGGGCAAGGCCGCCGGGCGTTTCGACGCCGTTCTCTCCACGGTCAACGCCAAACTGGACTGGAACCTGTACTTGACGACGCTCAAAGCGCAGGGCCGTCTGCATTTCGTCGGCGCGCTCACCGAGCCGCTGGATATCGACGTGTTCCAGTTGATTCTGGGTCAACGGCAGGTTTCCGGATCGCCGGTGGGCAGTCCGGAGACCATTGCCCAGATGCTCGAATTCGCGGCGCGACACGAAATCGCGCCTCAGGTGGAAATGTTCCCCATGAGCGAGGTCAACAAGGCCATCGCGCACCTGAAGAAGGGGGATGCTCGCTACCGGATCGTGCTGAAGGCCGGAGAATAAGGCGGGACGTCAGAACAAGGCGACCAGGCGCGCTCCTATTGGAGGCGCTTGTCCCGGGTCGTCCCCGGATCGTTCGGCGGTGGCATCGAATGCGCGCTGTTGAAATCGGAACCTCTGGGCGGCCCGCTTTGTTCTACGCTTGGGCAGGTCTTGTGCTTGTCCGTCGCCTTTTGTAAGGAGTGACAGATGCCACCGCCCTCCAAAGTCACGGCGCTCGTGCCGGCATTCGAGTCCGCCGGGATCATACAGGAGACGCTGGATTCGCTCTCCGAGCAGACGTATCCGTATTTCGAGGTGTTGATCTCGGTCGATGTCTGCGACGACGGCACCTATGAAACCTGCCTTGCTCACAGCAAGCGCGACTCGAGGTTTCGGGTGATCCGTCAGCAGGACGAGCGGCTGGGATATTCCGGTAACTGCAACTTCCTCATGGACGAAGCGGACGGCGACTACGTCATGCTGGCTTTCCATGACGACTTGCTGAAGCCGGCATTTGTGGAAAAGCTCTGCGGCGTTCTGGACCGACGACCCGAGGTGATCCTCGCCTTTCCCGATACCTACCTGACCAAGCCGGACGGCTCGCAGGAACACTGGGAATTCACCGCCATGGAAGGCCTTAAAACCCCTTTGCAGCGCGGGTTGCTGATGCAGGGACGTCCGCGACTGTGGTGGGCGCCGAACCGCGGCATGTTCCGCCTGCACAAGGCACGCGCCATCGGCGGCATCAAACCGCATCGTGCCGGAGAGTTCTCTGTGGACTTTCCCTGGCTATTCCATATGAGTCTGCTGGGCGAGTTTGCGCGCGTGCCGGAAACGCTCGTCCACAAGCGGTACCAGCCGAACAGTCTTTCGCGGTCGTGGGAATTCAATCGTCGGCAATGGCTGGAGGTAACCGCCTCGTGCATGCGCGAGCTATGGAGCGCCGACATTCCCACAGAGGATAAACTGGCGATCAGCCGCCGGCTCGACAGCGAAATGTGCATCATGCGCGACCGGCTGGAGGGAAGAAATACCGGATCGCTGTTGTTCAGGCGTGCTGTTCGCAAGCTGCGCTCCACATTGTCCGCTACCGGGTGAATGACGTTCGTGTCCGACTGCAAGCACAATGCAATCGTCAGCCATGAACGGATGCTTGCAAGGGGCCATCAGCGCATCGAGGTGCCCTGGGTCCGTGACGATCGCGGTTCGCTTCTGCCCATCGAGTGGCATTCCCTGCCGTTTGAGCCGCGCCGGGTTTTCGCGATTACAGGTGTGCCTGCCGGCACCAGCCGCGGCGGTCATGGGCACCGGCGCTGCAGCCAGCTGCTGGTGCCGGTGGCAGGCGAGATCGAGGTAGAGCTCGCGCTGGGTGACGCGCGCTGCCGCCTGACGTTGACTGCCGGCGAGCCGGCCTTGCTGGTTCGTCCCGGGATCTGGTTCCGTCAGACCTATGCCGACAAGCAGACGCTGCTGCTCGTGCTCGCCAGCGATCCCTATACGCCGGACGACATGTTCGATACACCGGAGAATCCATGAGGTTGACCGGCCCTCACATTGCAGTCCTCGGCGCCGGCATCATGGGGAGCTGCGCTGCGCTGTTTCTTGCGCGAGCCGGGTGTCGTGTGACGCTAGTGGATGCTGCCGGTCGTCCGGTCTCCAGAGCCAGTCGCTGGAATGAGGGAAAGATTCACCTCGGGCATCTTTATGCGGCTGATCCGAGCCTGGCCACGGCACGTCATGTGCTGCCGGGCAGCCTGGCTTTTCGCCGACTCCTGGAGGAGTGCACGGGTCGCTCGATCGACTCGATAATGACCGGCGAAGGGGACATCTATCTCTGCCATCGGGAATCCGTCGTTTCTCCAGACGAGCATTGGAAGTACCTCCAGCGCGTCGACTCACTCGTGCGTTCGCAGGCGGCTGCGAAAGATTACCTGGTGGACATCTCGGGTGCTCGAAGTGAACGTCTATCTGCCGCAGAGCTGACCTCGCTGACTGATTCTCCCGATATCGTTGCAGGATTCCGTACCCCGGAGCGTTCGGTTTCGACGACGCGAGTTGCCGCGCTTCTCGAACAGGCCCTGGAGGACCAAGATGCGGTAACGCTTGCGTTGGGTCGCCGGGTCACGGGTGTCTCATCTTCCGGAAGCGGCAGCGGTTCCTGGGCCGTTGCTACGCAGGCAGAGGAGTTGCGCGGCTTCGACGGGATTGTCAACGCGCTTTGGGAAGGCAGGCTTGCGATCGATCGGACCGTGGGTGTAGCGGCACCGAAAAGCTTCTCTAACCGTTATCGTCGAGCGCTATTCATACGAACTTCGGAGCCACTGGACATTCCCAGCGCCCTGGTATCGGTAGGACCCTTCGGCGATATCAAGAATTTCGGGGGCGACGAGTTCTACATTTCCTGGTATCCGGCGGGATTGGCCGCCTACAGCACGGCGCTCGAGCCACCGCCGGTCGCCGAGCTCAGCAAACCGGAGCAGGCGGAACTGATCGGCGAGGTATTCGAAAGGCTCGGTGCGCTACTCCCGCAAATCAAGCGGATTCGCGAAGTGACCGAGTCGATACGGGTCGAGGGTGGATGGGTCTATGCCGCGGGTCAGGGGCAGCTCAGTGACCCGAAGTCGTCGTTGCACTATCGCCGCGAATTCGACATTCAGCAAAGCGGTAGCTATTTCAGCATCGATACAGGCAAGTACTGCACCGCGCCCTGGCTCGCCAAGCGCGTTGCTGAACGTATTTGTGGCGGCAGATAGGCATTATCGGTTGGTCGAGCGGCAGCGCGCCTCCACAATATTCCTTCGGCGCGTCGGCATGACTTTTTAACGACGGGCGCGCAATTAAGCTACCCCTTGAATTGGTAGCGCATTTGCCGGGAAACCATCGGCGAGGCTGGCCATGGCCAGCCTCGCGAACCGCTTCTTGGCGAGTGCATGTAATCATGTCGAAGGACCCCAGAATCGTCGGCCTGCTGCGTCTGGTCCGGGCCGCAACGCGACCGCCCGCTGGTGCCGGGAGAATTGCGCTGGCCGGAGTCATGGGCTTGGCCTGTCACATCTTTTTTGCTGCCGCGGTTGCGGCAATGATGACTGCCATGTTTTTCGGCCTGAGCGAAAGCCTGGGTCGGGTGCCGTGGCCATGGGCATTGCTGGCCAACGCGGCGCTGATCGCGCAGTTTCCGCTGGTCCATTCCCTGCTGCTGACTCGCAGGGGCGGGCGATGGCTCTCGCGGCTGATCCCGGGGCCGCACGGTGGCACGCTGGCGACGACGAGCTATGCGCTGATTGCTTCCATGCAGCTCCTGGCGCTGTTTGCGCTCTGGACGCCTTCGGGCATCGTCTGGTGGCGGGCCGAGGGCATTGCTTTCTGGATCATCTGCGCCGCATACGCTGCGTCGTGGCTGCTGCTGATGAAGGCCAGTTTCGACGCCGGCGCCGAAGTGCAGTCCGGCGCGCTGGGCTGGATGTCGCTACTGGGTCGGATCAAACCGCGATTTCCGGACATGCCCAGTCTGGGGCTGTTTCGAGTGATTCGTCAGCCGATCTACGTGGCGTTCGCCTTGACGCTGTGGACGGTGCCGGTGTGGACGCCGGACCAGCTGGCGCTGGCCGTCAGTTATACGGCTTATTGCCTGCTGGCGCCGCGCCTCAAGGAACGTCGCTTTGCCGCCCGCTACGGTGAGCGTTTTGAACGTTATCGCGACTCGGTGCCTTACGTTGTTCCGAGCGTGCAATCGATCCGAAGGAATCCCGATGCGCAATGACTTGACGATTTACGACAAGGTGGCCGACGAGTGGTGGTCGGACGAGGTCCGCTGGATTCGCACGCTCAAGAACCTGGTGCCGGGCCGGCTGTCGTGGATGGACCGGCAGATCGACTGGCGCGGCAAGCGCGTTCTCGACCTGGGCTGTGCCGGCGGCTTCATGGCAGAGGCGCTGGCCGAGCGCGGCGCCGATGTCACCGGCATCGACCCGGCCGAGGACGCCATCGCTGCCGCCCGCGCTCACGCCGCGCAAGCCGGCCACGACATTGCCTACGACATCGGCGTTGGCGAAGAGCTCCCGTATGCCGATGCCGCGTTCGACGCGCTGGTCTGTGTCGACGTGCTCGAGCACGTGCACGACCTGCCGAAAGTTGTCCAGGAGATCGCCCGGGTGTTGAAGCCCGACGGGCTGTTCCTGTTCGATACCATCAATCGCAACCCGCTGGCTCGTCTGGCGACCATCACGGTGGCCGAGGATATCCTGCGCCTGTTGCCGCGCGGCACGCACGACCCGGATCTGTACATTAAGCCGGACGAACTGCGCACCATGATGACTGAGGCCGGGCTGGTTCCGGGTCGCTTTACCGGTCTGGGCCCGCGCGGCATCAATCGTCGCTTCGATCTGACCTTCGGCCCGCTCCCGCTGACTGCCATCCTCTACATGGGCGTGGCGCGCCGTCGCCGGCCGGATCCCGCGGCTGCGCCTCCAGATGCCGTTCAAGCACGACCCGGGGCGAGTCCGGCGTCATGAATCCAATCGATACAGTGCCGGGCGCATTCACGATGAATTGCGCCTGCAGCCGGCGCTGAGCCCGGTGCCGCAGTTCCCCGACCGGTAAGTGCGAAAAGCCGGTTACGGCGTCCAGGTCCGGCGAGCCGCAAAACCGGACGCCGAACAGGTGAGGCGCCAATTGGGTCCGTCACTGCCCGCGTTGAACTCAGCCGCATTCGGAGCCATCGCCGCGATCCGGAACTGGCGCGCCAAGGCTCGCCACCCGTGGACAAAGGCGCCTCCGGGACAAGCTGACCTGCAGCAAACCCTCGTGACGCTGCAGTTCCCCGGATCGTCGGCGTTCGATGAATCCGGCGCAGGCGGTTTCTGCAGCGGCGGCTCTTCGCCGGGCGCCAGCTGTCGGAAGGGATTTCGAATGCCCCGGCGTCGGCGCGACCTGTGTGGCCGGTTGCATCCACGCGGATTGCAGGCACCCAGGTCTTCCCGAGTTGATCTGCCACTCTCCGGTTCAGCGTGCAACCGGGCCTGGATTGTCGAGGCGGTCTCGCCGTGTTGAAGGAGGCGGTTTGTCCGGGGAGCGGAAGTGTCGCATACTCGCGTTTTGCCCTCTCTGGGATCGATATTGGCTCGCCTCTGGATTCGCCGCCTTGCAGTCGGCGTATTTGTGCTCAACCTGCTGGCCGTCACCTGGCCGATCGCAAGCCTGTTCCGCGCCGCTGAACCGCCGGTTTTCGGCTTGCCGATGTCCATGGCCTGGCCGATCGCCTGGATCGTGATCGGCTGGATCACGCTGCTTGTGCTGGATCATTTCGAGAAGCGGGAAGAGGGCGAGTGATGGAGCAGTGGGCGGTGATCTCCACGATGATCCTGGCCTATCTGGGTCTGACGCTGTGGGTCGGGCTGCGGGCTGGCCGCGGCACGTCTTCGACGGTCGACGGATTCGTTGCCGGGGATCGCAATTTCGGCTTTCTGGTGATGTATTTCGTCACGGGCGCTACGGCGTTTTCGGCGTTTGCGTTTCTCGGCGGACCCGGCTGGGCCTACTCTCGTGGCGCGGCCGCCTTCTACATTCTTTCGTACGGCGTTCTCGGCATGGCGCCCTGGTACGTGATCGGGCCGAAGGTCGCCCGCATCGGTCGGCAGCTGGGTCAGGTTACCCAGGCCCAGTTCCTGACCGGCCGCTTTCGATCACGCGGCCTGTCGCTGCTGATTGCGCTGGTCAGCATCGCCGCTCTGATCCCCTATATCACGCTGCAGATGCGCGGCGCCGGCATCGTGATCGAAGCGGTCACCGATGGCCAGGTGCCCCTCTGGCTGGGCTCGGCCGTAGCCTACGGCATTGTGCTGATCTACGTTCTGGTCAGCGGCGTTACTGCGGTAGGCTGGACCAATACCCTGCAGGGCGTGTTCATGATCGTGATCGCCTGGAGCCTTGGGCTGTACCTGCCTTTCGCTTTGTATGGCGGGATCGGGCCGATGTTCGAGGCCATCATGAGCCAACGCCCGGAGCTGCTCGAGCTGCCCGGGCTGACGGCCGCTGGAGCGCCCTGGAGCTGGGCCGGCTACACCAGTGCGATCCTGGTCAGCGCCATCGGGCTGACCATGTGGCCGCACCTGTTCATGAAGGCCTTCACCGCGCGCGACGAGCGCATCATCCGGCGCACCGTGGTCTGGTTCCCGACCTTCCATCTGTTTCTCGTGCCGGTGTTTCTGATCGGATTCGCCGGCGTGCTGTTCGTCGAATCGCTGGAACAACCGGATTTCATCCTGCCGCATCTGATCCTGAACGTCGACCTGCCGGTGATCGTGGTCGGCCTGTTCTGTGCCGGCGCGCTGTCGGCATCGATGTCGACCGGCGATGCCTTGATGCACGCCACGGCTTCGGTGGCGGTCGAGGACGGTGTGCGGCCGTTCGCGCATCTCAGTGAATACCAGCAGCGATTGCTGATTCGGGTATCGATCGTGGTAGCCGGCGCCGTCGCTTATTTCTTTGCGATATCCGAAGGCATGTCCCTGGTGGTGCTGTTGCTGACTTCCTACGGCATCATCGCCCAGCTGGCCCCACCGGTCCTGGCCGCATTGTTCTGGCGCCGGGCGACCACGCCGGGTGTGGTTGCCGGTCTTTTGGTGGGGGGCGCCACGACGCTGTTATTTTTCTTTTTGCCTGAGCTCAAGCCGATTGCGCTGCACGAGGGGCTGTTCGGCTTGTTGGTGCACGTGCCGGTACTGATCGTGGTGTCATTGATGACGCCGGCGCAGGACGCGTCGGTGATCGAGTCCTACATCAATCCACCGAAGCACGGCGCTGAAGTTGCGGGCCGAGAGGCGACTGATTGGGGAAATCGAACATGACGAATCAGGATTCCATCGGCATGCTGGCCCGGCTGGTGGCCTTTCCGACCGTGTCCCGGGATTCCAACCTGGACCTGATCGACTGGGTCGAGGACTACCTGAAATCCTTCGGTGCGCGCTGTCGTCGGACCTGGAACGCGGATCGGACCAAGGCCAACCTGTTCGCCGCGATCGGTCCCGATGCGCCGGGCGGAGTCGTGTTGTCCGGTCACACCGACGTGGTTCCGGTCGACGGTCAGGACTGGCGCACCGACCCCTTCGAACTG
>JGI12109J20283_10831446_pt1 | contig 19558 bp, 15 predicted proteins | sample ElkSlonscriptome_12_FD_20283 | JGI IMG/M metagenome (IMG submission 20283)
TTCTGATGACGCTGGCTTGCTTTCCAGGCGATTCGATGCAAGGGGTCGCCTTCGCGCCAGTCCCGAAGACCGTGAAATTCGTCGCTTTCGTCGCCGGCTTGCTGCGGTGAATCGTTCGATCCGGACGCCGATAGCGGCGGTGCCTCGACCGCCGGGCGCGGCCAGATCCGGGCCCGCCGTTCGGGCCAGAACCAAGTCCAGGCTTCGAACCAGCCGATCGGAAAGCGCGTGCGCAGCCGGATGCGCGGTAGCTCCATCCAGCCGCGCCGCCGGGTCGGCAGCTGTAAGACGACCGCTTCCGTTGCGTAGCTCGCGATGTCGGCACCGTTGGAGGGCTGGGGCGCCTCGCCACATTCGGCAACCAGCCCGCTGCGTCGGCGGCCGATTTCTTCGCGCACCGCGATTGCCAGTTCGAGCGGATCGCCGGCAAAGACGGGTCTGGCGCTTGTCGATTGAATCTTCAGACCGTCGAGATTGCGGTGCGCAGCGTGCATCGCCAGCAAGCCGATACCCGCGACCAGAAAGGTGGTGAACAGCCCCAGGTTGTTGTTGAAGTTGAGGCTTCCGACAAGCATTGCGCTTAGCAGCACGCCCATGGCCCATCCGAATCGAGTGGGCAGGATGAAGATCTGGCGATAGCCGATCATCATCGGCGGCCGGGTCGGGCCGCGCCGCTGGATCAGCTCGGTGAAAAGGCCGCGAAAGCGGCGCAGCACCGGTTCAGGGAACGCGAGTCGTTTCAACAATCCGTTCGACGATATCGATCGGGTCATTTTCCTGTCCGGAGCATTGGAGCCGATGCGCCGCGAGTGCCGGGAACACGTGCTTGACGTTGTCCGGCAACACGAAGTCCTGAGCCTGGATCAAAGCGTGCGCCCGCGCAGTGGCAAGAAGGGCCAGCATGGCTCTGGGAGAAAGTCCGGCCTTGAGCTCGGGCTGCGATCGGGTGGCCTCGACCAGCGCCTGAACGTAGTCGAGCACCGGCTCGGACACGTGCAGATTCCGCGCACGCTGCTGCAGATCGAGGACATCGGCCGAGGTCAGCACCGGTTCCAGCTCTGCCAGAAGGTCGCGCCTCTGGCGGCCGACCAGCAAAGCACGCTCCTGCTCGCGATCCGGATAACCGAGACTGATCCGGAGCAGGAAGCGGTCCAACTGCGAATCGGGGAGAGGATAGGTTCCCACCAGGTCCACCGGGTTCTGGGTCGCGATCACGAAAAACGGCTCCGGGAGCGGACGCGTGCGGCCGTCGACGCTCACCTGCTGCTCGGCCATGGCCTCGAGCAGCGCGCTCTGGGTTCGGGGCGTTGCGCGGTTGATTTCGTCGGCCAGCACGAGATTGGCGAAGATCGGGCCCGGTCTGAACTCGAAGCGATCCTCGTCGCGTTTCCAGATCGAGACGCCGACGATGTCGGCCGGCAGCAAGTCGTTCGTGAACTGGATTCGCTGCCAGCTGCCGCCGGTGACGACTGCCAACGCGTGAGCCAGCGTGGTCTTGCCGACTCCCGGGAAGTCTTCGATCAGCAGATGACCCCCCGCCAGCAGCGACGAGAACGCCAGCCGAACCTGCTCGTCTTTCCCGAGCAAGACGCGGTTGACGGCGTCCAGCGCGCCGTTCAGCCGCTCGCCAGCGCTTCCGGAATTCCCGACCGCCCCGCTCGCGGGCCTATTCATCCAGCAGCGCGTTCAGCTTGGCAGCGCAGATGAAGTCGTTCTCACTCAGACCGTCGATCGCGTGGGTCGTGAAGTTGACCAGGCAGAAGTTGTAGCCGCCTTCGAAATCAGGATGGTGTCCTTCCTGGTTCGCAACCCAGGCCATGGCGTTGATGAACGCCATGGTCTTGTAGAACCCCTTGAATTCGAATCGACGCGAAATCCGTTTTCCGTCTTCGCTGATCTGCCAGCCGGCGACCTGTTTCGCCAGCGTGGCGGCTCGGTCGGTGTCCAATGGCTGCGTACCCCCTTCACAGGGCTTGCATTTCTGGTTCTGGAGGTCTTCGCTCATGTCAGGCAGCTTCCTTGTTCTTTGGTGGGTAAGTGGGCTCGAACTCCCCGAGCGCACGGGCTTTTCGAATCAAGCCGATCAGATCGGCCTCGGCAAGCTCGAACAAATCGTCCATTCGATCGAGAACGTAATAAACCGTCTGGTAGATATCGATGCGATACGGCGTTCGCAGCACGTCGATGGGGTCGAAAGGGCGGCGGATCGGCTCCGGGCTCTCGACTGCATAGACGGTCTCTCCGGGTGATGAAGCGATGCCGCCGCCGTAGATCCGTACGCCGTCTGAACTGGCGAGCAGGCCGAATTCCACCGTGAACCAGTAGAGCCGCGCAAGAAACGCGCGTTCCTGCTTCGACGCATTTACGCCGGCTTTTCCGTAAGCCTCGGTGAAGTCTGCAAACGCCTGATGGGTCAGCATTGCGGTGTGCCCGAAGATTTCGTGGAAGATATCCGGTTCCTGCAGGTAATCCATCTCCTCCCGGGTGCGGATGAACGATGCTGCCGGAAACTTGCGCTCGCTCAGCAGCTTGAAGAATCGATCGAAATTGATCAGCGCCGGCACCGGAGCCACCTCCCAGCCGGTCGCGTCGCGGAGAATCTCGGAAACTTCTCCTGGCTGGGGGATGCGGTGTTCGGGCAGCTGCAGCGTTTCAAGCCCTTGAAGGAATTCGCTGGAGACCCTGCCCGGGATAATCTTCATCTGGCGTTCGTAGAGCTCGCCCCAGATCCGGTTTTCATCATCGGAATACGCAATGACGCCGTTTTCGTCGGGAACTTTCGCTTCGTAGGTACTGGACTTGCCCATTCGTGATCTCCATCGAATTTCGTACGGCAGACACGACTAGCCGTGTCATGATCGTAGTGAATGCATTAAGTTTATCAGTTCGATTCGGATTTCCATGAACGAGACTGCCGCAGACTGGCCCAGGTTCCATGCACCGACCTGGTATGCCGACCAGCTCGAGTCCGATCCTTGCGCCACGCCCATCCGGTCCGGCGACTCCGTGCGCACGATCATTGTCGGTGGTGGGCTTGCGGGTCTGTCCACGGCCCTGTCGATGGCCGAACGCGGGGATACCGACATCGCGCTGCTGGAGCGTGGATCGGTGGGCGAAGGAGCCTCGGGCCGAAACGGCGGTTTCGTGTTCGGGGGCTATTCGCTGGACCCTGAAGGGCTGGCCCGTGAAGTCGGCCGGAACGCGGCTCGTCGAATGCACCGGTGGACACTTGACGCCGTGCAGACGGTCGCTGCCCGGTGTGGCCGATTCGGTGTCTCGATGTCGGAGCACGGCGTGCTGCTTGCCGATTGGTTCAGGAACGATGAGGCGCTGGCGCGACACCAGCGCCGTATGCGCGAATTGCTCGACTTCGAGCTGGACTGGGTGGAACGTGAGCGAATGCCCGGCTTCGTGCGCTCGGCCCGTTACGGGGCAGGGCTGTACGAGCCGGGTTCGTTCCACTTCAATCCGAAGGCCTATGCACAGTCGATCGCCAGGCGCCTGGTTGAGTTCGGAATTCGGGTCCACACGCGTACGCCGGCCGTCGACATCGAACGCCGTAACGGCCGATGGCGGATCAGGACCGGCGCCGGCGCGCTCGAGGCCGAACGGGTCGTGCTGGCAACCGGCGGCTACGAGCGACGCCTCTTGTCCAGGATCCAGCGCAGCATTCAGCCGATCGCAACCTATATCGTCGTTACCGAGCCTCTCGGCGATCGCCTGAGCGCGCTGTTCCCGAAGGATGTGGCCGTCTACGATACCCGGTTCGCGTTCGATTATTACCGCCCGCTGGGCGACGGCCGCCTGCTCTGGGGCGGGCGGATCTCGACTGCCGATCGAAGCCCTTCCGAGGTGTGTCGCTTGATGCGCCGCGACATGTCTCGCGTGTTTCCGCAGCTTGCCGACGTTCGTTTCGACTACGCCTGGGGTGGCTGGATGAGCTATGCGCGGCATCAGATGCCGATTCTCCGGGAGGCCGAACACGGGCTGTGGCTGGCGCTGGGCTTTGGAGGACACGGCATGGCGCCGACTGCGCTGGCCGGCGAAGTGCTGGCCGAAGCCATGTCGGGAGAGTTCGAAAGACTGCGACATTTCGACGCGTATCGACCGAGCTGGGCCGGGGGGCCGGTCGGCCGGGTCGCGGTTCAGGGAATCTACTGGTGGAAGCAACTCCGTGACGGGCTGAGAGCCGCCGGCCGCTGAGGCGCCGTCAAACGCGACGGAGGCTCAGGATGAAGAAACAGATCCTCAGGTGACTCATTTGCAGATGATTGCCAGGGGTCACACGTCGACGGAAACGGTTTGCATGCCAGTGTTCAACGAAACTGGCGTTTGTAGTTCCACTCGAACGCGCGCTTGATCCAGTGCAGTGCCCAGAGCGGCGGTGTCACCAGATTGCGCTTCGTGCTCCGGGTCACCAGGACGGCCTTGTCCTGCATATCGACGATGCAAACGAGCTCCGGCTTGAAGCGATTCGCCGGCTCTTGGCCGCCGAGTTCCTGAAGCAGGTTCCGGGCCGCGGTGCGCGCCTGGTTTTCGGCGGTATGTCCCTGCTTGGGCAGCCAGTCCGGTCCGGTATAGCTGCCCGCATCGCCGACCACGTAGACGCGTTCGGCACCGACGGCGCGACAGTACTCATCGCCCTTCAGCAGGCCACCGGGCGAGCGTTTCAGATCGGTGTGATCAAACCAGTCGCTGCCGGTAATCCCCGGCATGAACAGGGTCAGCTGCGACTCGAAATCTCCTGCGCTGGTATGCACGCGATCGGGTTCGAAGCGCACCGGCCTCTCGCCCAGACGCATCTCGATTCCGCGCTTGTGCATCTCGTCGGTCATTCGTTGCACGGCCTTGCTGCCGAGTCGCTGACCGGGTTTTTCGGCGGGCGAGAAGAATATGAGCTTGAATCGATCGCGCTTGCCGGTGCGACGGAGCCAGGTCTCGATGCCGAACATGAACTCGAAGACCGGTCCGCCGCGAAGCGCCGGGGGCTCCTTGGGATTGCCCGCGAAGCCGAAGGCCAGCGTGCCCGCCGATAGCGAGTGCAGGCGATCGCGCATCTTCGCGATGGTTTCCACTCCGGCGCAAGGCAGCACGGTGTGCTCCAGCCCCGGCGTCGAGGACAGGAAAGATCCGCCGCAGGCAATGATCAGGCCATCGTTGTCGATCGCGCCGCCGTCGGTCAGCAGACGCCTCCCGCCGTTTTCCAGACCCCGCGCTTTACCCGAGTGGTACTTGACGTTCATGCGGGCAAAAAAAGCGCGGAGATCAACCTCCAGGTCGTCCGGCTGGCGTTGTCCGGTCGGGATCCAGATCGAACCGGGGTAGTAGACGAAGACCGGTCGCGGCGAGACCAGGTCGATACCGACGTCCGGGTCGATGCGCCGCAGGCTTCGCACCGCGTTGAGTGCGCCGAAACCGGCGCCGACGACTGTGATTCTCGGCATGGAATATCGCTCGATCGCCTCAATATTCGTTGACTCTAACATTGCTGATCCACGGTCGCTGCCCGACCGCTCCGGGGTTGTTAACGGCAATGATCAGCTATAGTTATCCGTTCACCGCGCCAACGAATCCGAAAGCATGAAGAGTACTGCAGAAATCCGCCGAGCATTCCTCGATTTCTTCGCACAACGCGGCCATCGCGTGGTGCGTTCCAGCCCGCTCGTGCCCGCGAACGATCCGACGCTGCTGTTCACCAACGCGGGTATGGTCCAGTTCAAGGACGTATTTCTCGGCGCGGAGAAGCGAGACTACGAACGCGCCGCTTCTTCACAGCGCTGCGTTCGGGCCGGGGGCAAGCACAACGACCTCGAAAACGTCGGGTATACCGCCCGACACCATACCTTTTTCGAAATGCTCGGCAACTTCAGCTTCGGAGACTACTTCAAGCGAGAGGCGATTGAGTACGCGTGGACCTTCCTCACCGTCGATTGCGGTTTTTCTCCGGATCGGCTGTGGGTCACGGTTTACGAGGAAGACGACGAAGCTGCCGAAATCTGGTTGAACGAGATCGGCGTCGATCCGGAACGCTTCTCACGCATCGGCGCGCACGACAATTTCTGGGCGATGGGCGATACCGGTCCGTGCGGTCCGTGCAGCGAGATCTTCTACGACCACGGCCCCGACGTCGCGGGCGGGCCGCCCGGCAGCGCGGAAGAGGACGGCGATCGATACATCGAAATCTGGAACCTGGTGTTCATGCAGTTCGACCGAGCCGCCGACGGCAACATGACGCCGCTGCCGAAACCCTGTGTCGATACCGGCATGGGGCTGGAGCGGCTCGCCGCCGTGCTCCAGGGCGTCCATTCGAACTACGACATCGATCTGTTCCGTCACCTGATCGCCGCAGCCGCGGCCCGCACCGGAACGGACAATCTCGACCAGGCATCGCTGAAGGTGATCGCCGACCACATTCGGGCCTGCGCATTCCTGATCGCCGACGGCGTGCTTCCGGCCAATGACGGGCGCGGCTACGTACTCCGGCGAATCATTCGACGAGCCATTCGCCACGGTTACAAACTGGGCTGCCGCGACCCGTTCTTCGCCGCCATGGTCGAGCCGCTGGTCGAAGTCATGGGGGATGCGTATCCGGAGCTTGCGGAACGCAGGCAGACGATCGAAGATGCGCTGGCTCGGGAGGAGCGCCGCTTCGGCGAGACGCTGGATCAGGGCATGAAGCTGCTGGAAGGCGCGCTGGCCGAGCTGGACGGCAGCGAGATTCCCGGAGCGGTGGCCTTCAAGCTCTACGACACGTTCGGCTTCCCGCTCGACCTCACGCGAGACATCGCGCGCGAGCGGGCGCTGAGCGTCGACGATGCCGGCTTCGACGAAGCGATGCGAGATCAGCGCGAGCGGGCTCGCGCTGCCGGACAGTTCAGCGCGCGAGACGAGGTCGCGACCGAAGTGTTCGCCGATCTCGAGGCGACCGATTTTCTTGGCTACGATCGGCTCGAAGCCGATCGCTGCCGGATCGCGTCGATCATCGTCGACGGCCAGCCCCGCGACCGATTGGGTGCGGGCCAGGCCGGCCTGATCCTGCTGGACCGCACGCCGTTCTACGCGGAGTCCGGTGGACAGGTCGGGGACCGGGGTGAAATCGCGGGCCAGGAGGCGAGTTTCGAGGTTCGAGATACCCGTAAACTTGCCGGAGCTCATCACGCCCACGATGGCCGAATGACGTCGGGGTCGCTCGCGGTCGGCGACGTCGTCTCGGCCCGGGTTGACGGTGCGCGTCGCGCCGACGTCGTGCGCCATCATTCGGCCACCCATCTGCTGCACTCGGCGCTGCGCCGGATCCTCGGGCCGCACGTCCAGCAGAAGGGGTCTTTGGTGGCGCCCGATCGTTTGCGGTTCGACTTTTCGCACCCCGAGCCGGTCAGTCCCGAGCAGTTGGCCGAGATCGAGCGCCTCGTCAACCGTTGGATTCAGGCCAACGCGCCGGCCTCGGCGCAGGTCATGGACTACGACGATGCGATGGAAGCGGGTGCGCTGGCGTTTTTCGGCGACAAGTACGGCGATCGGGTCCGGGTCCTCCAGTTCGGTGATTTCTCGACGGAGTTGTGTGGTGGGACGCACGTGGACCGAGTCGGCGACATCGGCGCGTTCAAGATCGTCTCCGAGACCGGCATTTCGGCCGGCGTTCGAAGGATCGAGGCAGTGGCGGGGCGGCAAGCGGTTGCCTGGATGCAGCATGCAGACGAATCGATTCGATCGGTGGCCGCGAAGCTCCGAACCGGGTCGGACCAGGTTTCCGAACGGATCGAACAGCTTCTGGATCGGTCCCGCGATCTGGAGAAGGAGCTCGATCGCCTCAAACAGAAGCTGGCCGCAGCGCAGGGATCGGATCTCGGCGATCGGGCCCGTGAAGTCGACGGCGTGCAGGTGCTGGCTGAACCGGTCGAAGGAATCGATCCGAACCGGCTCAGGGATACCGTCGATCAACTGAAGAACAAGCTCGGGAGCGCGGTCATCGTTCTCGGCACGCCCGCAGGCCAGGGCGTGAAGCTGGTCGCCGGCGTGACGGACGACCTGACCGATCGCTTCAAGGCCGGTGAACTGGTCAACCATATCGCGGCGATGGTCGGCGGTCGCGGCGGCGGTCGGGCGGATTTCGCCCAGGCCGGCGGCAGCCAGCCGGACAAACTGGCAGAAGCTCTGGATTCGGTCGGCGACTGGATCCGCGACAGGAATTCCTGAGCGTTGAACGCAGGCAGGACGCCGATGTCTGATAGCCTATCGGCTCACGTACTTGGAGACTTATCGGCATGGATTTCTTCGTCTGGTTTACCGCGGCACTGATAGCGGGAGCGGCACTCGGTTCGGTGGGGACCTGGTGGTGGACGCGCGGCCGCGGCGGCGGGGACACGATCGGTCAGCTGAAGCGGGAAAACGAGCGTTTCCGCGAGGAAGTTGCCGAGCACTTCGTCGAAACCGCGCGTCTGATCAATCGCATGACCGACAGCTACAAGGACGTGTTCGACCACCTGAGCCGCGGGGCCGGCAGCCTGGTCGATGAAAAGCGTCTGAAAGAAAAGATGCCTCGCGTCAGCGGCGAGGAAGTGCGCCTCCGACACCTCGGAGCACCCGAGCCGGGACGCGCCGGCAAGATCGAAAATTCCCCGAAGCCGGCCACAAAGCCGCCGGAATCGAAAAGTTCAGCCGAAGCCGAGACCGGCAAGAGCGCGTCTCGGGTCGAGCCGCCCGCATCGGGGGCTGCAGCGGGTCCTGCATCGGCGACGGGTGCTGCGTCGAAAAGCGGCGCGCAGAATCCGACGTCGGCTTCGTCCGGGTCGGGTGCCTCGCCGGCTCAGAAAGACGTCAAAAAGAACGAGCCGACATCTCCAACCCCTGCTGAGCTCGCTTCCCGGCCGGGCACGGGCAAGCCACCGGATTCGAAGCCGCAGTCGACCGCCAAGGGCCGCAGCAGCGGTGCGTCGGAGGGCAAGGAAACCGGCGGGAAGGGCGACAGCAGCCCGATCAAGGAGGACTCGAAAGGCGGCGGCGCAACGGCGCCGGGTGGCGACGCGAAGTCCGGTAGCAATTCATCCGAGAGCCATCCGAGCAGAACCAAGTCCGACAAGAAATGAGCCGGCGGCTGGGGTGGCCGGTCCGACCGGTTACACCCGGGCCGCAGATCCGATTGAACTCAGCGTCATAGATCCGTCGGACCAGGCAGTGGCCATGCTGCCCTGCTCGTACCAGTCGCCCAGAACAATGCGCTCGCTTTGCCGACCGTCGACGCAGTAGTGGTGCCGATCCGGCTTGTGCGTATGTCCGTGAATCATTCGCCGAGCGCCGGTGTGGCGGAACAATTCCAGGACGGCATCGGCAGCGACGTCGGTTTCCGGGCGGTCACCCTTTCTGTTTCGTAGCCGGCTAGCGGTTCGCAGTGCGCGCGCAACGCCTCGCCGAAACCAGGCCGGTCGGGACAGCATTTTCCGCTGCCACGCCGGGTCACTCACCCGGGCACGATATCTTTGATACTGGACATCGAGCGTGCAAAGCGTATCGCCGTGCAGCACGACGGTCGGTTCGCCGTAGAGGCCGATGATGGTCGGCTGACCGATCATCTGCATGCCGGCGGCCTGGCAGTATTGCTTTCCCAACAGGAAGTCGCGATTGCCGTGCAGAAAATACAGCGCGGTTCCTCGTCTGGCCAGCTCGCGGAGCGACTCGGCAACGGAGCGCTCGCAATCTCCGATTGCGTCGTCTCCGACCCACGCCTCGAACAGATCGCCGAGAATATAGACGGCCTCGGCGGTAGATGCCTCCGATTCAACGAATGCGTTGAATCGGTCGGTGATATCGGGACGCTGCGCGCTGAGGTGCAGGTCCGATATGAAGAGCGTCTTCGAGTCGGAAATCAGAGGATCTCTGCGCGCTCGATGACGACCGTTTCCAGCGGCGCGTTCTGGTGGGGCCCGTTGGGTCCAGTCGGGAGGAAGCGAATCTGGTCGACCACGTCCATGCCGTCGATTACCCGGCCGAATACGGCGTATCCCCAGGTCCGGCCGGAAGCCTTGCCTCGATGATCCAGCGCCGGGTTGTCAACGACATTGATGAAGAATTGAGCGGTGGCGGAATGCGGATCCCCGGTCCGGGCCATCGCCAGCGTGCCGCGCTCGTTGGACAGGCCGCTATCGGCCTCGTTCTGAATCGGTTCGCGGGTCTCCCGGCGAGCGTATTCCGCGTCGAAGCCGCCGCCCTGGATCATGAAATTCGGGATCACCCGATGGAAGACCAAGCCGTCGTAGTAACCATCACGCACATAGCTCAGAAAGTTCTCTGCGGAAATCGGCGCCTGGTCCTCATAGACTTCGACGGTGATCTTGCCCAGTGAGGTGTGAAGCGCGACCGTCGGCAGCGCTTGCTCGAACGGATTGGCGCTCTCGGCGTCCGCTTCGTTGGATTGGGCGAGCGTCGACGAGGACAGCAGCAAAAGAAGGAAACTCGCAATGGTTTTCATGTCGTTTCAGCAGTCCGGCAGGGTTGGATGGTCCGAATGATATCGGAATCGCGTAATGGGCGGGATGTAACTCGTGCCGAGAAGGCGGTGCTGCTGATTCCCGGAGCGATACGGAAATGGGCACCCTGCGACCGCGGTTCGAAAAGGCCGATTGTGGTAAAATTACGACCGTTTACGGGCATCCGGTCCTTTCCGGTCTTTCCGAGTAAAAGAATCCGAAAATCAGATGCTTGCAATTCCCCTCGACCCTTCCCTGAAGACATGATCCATGGCTGAGCTCGCCCAGGAAATCCTCCCGGTCAATCTCGAAGACGAAATGCGCCAGTCGTACCTCGATTACGCGATGAGCGTGATCGTCGGTCGAGCGCTTCCGGACGTCCGGGACGGCCTGAAACCGGTGCATCGGCGGGTTCTGTTCGCCATGCACGTGCTGGGCAACGACTACAACAAGGCGTACAAGAAGTCCGCTCGTGTTGTCGGTGACGTCATCGGTAAATACCACCCGCACGGCGACACGGCGGTCTACGACACCATCGTGCGCATGGCCCAGCCGTTCTCGCTGCGCTACATGCTGGTGGACGGGCAGGGTAACTTCGGTTCGGTGGACGGAGATTCGCCGGCAGCCATGCGCTACACCGAAGTCCGGATGGCGAAGCTGGCCCACGAGCTGCTGGCCGACATCGACCGGGACACGGTCAACTGGCTCCCGAACTACGACGAGTCGGAGTACGAGCCTGCGGTCCTTCCGACCAAGGTCCCGAATCTCCTGATCAACGGTGCGTCCGGTATCGCGGTCGGCATGGCGACCAACATTCCGCCGCACAACATTCGTGAAGTAATCGCGGCGCTGCTCGCCCTGATCGAAGATCCCGAGCTCGACCTCGACGGGATCATGGAGCACTTGCCCGGACCCGATTTTCCGACCTCGGGAATCATCAACGGGGCGGCCGGAATCCGAGAAGCCTACGAAACCGGTCGCGGTCGGATTTACATGCGAGCGCGCTGCCATTTCGAAGACGAGGAAACCGGCAAGACCAAGATCATCGTCTCCGAACTCCCCTACCAGGTCAACAAGGCGCGGCTGCTGGAAAAGATCGCCGAGCTGGTCCGCGCCAAGAAGCTCGAAGGGATCTCCGAGTTGCGCGACGAGTCGGACAAGGACGGCATGCGCATGGTGATCGAGCTCAAGCGCGGCGAAGTCGGCGAGGTCATTCTGAATAACCTGTATCAGAACACGCAGATGCAGTGCGTGTTCGGCATCAACATGGTGGCGCTGGTCGATAACCAGCCCCGCGTGCTCAATATTCGCCAGGTGCTGCAGGCGTTCCTGATGCATCGCCGCGACGTCGTGACCCGACGCACGCTGTTCGAGCTGCGGAAATCGCGAGAGCGCGCCCACATTCTCGAGGGCCTGACCGTCGCGCTCGCCAACCTCGACCCGATCATCGAACTGATCAAGCGCTCTCCTACGCCCGCCGAAGCCCGCGAGGGCCTGCAGCAGCAGCTGTGGGACGCCGGACCGGTCGCCGCGCTGCTCGGCGAAGCCGGCGACGAGATGTCGCGTCCGGAAGATCTGTTGCCCGAATACGGCCTGCAGGAGAAGGGGTATCAACTTTCGCCGACACAGGCCCAGGCGATTCTGGATCTCCGGCTGCAGAAGTTGACCGGCCTGGAGCAGGAAAAGCTTTCGAGCGAATACAACGAAATTCTCGATACGATCCGGGAATTGATTCGTATCCTCTCCGAGCCCGACGCGTTGATGCAGGTGATCCGAGACGAGCTCGAGGCGATCCGCGACGAGTTCGGCGACGAGCGCCGCACCGAGATCGTTGCCGATCAGCTCGATCTGACCATGGAAGACCTGATCACGCCCGAAGACGTGGTCGTCACGCTGTCGCACGCCGGGTACGCCAAGTACCAGCCGCTGGATCGGTATCGAAGTCAGAAGCGCGGTGGACGGGGGCGCAGCGCCACACGCACCAAGGACGAAGACTTCGTCGAGCGATTCTGGGTCACCAACACCCACGACACGCTGTTGATCTTCACCAGTGCGGGCAAGGTCTACAAGACCAAGGTCTACGAACTGCCACAGGCCGGTCACAGCAGCCGCGGTCGACCGATGGTCAATCTGCTGCCGCTGGACGACGGCGAGCGAATCAACGCGGTTTTGCCAACGCGCGAATTTCCCGACAACTGGTTCGTTTTCTTTTCCACGCGCAGTGGGCGGGTCAAGAAGACCCCGCTGTCCGATTTCGCGCACATCCGCTCGAACGGCATCTGGGCGATCGAGCTGGAGGGAGACGACGAACTGGTCGACGTCGCATTTACCGACGGCGAGCGCGATATCCTGCTGTTCTCGTCGGCCGGCAAGGCCATTCGCTTCCACGAGTCCGGTGTACGCGCTATGGGCCGCCAGACCCGAGGGGTGGTCGGCATCCGACTCAAGGAAAAGCAGCGCGTGGTCTCGATGCTCGTGGCCGACGAGGGCGACGTACTGCTCGGAACCGCGCACGGCTACGGCAAGCGAACCGCGCTGGAAGAGTTCCCGGTCTACAACCGCGGCGGGCAGGGCGTGATCGGTATCCAGACCACCGGTCGCAACGGCGAGCTGGTTGCGGCGCTCGCGGTGGAGGCCGACGATGATGTCATGCTGACCTCGAACGCCGGTACGCTGGTGCGCACGTCGGCTGCGGAGATTTCGCGGCTGGGACGAAACACGCAGGGGGTCACTCTGATCCGGCTCGGCGATGACGAGCAGTTGATCGGCCTGGCGCGGGTCGCGATGCCCGAAGAAGAGGGCGACGAACAGGATGCCGTCGACGACTGAAAACAACCGATCGGGTCGCTTCGGCCTCCTTTGCGGACCGGCGATTGACGTACGGGATACCGACCGGCATCAACCCAGGCGACTCCGCACCTTGATCTCGTTTTCCAGCGTTCGATGGACGGGGCAACGGTCCGCGATTTCCAGCATTCGTCGGCGCTGACCCGCGTCGACGTCACCCTCGATCTCGATGACGCGATTCAGCACGTCGATTTTCCCGTCCCGGGATTCGCAGTCCTGGCAATCGCGCGCGTGGATGCGCTCGTGCGTGACGTCGCAGCTCACGCGCTCGACGCCCAGCTTCTTGTGCCGGGCATACAGATTCAACGTCATGACCGTGCACGCAGCGAGCGAAGCGGCGAGGTAGCGATAGGGATCCGGGCCGAGATCGGTTCCGCCGAGGGATGCCGGCTCGTCGGCCAGCAGCGAGTGGCGCCCGGCCTGCACTCGGCTGACGAATCCATCGTCGGTGCGGCTGCTGACGCGCACGCCCTCGACGGGCTTCGGCTGGTCGATTTCCAGGAAACGCCCGGCCCACGAAGCGATGACCCGCCCCGCGTAGCGAGATGACGATTCGTCCGTGAGCAAATGGTCCGCATCGTCCAGGCTGACGAAGCTTTTCGGGTGCAGCGCGGCTCGAAAGATCGCTTCTGCGTTGTCGATCGACACGATTTGGTCGATCGGCGAGTGAAGAACGAGTAGTGCGCGCCGAAGCCCCCGCAGGCGATCATCGATCGAGTGAGACCGTGCGTCTTCGACGAAGTCCTTTCGGATTCGAAACGGCCGGCCGGCTAGCCGGACCTCTGCGCTGCCTTCGGATTCGATGGTTTCAAGGTCCTCTCCGAACTGCCTCAGAACGTGGTCGGCGCTCGCCGGTGCCGCCAGCGTGGCCACGGCGTTGACCGAGTCGAGCCGCTCGGCGACTGCGAGCACTGCCGATCCCCCGAGCGAGTGGCCCACGAGCAGCTGGGGCGCGCTCAGCTCGTCGCTCATCCATCGCGCGGCATCCTCGAGGTCGTCAAGATTGCTGGAAAAGGTCGTATCGGCAAAGTCCCCCTCGCTCTCGCCCAGACCGGTGAAATCGAAGCGCAGCACCGCGAAACCGGAATCGGCCAGCGCCCGCGCGATATTCCGGGCCGCCTTGATATTTCGGCTGCAGGTGAAGCAGTGCGCGAACAGCGCCGTCGCCTGCCAGTGCCCGCCGGGGGGCAAGTCGAGATCGCCGGTCAGTTCATGACCGGCGCGGTTCGTGAAACGGATTCTTGACATGTGCCTGGGATGTTGCCGGGAATGTTTGGCCAGTTTAGCAATCCGCTTGCGCTGCTATCATCCGGTCCCTTATGTCGAAGGAGCTTCCGCCTCGTGTACGCTCGTCTAGCCGCTGGACTCGTGATCTGCGCACTGGCTTTCGGCCTGGTGCAGCCAGCCGGCGCCCAGCAGGCGTGGCTGATGACCTACGGCAGCGCCGACCGCGTCGAGGAGCAGTTCGGGCACAACGCCATCTGGATCCGCGATCCTGCTCGCGGCATTGACGCGGTCTACAACTTCGGTTTTTTCGACTTCGACAAGCCCGGTTTCTACCGGGAGTTCGTGTTCGGGAAGATGATTTACTACGCGCTGGCGCGCCCGCCCGAGGAGGAGTTGGCGTACTACCGCTGGCGAGACCGCGACGTGCGGGCGCAGCTGCTGAACCTGTCCGATGTCCAGGTTCGCAGACTCGCGAACTGGCTCGAAGAACGGGTCCGGCCCGATCGACGGGAATTCCGTTACGACTACTATTTCAACAACTGTTCGAACCGGATTCGCGACGGGCTGGACTTTGCGCTGGACGGAGCGCTTGCCGAATTTGCCGAGCGGCAGCCGGCAGGCATGACCTTTCGCGAACACACGCGAAGAATGCTGGTCGACGCGCCGCTGCTCTATCTCGGTGTGCAGGCAGCGCTCGGCCGCCCGGCCGATCGTCCGCGGAGCCTTTGGGAAGAAATGTTCCTGCCGGAAGTCGTCGCGCAAACCGTGACCGATGTGAAGTCGGCCGGAAACGCCGGAGGACCCGAGTCGCTCATCTCGGCCGATCGGATGCTGTATGAATCCACTCGCCCTGATGATCCCGAGACGCCGAGCTTCGCCTGGTCGCTTTTCGTTTCGCTGCTGGTCGTCAGCGTCGCCGTGATCCTTGTCCCCGCCGGGGTCGCGTCGTCCGACAGCCGTGGCGTCGCGCGACTCGGCGCTCGCGCCTGGATCCTCCTGAGCTCGACCTGCGGGCTGTTGTTGCTGTTCCTGTGGTTTGGAACCGATCATCAGACCGCGTGGCGCAACGAAAACCTGCTGCTGTTGAATCCACTGGCGCTGCTGCTGCTTCGGTTTCGCGGCGGGTTGATCGAGCGGTTGGCCGCCGGGTCGATCGGTGCAGGGCTGGTCGCAGCCCTCGTCCTCAAGCTGCTGCCGGGCGCACAGTGGAATTACGACATGCTGCTCTGGCTGCTTCCGACCCAGTTCGCGCTGCTCTGGACCTGGCGCCGAGCCGCCGCAGTTGACCGGACAAGCGGTCGCTGACTCAGCCGCTCGTATGGAGCCGGGCCAATAGCGGCGCAGACGACTCGGCGAGTCCGGGCTGCGACGCCGCGGCATCGTGGGCGGAAGAACGCCCGGACCGGACCGCCGGGCGCTCGGGCCGCCAATCGGGACCCGGCTGCTGCGGAATGATGTTTTTACTGCTTGCGCTTGCCCGCGTCGGCTTCGAAAGCACCGGGCTCGTCTTCGCGCGTGAAATCATCCGGCCGCTCGTCCAGCCCGGCCATTTTTTTCAGGAACGGTGTCGCGATCAGGAAAGCGACTCCAACGGCGGCGCAGAATATCACCACCTGTCGGAAGCGCTCGGGGAATTCGGAAACATCATCGCCGTTGAATTCACCGGCCAGCAGTCCGGCCAGAAGGTTGCCCAGCGCGGCGCCGAAGAACCACATGCCCATCATCTGGCTGTAGTAGTTGCGCGGCGCGAGCTTGGAGGTGGCCGACAGGCCGATCGGGCTCAAGCACAACTCACCGGTGGTGTGGAACAGGTAGGTCAACAGCAGCCAGGTCGGGAGCACCTGGTCGCCTTCCTGAATCAGCGAGGCGGCGAACCACATGAAGCCGAAGCCCAGTCCCAGCTGGAGGAAACCGATCGCGAACTTGAATGGAATCGAGGGATCGAGGTTGCGGCGACCGAGATTGATCCACAGCGCCGAGAAGAACGGCGCGAAGATCAGGATGTACAGCGGGTTCAGCGACTGGAACCACTCGGCGGGAATGGCAATACCGAACATTTCTCGAGCGGTGTAGCGCTCGGCGAACAGGTTCAGGGAGGAGCCGGCTTGCTCGAAACCGGACCAGAACAGCGCGGCGCCGATAAACAGCGCGACCAGGACGACGACACGCCGCCGCTCCAGACTCGTCAGCCCCTTGTCCAGCAGGACGCGACCGAAAAACAGCGCCGCTACGCCGACGATGACGTAAACGCTGGCTTCCGACAGCGCACGGGCGTCGAACGAGATGATCTCTTCGAGTCCCAAAATGGCGAGTAAGATCAGAACGGCGGTGGCTGCGTAGATGGCGCGCTTCAGGTTGAGCGTGCGGGACTCCTGACCCGGGGGCGTCGGATTCGGCAGCTTGCCGAAATCGCCGAGATGGCGCTGGCTTGCTCGATACACGACCAGGCCCGCGATCATGCCGATGGCCGCTGCGGCAAAACCCCAGTGCCAGCCGAAGTCCACGCGCAGCCAGCCGCAGATCAACGGACCCAGAAAGGCCCCGACGTTGATCCCCATGTAATACAGCACGTAACCCGCGTCACGACGGGCTCCGCCCTCCGGATAGAGCTCTCCCACGCAGGACGAGATGTTCGGCTTCAAAAGACCGGTACCCACGACGATCAGGATCAGGCCGAGAAAGAACCCGTAGTGTTCCCCGAGAATTCCGAGACCGGGCAGGGCAAGGACGATGTGGCCGGCAGCAATGATGATGCCGCCATACCAGATGGCGTTCTGTTGCCCCATGACTCGGTCGGCCAGCCAGCCTCCCGGAAGAGCGGCCAGGTAGACCCCGGCGGTATAGAGACCGTAAATCGCGGTGGCCGTGGCGTCATCGAAACCGAGGCCGCCCTCGGCGAGGCTGGCAACCATGAAAAGCACCAGCAGGGCACGCATGCCGTAGTAGCTGAAGCGTTCCCATAGCTCGGTGAAGAACAGCGTTCCGAGTCCCGCCGGGTGGCCGAAGAAGGTCTTGCCGGGGGTTCCGACGGAAGGTGTGTGTTGGCTCATTCGAGGATCCCCGGTTGGAAGTCTGGAGGCGGTTGTCGTCGATGACGCGCCGCACCCGAAGGCCGAGGCCGAACGAATCGGCGGCGCTTCATGTTACCGAAATCAGAAGGGTGCGCGGATGCGGATTATTTCGATGCTCCCAGAGGAAGATCCCTTGCCAGGTTCCGAGCGCAGGCCGGCCCTCGGCGATCGGTATGGTCAGCGAAGTCTCGGTCAACAGCGATCGCACGTGGGCCGACATGTCGTCCGGGCCTTCCGCGGTATGCCGGAATCTCGGGTCTCCGTCGCGCACGGCTCCCGACATCCAGGTTTCCAGATCGCGCAGAACGTCCGGATCGGCGTTCTCGGTGATCAACAGGCTGGCCGAGGTATGCCGGATGAACACGTTGCACAGGCCTTGCTCGATTCCCGCTCGGCGCACGATCGCCTGGATCTCGGACGTGATTTCGATCAGTCGACGTCCCGGGGTTCGTATTTCCAGCGTCTCCCGGTGCATCAGGACGGTCTCGGGCCGCGGCGGCTGCCGGAACCGGGCACCGATGCGCGCTGCGCGACCGCTCGACGGCAACCTCGCCGCGCTCGTGGACGGCAGGACGCAGGCAGCAAAAGGGCAACAGCCATGATCATCAGATCGTTGTCGTCATCGAGCAATGGCCGGAGTCCGCGTCAGACGGCGTCTTCAGTATCAGGGTCATCCGGATATGGATAGTCGGGTGCTTCGAGCGCTTCATGGTAGTCCTCGATTCGATCGGCCGCAATGTCACTTCGGTGGAAGCGCGCGACGTGATACACCGCATCGCCCTCGTTGACCAGCGGAAGGTTGAGCTTTCCGATCACGATACCGTTGAATGGGGAGCGGATTTCGTGCTCGTGCTCTCCGTAGGGGTCGGAGACCATGCCGAGCAGCGTTTCGTCTCGCTTGACTCGCTCTCCCTGGCGCGCGAACGTGCGCAGGATTCCACTTTGCGGGGCACGCACCCAGCTGCTCGAACGCGCGATGACCGGCTCCGGAGACTTCGTGCTGCGGCGTGACTGCGGCAGCATGTCGAGCTTGCGCATGACGCGAACGATGCCGTTGACGCCGCCGCGGATCGCCAGTTCGTCAAGCCGGAGCGCCTCTCCTGCCTCGTAGACCAGTACCGGAACACGTCCGGTGGCCGCTGCACGAAGCGTTCCCGGACGAATCGCTGCATTGAGAACAACCGGGGTTCCGAAGGCGCGAGCCAGTTCTGCAGTAGCCTCATCGTCGAGGTTGGCACGGATCTGCGGCAGGTTGCCGCGATGAATGGCGCCGGTATGCAGGTCGATGCCGTGGGTTGCCTGGCTGACGATTTCGCTCATGAACAGGTTGGCGATCCGGCTCGCGAGAGAGCCACTTTCGGAGCCCGGGAACGACCGATTCAGGTCGCGCCGGTCGGGGAGGTAGCGGCTCTTGTCGATGAAACCGTGAAGGTTGACGATCGGGACGGCGATCAGCGTGCCGCGGATCCGCTTCAGGTTCTTGATTCGCAGCAGTCGGCGAATGATCTCGACCCCGTTGAGCTCGTCGCCGTGGATCGCCGCGCAGACGAACAGCACCGGCCCGGCCTTCTTTCCGCAGACCACCTGGACCGGCATGGTCGTCGGCGAATGCGTGTAGAGCCTTCCGACTTCAAGATCGATACTACGCCGCGTGCCGGGCTCGATCGTTACGCCGTCGATGGTGATTGCGTGGTTTGCCGGACGACGGCTCGGAGAAGGGGGTACAGGCATCGTGATTCTTCAATCGGGATTCCGAATGCGAGCATATCGGGTCTCCTCGGTTTCTGCGCGCCTTCGGCCGTGAGCCGAGCATCACGCAGAAGTTGCAGGGAATTCGCGGTAAGGCTCGTGAACGTAGTACTTCGGTGAGCGGTCGAGGCGCAAGTGCAGCCAGGCTACGCCGAGTCCGGAGGTGCTCAGCCATACCGGCTCTGAGTCCAGATGCGCGCG
>JGI12109J20283_10407753_pt1 | contig 19539 bp, 25 predicted proteins | sample ElkSlonscriptome_12_FD_20283 | JGI IMG/M metagenome (IMG submission 20283)
TATATCGGAACCCGACTGGGCGCCGCCGTCAGAAACCCCGTGCCGCACTTGCCTGACCTGGTCGCGGCGCGCTGCCAGGCCTGACCGCCCGGACTTTTGCCCCGGTTACTGGAATCCGCCCTAAATATTTGATATAGAGCAGATTCACGTGATCAATCTGAAGCACGAGGTGACTCAGATTGATCACGATCTGCTCGAGTGTCCCGAGGAAAGAGCGCCCATGGTCGCCATCGTGTTTGTCTGCACCGGCAACATTTGCCGCTCGCCCACCGCCGAGGCGGTGTTCCGACACAAGGTCCATGCCGCCGGCCTGGATGGGGCCGTGCGCATTGACTCCGCGGGCACAACCGCGTTCCACGTCGGCGAGCCGCCCGACCCGCGCGCGGCCGACGCGGCGCAGCGACGCGGCTACAGCCTTGACGGGCAGCTCGCGCGCCGCGTCCATCCAGACGATTTCGACCGCTTCGACCTTCTGGTGGCCATGGATCGCGGCCACCACAAGGCCTTGCTGCGGATGGCCCCGGACGACGACGCCCGCGCCCGCGTGGTCATGATGAGCGACTTTTCCCGGCGGCCGAACGCCCTCGCCGATGTCCCCGACCCCTACTACGGCGGCGGCGATGGATTCGAGCGGGTGCTGGACATGCTGGAGGACGCGGCCGAGGGGTTGCTCGACCACGTCCGCGCCCGCCCGGACGTGGCCTGACCGGCCGCGCTGGTCGCCGTTCCTCCCCCGTCCCCGCGTGGAGAGACGCCATGCGCGAGCCCGCCCGCACGCTGATCGAACAGGCCACCGGCACCCGGGTCACCGCCAGCCGCCCCCTGTCGGGCGGCTGCATCGGCGAGGTTTATCGCATCTCCGCCGCCGACGGCCGCGACCTGGTGGCCAAGGTGGGCGGCCCCGGCAGCGGCCTGGCGCTGGAGGGCCGCATGTTGCGCCATCTGGAGGCCCACGGCGCGCCGGTGCCATCGGTGCTGCACGCCGACGACCACCTGCTGCTGATGACCTGGGTCGACTCCGGGGACGGACTCGGCCCCAAGGTGCAGGACCACGCGGCCCATGTGATCGCCGCCCTGCACGACAATGCCGGCCCGGCGTTCGGCTTCGAGTACGACACGGTGATCGGCGGCTTGCACCAGCCGAATCCGACCACGGATCGGTGGATCCCGTTCTTCCGCGACCACCGCCTGCTGTACATGGCCGGCGAGGCCGCGCGGGCCGGCCGCCTGCCGCCCGCCTACCTCCGCCGGCTGGAGGCGCTGGCCGCCCAACTGGACGCGTTTCTGGACGAACCGGACCAGCCGAGCCTGCTGCACGGCGACCTGTGGACCGGCAACGTGTTGGCCCACCATGGGCGCCTGTCCGGGCTGATCGACCCGGCCATCTATTGGGGCCACCCCGAGATCGAGTTGGCCTTCAGCACCCTGTTCGGCACCTTCAACGACGTGTTCTTCAACCGCTATCACGAGCTGAGGCCGATCCAGCCGGGCTTTTTCGAAACGCGGCTTGACCTCTACAACCTGTATCCGCTGCTCGTGCACGTGCGGCTGTTCGGCGCCGGCTATCTGGGCGGTGTTGACCGCACCTTGCGCCGCATGGGATTTTGACTGCGACCGGTCCCACCGGGTCTGGTGTGGGCGCGGGATCAGGCCGGCTGCGGCCGTCCGTGGTCGGTTATCGCGACCGATGGCCTAAAGCCATATTTTCTTTGGTTTCTCTGGCCCCGATGTGTATGATTTTTTGCGGTCGGTTACGGTTGACCCGACCTTGGGGAAATTCGTGGAGGCACGTCTCACCATGCTGAAAAACGCCTTTTTTGCCACCGCCGCCTTGGGCGCTGCGTTCGTTCTCGCTCAGGCGCCGGCCACCGCCGGTCCGGCGGCCCTCGACATGATCCAGGACGACACGTCCGCCATGACCATGGTCCAGTGGTATCCGTCGGGTACATCGGGCGAGCCGCGTCCGATCCCGCCGGTTACCGTGCACGGCACCGGCGCCGATGAAGACGCCGCGTGCGCCGGCGCCATGGCCTACGCGCCGCAGGCTTGTCGCTTCGATCGCATCTACACCAAGTCGGACTGCAATTGCCACGACTCGGGCGAAGTGACCGCCTGTTCCGTGACGGTCTGGTGCCGCCGCCAGTAAGCATCGCCTGTTTCGCCGTCCTGGCGAAGAGGACCGGCGAAGGGGATATGACGAAGCAATCCGGGGCCTCACGGTTCAGTGAGTGCCCCGGGTTGCTTTGCCCTTTTTATGGGGGAACCGCGCGCCGGTCGCCCCGACTGCCGAGTCGGTTCCGTCCGGGCCTGTTTCCAGAGCCCGGCCTTGGCTCTGCCGCCCGGTGCCGTGGGTGATCCAAAATACCGGCCGACCGAAGTGGGGCCTCGTTATACCGGGCGACGATCGGAATGATACCGTCCGACGAATGAACTGACTTCATTCGTCGGACGGCCGGCGCGACTGCGCCGGCGCGGCGAAGCCGCGGAGCCGCGCGCCCCGAAGGGGCGCTGCGGCGAAAAAACAAAGACTCGGTATCACCGGCGCGCCGATGATGCTGAGGCTTTGATTTTGTCGCCTCCCTGGCCGCCCAGGGGCCGGCGCCGACCCCGCCCAAGGGACCGTCCCCCCCCCGCCCGCCAAAAGGCGCTCGCCGAACGGCTGATGCAGGCGGTGGGATTCGTTTCGGGCGCGGCCGCCTGGACGAAGGCCTGCATCCCTTCTGCGGCGGCGTGCCCGACGACGTGCGCATCACCACGCGCTACGACGAGTCCGACGCCGCCGGCGCCATCATGGCCGTGCTGCACGAGACCGGCCACGCGCTCTACGAAAAGGGCCTGCCGCCAGCGTGGCGCGACCAGCCGGTGGGCCGCGCGCTGGGCTCATCCGTCACCGCCGCCGAGATGCTGGAGCGCGCCACCGGCAAGCCGCTCGACGCCGGCGTGTTCAAGGCCCACCTGCGGCGCCGGTATGTGGAGGGGGTGGGGTGATCTCTTCTTCCTCTCGCTCGCACGAACGTTCACAATGGGCGTCAAACCCCTACAGGAGTCCGACATGCCCACCAGGGACTCTATCCGACCGATTGATGCCATGGGTGAGGTCGCGGCGAACCTTGCCCGAACCGTCGCATCCACCTGCACGCCCCTCGTTCTCACCGAGAACGGAGAACCGGCGGTCGTGATCCAGGATGTTGCCAGCTATCGGGAAACGCAGGAGGCCTTGGCCCTGACCCAGCTTGTCGCGGTGATCGATCGGGAGATCGAAGCGGGCGAGACGGAGCCCCTGGATACGGCCTTCGCGGACATCCGTCGGCGGATAGCGAGTTCTTGATGCGTTGGTGATGCGTGTGCGCCTGACCCTCTCCGCCAAAGCCGATATCCTGGCGATTGGGCGATACATCAGGTCCCAGGATGGCGCGGCGCGTGCCCACTCCATAGTCGATGATCTGGAACGACTGTGCGTGTCTATCTCGGAATTCCCGCAACGGGGGAATGTCGTGCGCGTGCTGGCTGATATCGGGCGCCCGGAGTTTCGCGAACTGCACGACAAGCCGTACCGCATCATCTATCGGCTGACCGGCGATGTGGTCACGGCCTACTGCGTCTTGGTTGGGCGGCGGGACATCGCCACGGTACTGGCGCGGCGCCTTCCCCCGGAGCGGTGACCAATGGGGCCATCTGGTTGTACGCTTCTCGGCTGCCCTGAGGACGGCATGTTCAAGGCCGACCTGCGGCGCCGGTATGTGGAGCGGGTGGGATGACGACGCCGTGAGGAACTCTTCGTCGCGGTCACCAAACGTCTCGGCGCGGGAGGCCGGACCGGGGCATGACTCCGGGGTGGTTGATGCCGACCGTCTCGGGACGAACCGCTTGCGGATTCTCTCCTGCGTCGCGCCGGTGGGGCCGGGCGCGCAGGGGTTCGCCCCCGAACCGGGCGATGACATTTTCGCCGCCTATCGCGCCTATGCGAAACAGATCGCCGAACGCTGGCGGGCCGACCCTGATCTCGATCCCCTTTCACGCATCCTCATCGCCGCCCTGGACCTCCTCGCTGGACACATCGACGCGGCCAACGAAATCCTGGATGAACTTCCCACAGCGCCCATAAAACTGGACCACGGCGCCGGGTATTGTTTGGTCGCGCCGTTCGTGGTGCTGGCCGCCGTCCTGCCGTGGCCGGATGCCCTGAAGAACACCGCGACGTGGATCCGCGGATCCGAGACCGAGCAGGCCTTACGGGACTGGCTCGAAGCTCATCGGAACCGGTTGGCCTGGGACGACGAGGCCGGGACCTATCGCCTGATCGGTGCCTGACGTGATATATCGCTCACGCCGCGTGAGGGCGCACCACCGCCGCGATGCGATCGCCGGCGTCCGCTTCGGTGACCGCCAGATCGTAGGCGGTCTGGAGGTTGAGCCAGAACCGCGCCGAGGTGCCGAAGTAACACGCCAAACGCAAGGCCGTGTCCGCCGTCACCGCGCGTTTGCCGTTGACGACATCCGCCATGCGGCTTTGAGGAACGTCGATGGCGCGGGCCATCGCGGCCACCGAAACGCCAAGGGTCTCCAGTTCATCGGCCAGGATCTCCCCGGGATGGATCGCCGGCAGGCGGATCTTTTCAATGGTAATCGACGATTTCGACGTCATGGGCCTCACCTTCCTCGAACCGGAAACAGATCCGCCATTGCTCATTGATGCGGATGCTGTATTGGCCTTGCCGGTCCCCGCGAAGCGCCTCGAAACGATTCGACGGCAATCGCATTAAATCCTCAAGGCTGCTTGCTTCGTTGAGAATGTTCATCCGTCGCTGCGCTTGCCGTTCGAAGGCGCGAAACTCCCTCACGGACTGGCCGGATAGGAACCGCGCGGTGCGCTTGTCGGCGGCGGATTTGATCATGCCTAAAGGGTATCCAGGATTCGGTATCCGTCAAGCAGATTATTAGGGTGATACCGCCGGCGTGTCTGCCGCCGTTGAACCCCCGCCGCCGCGTCGCTACCTTCGGGCCAACGCATACGGCCCCGCACGGCCCCCGCACGGCCCCCCGCACGCAAGGACACCCGCGCGATGAAGTTCACCGGCACCAAGACCTATGTCGCCACCGAGGACCTGGCGGTGGCCGTTAACGCCGCCGTCACCCTGCAACGCCCGCTTCTGGTCAAGGGCGAGCCCGGCACCGGCAAGACCGTGCTGGCCCAGGAAGTGGCCGACTCCCTCGGCCTGCCGCTCATCCCGTGGCACATCAAGTCCACCACCAAGGCCCAGCACGGCCTGTATGAATACGACGCGGTCTCGCGCCTGCGCGACTCCCAGCTCGGCGACGAGCGGGTGCACGACATCCGCAACTACATCAAGCGCGGCCGCATGTGGGATGCCTTCACGCACGAGGGCGGCGCGGTGCTGTTGATCGACGAGATCGACAAGGCGGACATTGAGTTCCCCAACGACCTGCTGCTGGAACTCGACCGCATGGAGTTCCACGTGCACGAGACCGGCGAGACCGTGCGCGCGGTGACCCGGCCCGTGGTGATCATCACGTCGAACAACGAAAAAGAACTGCCGGACGCCTTCCTGCGCCGCTGCTTCTTCCACTACATCAAGTTCCCCGACCCCGAGACGATGCAGGAGATCATCGCCGTCCACTTCCCGGACATCAAAGCCAACCTGGTGCGCGATGCGCTGGCCATGTTCTACAACGTGCGCGAGGTGCCCGGGCTGAAGAAAAAGCCCTCGACCAGCGAACTGCTGGACTGGATCAAGCTGCTGATGGCCGATGACATCTCGCCCGAGGCCTTGCGCTCCGGCGACGTCAAGCAGGTCCTGCCGCCGCTGCATGGCGCGCTGTTGAAGAACGAACAGGACGTGCACATGCTGCAGCGCTTGGCGTTCGTGGCCAAGCGGGAACGGCGGTAGGGTGCGCGGGCAAAACCCTCTTGACTCCGGGGGCGGCGCGCGTAGAGTGTCGCGCTTCCGAGGCGGCGCCAACGCGGTGCCGCCCGGACCGGTTTTGCCCTCACTTTCCTTCCTGTCCGTGCGAGAGACACCATGTTCGCTGTGATCAAGACTGGCGGCAAGCAGTACAAGGTCGCCAAGGATGATGTGATCAACGTCGAGAAACTGGAGGCCGACGAGGGCACCAGCGTGACCTTTGACGACGTGTTGATGGTCGGCGACAGGGTCGGGACGCCCACCGTGGCCGGGGCGAGCGTGTCCGCCACCGTGGAACGCACGTTCAGGGACAAGAAGGTGATCGTGTTCAAGAAGCAGCGGCGCCAAAACCATCGTCGCAAGAAGGGGCACCGTCAGACCCTGACCCGGGTGCGGATCACCGACATCACCGGGTAGAGATTTTTCCAGTGTTGGCCTTGGCCGGCCCGGCGCGGCAAGCAAGTAACGGAGAGCATCATGGCTCACAAGAAGGCAGGCGGGTCGTCCCGCAACGGCCGTGACTCAGAAGGACGCCGCCTTGGCGTCAAGAAGTTCGGCGGCGAGGTCGTGCTCGCCGGCAACATCATCGTGCGCCAGCGCGGCACCAAGTGGCACCCGGGCGACAACGTGGGCATCGGCAAGGATCACACCCTGTTCGCGCTGACCGACGGTCACGTGGCGTTCCGCAAGGGCTTCAAGCGGCGCACCTTCGTCTGTGTCGAGCCGGCCCAGGCGCCGACCGCCGAGGCGGCGGAGTAGGACGCCCGTCACCCGCGGACATCATCCAAAATCGAGAGGGGGAATGGTCCGGCCGTTCCCCCTCTTTTGTGTGCCAGGCATGGCACGAACCTTGGAGGTGAAAGTCCTCTGTGGGCCTTGGTGATGGGAACCACGAGCCGAAGGCAACTGCGTCGTCGCGAGGCGGGGTGGGGAGGAAGCCGGAGGCGAAACCTGGAGCCGACGAACAGAAACCGGATACGAGGCCGGCGCGGTGGGGCAACCCCGCAATGGACCGGGACGCCCGAGGATCACCCGGACACGCGCGCAGGTTAACCCGGCGGCGACCAGGGGAAAGGGTCGTGTCTTACCCTGGGAGGTCTCCCGCTCTCTCCGGGCGATCCGTAGGCGATGGGGTCCAAGCCGTTCTAGGTCATCCGATGTCGCCGCCGAGACTCCTCTCGTTTTTCGAGCGTCTTCGCCACCGCGACATGCGAACAATCTTCTTCGAAGGTTGCGCACAACGACGTGCCCCTTATTCGACAAAGGCGTATTCCCTTGGCTCCGGCAGACGCGCGGTCTGGGTCCCTGGGAGGGATCACTGGCCCAATATTGTGAGCCTGCCGGAGCCAAGTGAATAAGCCGGATTTAGACAACGTTGGTCACTCGTCCAAACTCATCGACACACGGCGTGATGGGAGCGCGCGTATCGGCGCTGTGTTGGGATTGCATTGGGTTCCCGTCTTCGCTCACGATGGGCGGGTCGTTGATGCCGCCCCTGATACCGTCGTCGCGCCCATGACCGCCGCCGAGCCCGCATCCGCTCCGCCCGAAGCCCCCGTCGCCCCCGTTGCCGGTGATGCCGGCGTGCGCGAGGCCGTCGGCCGCTGGCGCGCGTGGCTGTGGGGCGAGCGCCGGGCCAGTCCGCACACGCTCGACGCCTACGGCCGCGACCTGTCCGGGTTCCTGGCCTTCCTGGGCGAGCACCTGGGCGGGCCGCCGACCCTCTCCGACCTGGCCACGCTGACCGCCGCCGACGTCCGCGCCTGGCTGGCGTGGCGCGGCGCGGCCGGCGTGTCGCGCACCTCGCAGGCGCGCGGCCTGTCCACCCTGCGCGGCTTCTACCGCTGGCTGGACCGCGAGGGCATCGCCCACAACCCGGCCATCGCCCAGGTGCGCGGGCCGCGTCCCCCGCAGGCGGTGCCCAAGGCGCTGGCCGAGGGCGAGGCGCGCGAGGTCCTGACCACCGCGCCGGAGTTGGAGGACGCCCCCTGGGTGGCCAAGCGCGACGCGGCGCTGCTGACGGTGCTGTACGGCGCCGGGCTGCGCCTGGGCGAGGCGTTGTCCCTGCGGCAGAAGGACGCACCCACGGGCGGCGCGATGGTGGTCACCGGCAAGGGCCGCAAGCAACGCGTGGTCCCCGTGCTGCCGGTGCTGGCCGAGGCGGTGGCCGACTACCGCGCCGCCTGCCCCCACACCCTGGGGCCGGAGGACCCGCTGTTCGTCGGCGTGCGCGGTGGGCCGCTCAACCCCGGCGTGGTGCAGCGGCAGGTGCGCCGGTTGCGGGCGCTGCTGGGCCTGCCCGACAGCGCCACCCCGCACGCCCTGCGGCACAGCTTCGCCACCCACCTGCTGGCGCGCGGCGGCGACCTGCGCACCATCCAGGAGCTGCTGGGCCATGCGTCGCTGTCCACGACGCAGCGCTATACGGCGGTGGATACCGAACGGCTGAAGCGCGTGTACGCGGATGCCCATCCCCGGGCAAGAACGCCCGAGGGGGAGTGAGCCCAGGCCGACGCGACCGCGCCCGGCGCGGCGTCGGGCCGGGGTGTGCCCGCCGGGCGGGATCGAACCGCCGCCTTGGTGTCTTCGTGTCTTGGTGGTTCATTTTTCCGCAGGGACGGATTAAGCGGAGGGTGTAGGGTGCGTCTGGAGGCGTCGAAGACGCCGACGACGCACCACCGGGAGGGCCGCCGGTGCGTTGCCCGCCTCTTCGAGGCGGCCGAACGCACCCTACGGGTTTCGTGTCTCCGTGGTGGATCTTGCGCGACCGACCGGATTGACTCACCACAGAGGCACAAAGGGCACAGAGCGTTGGTCACCCGGCCGGACCACCCTTGGCGATCACAAGCGATGACGTCGAGCGTTCGGTGAGGTAAAGTCACCGCGACACACGAGGCTGGGGTGGCATGGGCAAGTACGCCAAGCTCAGGCTGAAGATCCTGTCGGGCGAGGCCGATGCGGCTATCGACTTCGCGGCCCTGTGTCAGCTTCTGATCAGGCTGGGGTTTGACGAGCGGATCACGGGCAGCCACCATATCTTCAGCCGGGACGATGTGGACGAAATCCTCAACCTTCAGGCCAAAGGCGCGAAGGCGAAGCCCTATCAGGTCAGGCAGGTCCGGGGCGTGTTGGTGCGGTATCGCTTGGGAGGCCACGATGTCGATCCGATATGAGATGATCGTGTACTGGAGCGACGCGGACGACGCGTTCCTGGTCGAGGTGCCGGAACTGCCGGGCTGCATGGCGGACGGCGCCACCTATGAGGAGGCCGTCGCCAACGCCCAGACGGTCGTCGCCGCGTGGATCGAACAGGCCGAGGCCATGGGCCGCCCGATTCCCGCGCCCAAAGGGCGATTGATGTACGCCTGACGCCATGTGCGAGCGGGTCTTCACGCGCCCGCCGCGCCCCGACCCGATGTGCACCGGGGCCTGTTTTGGCGGAGGGTGTAGGGTGCGTCTGGAGGCGTCGAAGTCGCCGACGACGCACCACCGGGAGGGCCGCCGGTGCGTTGCCCGCCTCTTCGAGGCGGCCGAACGCACCCTACGGGTTTCGTGTCTCCGTGGTGGATCTTGCGCGACCGACCGGATTGACTCACCACAGAGGCACAAAGGACACAGAGCGTTGGTCACCCGGCCGCAACGCGCCGGCTTCGCGGCGGCGCGTGGCGGATTGGCGCATTGCCGCGCCATGCGGGGACGGTGCGTCAGCCGCCTGCCACGCCCAGAATCAAATTTGCGTCGGGGTCGGGGCGTGCCGGCCGCGCGGCATCGAACCGCCGTCTCTGTGTCCTTTGTGTCTCTGTGGTAAGACCCAGCGCGACCGACCGGATTGAGTCACCACAGAGGCACAGAGGACACAAAGCGTTGGTCACCCGGCCGCACCTGGGACGCCCGCCTTGGCGGAACGCCGTCTTTCGGCGGCACATGGCGGATTGGGGCTCTGCCCCGAATCCGCCCTACGGGCTCGGTCGGCGCAACCTGCGGTCCACAATAACGTGATTGCGGCGTTTGACAGTACGGGGCGCACTCAAGTATTTGTAGATAAGGCGTGCACGTGGAATTGGATGAGACGTTATGTCGATCAAACAGCCCTATCGGCGAACGTGCCGCCAAATGTTGGACGGTTCATATGGCGGTGGTCAATACATCAAGCACCAGGGGTATGCTGACGATCCTTACCATTACATTCGGGCGTTCTTGTTGATACAGCAAGATTTGCGGCAGCTGTTCGAGTACGTGGAGCCTGCGGATGAGAATCTAAAATGCTACTCTCATCGGATACACCAGCTATTGATACGTTCGTGTATAGAAATAGAAGCAAATTGTAAAGCAATTTTGTTTGCAAATGGCTACCCCGATAATGGGAGCCTCAGTATGAGCGACTACAAAAAGCTCGAGTCTTCTCATAGATTATCAAAGTACGAAATCCGATTGCATTTTTGGAGGGGTAGAGTTCTTACTACGGTACCATTTTGTGCTTGGAAAAATAATGGTGCTCTTACCTGGTATCAGTCATACAACATGACAAAACACAATCGGCATAAACAATTTAAGGAGGCGAACTTTGAAAACATGATAGACGCAGTTTGCGGGCTGCTCGCTTTGTTGTCGTCTCAGTTTATAAACGACAGTTTTTCAGGGGGGCCAGCTCACCTCGTGGTCAGGGGTGGCGCAGGTGGGGGCTTCGAAGTAGCAATTGGTGATTTTTTTCACGTAAAGTTTCCCGACGATTGGCCAGAAGACGAACGATATGACTTCAATTGGTCGAATTTAAAGGGCGAAGAAGATCCGTTTCAAAACTACCCGTATCCAGTTTAGAGATATATCCCGCTCAGGTTTGATGTATTTCTCTTGGTGGGCATCGCTGATGTTCATGTGATCCGCAAGCCCACACCAGCTGGACAGGGGTTGTACCCCCGTCCGGAACCGTTTCCCGCGGATCGGGTCGAACCGGTTCCGGGCGGGAGTACAACTCCCGCCCGACGCCGAGATGCCGTCCCCCTCACCCCCCCATCTTCTTCTTCAACAACTCATTCACCATGCCCGGGTTCGCTTTCCCCTGGGTGGCCTTCATCACCTGTCCCGTGAACCAGCCGAGGAGTTTTTCCTTGCCGCCCCGCACCTCTTCGACCTTATCCGGGTTCGCGGCCATCACCTGATCAATCGCCGCCTCGATGGCGCCGGTGTCGGTGACCTGCTTGAGGCCGCGCTCTTCCACGATCGCATCCGGCGCGGCGCCGGTGTCGACCATGATCTCGTAGACCTCCTTGGCGATGCGGCCACTGATGGTGTCGTCCGCGATCAGGTCGATCAGCTTGCCCAGGTTTTCGGCCGAGACGGGGCTGTCGTCCACGCCGACGCCCATCTTGTTCAGGGTGCCGAACAACGTGGAGATCACCCAGTTGGCCGCCGTCTTGCCGTCGCGGCCTTTCGCTACCGCCTCGAAGAAATCGGCCTCGCGACGGTCCACCACCAGCACCGAGGCGTCATAGGGCGTCAGGGCGTAATCCGAAATGAACCGCGCCTTCTTCTCGTCCGGCAGTTCGGGCAGCGTCTCGCGAATGCCCTCGACGAACGCGGCGTCGAATTCCAGCGGCAGCAGGTCCGGGTCGGGGAAATAGCGGTAGTCGTGCGCTTCCTCCTTGTTGCGCATCGACCGCGTCTCGCCCTTGGCCGGGTCGAACAGGCGCGTTTCCTGCTCCACCTCGCCGCCGCTTTCCCAAATCTCGATATGGCGCTGGGCCTCGATCTCGATGGCCTGCATGACGAAGCGCACCGAGTTCACGTTCTTCAGCTCGCAGCGCGTGCGCAGGCCGGTGTCCCCCACCGGGCGCACCGACACGTTGACGTCGGCGCGCATGGAGCCTTCCTCCATGTTGCCGTCGCAGGTGCCCAGGTAGCGCAGGATGGAGCGCAGCTTGCGCAGGTAGGCGCCGGCCTCCTCGGGGCTGCGCATGTCGGGCTTGGAGACGATCTCCATCAGCGCCACGCCGGAGCGGTTCAGGTCGATGAACGACTTGGTCGGGTGCTGGTCGTGCAGCGACTTGCCGGCGTCCTGCTCCAGGTGCAGGCGCTCGATCCCCACCGTGCGCGAGGAGCCGTCGGGCATGTCGAGGATGACCTTGCCCTCGCCGACCACCGGCAACTCGTACTGGCTGATCTGATAGCCCTGCGGCAGGTCGGCGTAGAAGTAGTTCTTGCGCGCGAACACGCTGCGGTGGTTGATGTGCGCGCGCAGGCCCAGGCCGGTGCGCACCGCTTGTTCCACACACGCGCGGTTGATCACCGGCAACATGCCGGGCATGGCGGCGTCGACCAGCGACACCTGGCTGTTGGGCGCGGCGCCGAAGGTGGTGGAGGCGCCGGAGAACAGCTTGGCGGCGGAGATGACCTGGGCGTGCACCTCCAGGCCGACGACGACCTCCCAGTCGCCGGTCTCACCGGTCAGCACGTACGTGGGAGCGACTGTTGCGTCCATGGTCTCAGCCCTCCAGCAGGCGCGGCTTGGCGGTGAAGGCCGCCGCTTTCTCCAGCGCGCGCCCGGCGCGCAGCACGGTTTCCTCGTCGAACGGCCGGCCGATCAGTTGCAGGCCCTGCGGCAGCCCCTGCTCGGTCAACGCCACCGGTACCGACAGGCCGGGGAGGCCGGCGAGCGACGTGGGCACGGTGAAGACGTCGTTCAGATACATGGTCACCGGGTCGGTGACTTCCTCGTCGAGGGCGAAGGCGGCCGACGGTGTGGTCGGCGTCAGGATTACGTCGACGCCGTTGTCGAACGCGTCCTTGAAGTCCTTGGCGATCAGGCTGCGGACCTTCTGCGCCTTGAGGTAATAGGCGTCGTAGTAGCCGGCCGACAATGCGTAGGTGCCGATGAGAATCCGCCGTTTGACCTCGGCGCCGAAACCGGCGGCGCGGGTCTTGCAGTACATGTCGTTCAGGCCGTCGCCGTCCTCGACCACGCGCAGGCCGTAGCGCACGCCGTCATAACGGGCGAGGTTGGACGACGCCTCGGCCGGGGCGACGATGTAGTAGGCGGCCAGGGCGTATTTGGTGTGCGGCAGGCTGATCTCGACCGTCTTGGCGCCGGCGTCCTTCAGCATCTCCATGCCGCGCGTCCAGATGGCCTCGATCTCCGGCGACAGGCCTTCCTCCGGCTTGTATTCCTTGGGGATGCCGACCGTCAGGCCCTTCACCCCCTGCTCGATGGCGGCGGTGAAATCGGGCACGGCGACGGGCGCCGAGGTGGAATCCTTCGGGTCATGGCCGGCCATGGCCCCCAGCATGATGGCCACGTCCTCGACCGAGCGGGCCATCGGTCCGGCCTGATCCAGCGACGAGGCGAACGCAACGATGCCCCAGCGCGAGCAGCGGCCGTAGGTGGGCTTCAGGCCGGTGATGCCGCAGAAGCTGGCCGGCTGGCGGATCGAGCCGCCGGTGTCGGTGCCGGTGGCCCCCAGGGCGAGGCGCGCCGCCACCGCCGCCGCCGACCCGCCGGACGAGCCGCCCGGCACCAGCTTGCGCTCGGGCGCGTCGGTGCGGGTCCAGGGGTTGACCACGCTGCCGAAGGCGCTGGTCAGGTTGGACGAGCCCATGGCGAACTCGTCCAGGTTGGCTTTGCCCAGCATCACGGCGCCGGCTTTCCAAAGGTTTTCGGACACCGTGCTTTCATAGGGCGGCACGAAATTGCCCAGGATGTTCGACCCGGCGGTGGTGCGCGTACCGTCGGTGCAGAACAGATCCTTCATGGCGATGGGGATGCCCTCCATCGCCCCGGCCTCGCCCTTGGCAATGCGGGCGTCGCTGGCGGCGGCGCGCTCGCGGGCGCGCTCCGGCGTCGGCGTGATGTAGGCGTTCAGGCCGGCGTGGGCCTCCATGGCGGCCAGATGCGCGTCGGCCAGCTCGACGGCGGTGAAGTCGCCCCGGTCCAGCCCCTTGCGGGCCTCGGCGATGGTCAGGTCGGTCAGCTTGGTCATGATCGCCGCTCCTACTCCACCACCTTGGGCACCAGATAGAACCCGTCCTGGCTGTCCGGCGCGTTCGCGGTGACGCGCTCGGGATAGCCGCCGTCGGTGACCGCGTCATCGCGCCACGGCAGCGTCATCTCGGCGACGCTGGTCATCGGCTGTACCTCACTGGTGTCCACTTCCCGCAGTTGCTCGATCCAGTCGAGAATGCCGGACAGTTCGGAGGCCAGCGGGTCGAGCTGATCGTCGGGCACGTCGATGCGCGCCAGGAAGGCGATCTTGCGGACGGTTTCCTTGTCCAGCGACATGGAGTAGGTCTCTCCGGTTCGAGGCGATCGGTTGGGCGCTATGTGTACTCGGAAGGCTTCAGGGTTGGCAACCGGCGGCGGAGCGCGGCCATGATCCTGCGTGATGCGGTCGCCATGGCCGCCGCCGTGCCGCCGCGTGGTGCGCTGCTGGGGCTCGACCTGGGCACGCGGACCATCGGCATTGCCGCGTCCGACCCGGACCGGCGCATCGCCTCTCCCCTGCGCACCATCCGGCGCACCAAGTTCACGCCCGATGTCGCCGAGGTGTTTGCCTTGATGGACGAGAGAACCGTGTGCGGACTCGTCCTGGGCTGGCCGGTTGAAATGTCCGGCGCCGCAGGGAAACGGTGCCAGGCGACACGCGGGTTCGCGGAAAACATGCTTCGGCTGCGAGATATGCCCGTTCTGTTGTGGGATGAACGCTTGTCGACCAGCGCGGTCGAGCGCATGATGGTCGACGAATTCGACCTGAGCCGCGGCAAGCGCGCCGCCAAAGTCGACGCCGCTGCGGCCGCCTATATCCTCCAGGGCGCGCTGGACGCCCTCGGCCGGATCTCGGCAGGCGCGGGAGGCGAGCGCGCGATATGACCGAACAGGACGACTCCGGTCCCTCGGCCGCCACGGTGCCGGCCGTCTCGACCAAGCGCAAGGCGCGGCGCAAGCGGGTGTTCAAGGGCGCGCGGCTGGGCTTTGGTGGCGCCTCCACGATCGACTGCATTGTCAAGGACATCTCAGCCTCCGGGGCGCGCATTAGGCTGTCCACCATCACGCCGATCACCGGGCCGCTCCAGCTTTTGCTGTCCGACAAGGAACGGCTGGATGCCGAAATCATCCGCCAGACGGGGGTCGAGTTGGGCCTGCGCTTCACGTCGGACCAGCGGCCATCCATGGCGCCGCCGCCGGAAGTGATCGAACAAGTGCTGACCGAGCTGGAGTCCCCCTGGTTGAGCGAGGTTCTGTCCCTTCTGGAGCGCGCCGACGCCTACCAGGAGCCCGACGTGCACGAAGCCGCCGCCCAGCTCCGCGAGGCCTATGACCGGCTCAAGGTTGTCGTCGAGGGCCACGTCACCACGTTTTAAGATCAGGGGCGGATGAGGTGTCTCATCCGCCCATCGGCGCCAGCCCGCTCCCCCACCCGGCCACCCATTAGGAAACTGGCGTTGGGTGGCCGGGTGGGGAGCTGGCTGTCCACGGGCGGACAGTGGGGGGACAGCGATGACATCCAAGATCTACTGGGCGGCGCGGGATCTGGCCGGATCGCCGTGGGGCAATCACCATTTCATTCTCGTGGTGCAGGGAACGCCCAAGATCACCTCGACGATGAGCGTCAAATGGCAAAGCTGCGCCGGCACGGAGTTCATGACCATCGCGACGTTCAAAAAAAGCCTGGGCGGAAAGAGCCGCCTTATTCTCGGCTACAACGAAACGTCCGATGTGCATTCCGTGAAAGAGGTTCTGAACCCCAAGATCGCGGCCAAGCAGTGGAGCGACTTTGATATGGCCCGCCACGAGGTCAGTCCGCCCGGCGGCAAGACCAAGGACGCGTTCGTCAAGGATATTCTGGTCAAGGCGGAAGCCTATAAAAAGAACGAAGCGAAAAAGAATGTTCCATACAGCCTTGTTGACGAGAACTGCGCCTGCTGGGTCAACAGTCTGTTCAAGGCCTGCGGTGTTTCCAAGAAAGTGCGCCTCACCGCTGGCGAGTTTCCCGGCTTCGACTGGGGCGAGGAAGACGAGATCGACGCCAGCTATTTCAAGTAGGGCGGACCGTCGGGACAGCGCCGCATGACCGATGACCCACTGCCCAAACCCGCTACCCCGGACGGCCGTCGGGTGCTGATCGTGCACGCGCATCCGGAGCCGCGCTCGTTCACGGCGGCGATGCGCGATGTGGCGGTCGAGACCCTGCGGGCGCGCGGCGATGCCGTCGTGATCTCCGACCTGTACGCCGATGGCTTCGACGCGGTGGTCAAGGCGGCGGATTTTCCCGAGCGGCGCGATCCGGACTATCTGACCGTCGCCCTCGAACAGCGCCATGCCGATGAGAGCGGGACCCTGCCGCCGGACATCCGGCGCGAGCTGGACCGGCTGCTGTGGGCCGACTTGGTGATTTTCAGCTTTCCGCTGTTCTGGTTCTCGGTGCCGGCGATCCTGAAGGGCTGGATCGACCGGGTGCTGGTCTCCGGGCGGTGCTACGGCGGCCGGCGGTTCTATGACCGGGGCGGCCTGCGTGGCAAGACCGGCCTGCTGGCCCTGACCATGGGCGGGCGGGCGCACATGGTCGCGTCGGGCGGGGTGCACGGCCCGCTGGAGGACATGTTGCGGCCGCTGCTGCAAGGCACGCTGGGCTACGTGGGGATGCGGGTGCTGCCGCCCTTCGTGGCCCACCACGTGCCCTACATATCCGATGAGGCGCGGCGGGCCATCCTGGCCGACTACCGGGCGTTTCTGGAGACCCTGGACGCCCTGGAGCCGCTGCCGATGCCGGCCCTGGACGCGTTCGACGACCAGATGCGGCCGCTGGGGTGAGGCGCGGGCGCTCGATGCCCGTCGGCGCCGGCGTTGTACCCGGCGTCGATTGGATTGACCCGTCCGGCTGGTCGCTTCCGGGCAATGGTGATGCCGAGTCTTTGTTTTTTCGCCGCGGCGCCCCTTCGGGGCGCGCGGCTCCGCGGCTTCGCCGCGCCGGCGCAGTCGCGCCGGCCGTCCGACGAATGAAGTCAGTTCATTCGTCGGACGGGGTTACCCCGCCGCGCTCAGGAAGCGGTCGGCCAGCATCAGGGTGCCGTCGGTGTAGGCCGCGCCCAGTTCTTGCGCGGTCGGGGTCTCGTTGTGGCTGGCGATCCAGGCGGTCAGCAGCAGGCGGCGCAGCATCACGAACGTCGGCAGCATGGCCTCGTCCTCGGCCGGCAGCGGGGCGACGGTGCGGTATCCGGCGGTCCAGGCGTCTTGCAGCGCCGGGATGGTGGGCTCGTGCTCGAAAAAGCTGACGGCGGCGGCGAAGTCGTAACCGAACCAGCCGAACCCGCAGTCGTCGAAGTCGATCACGCCCAGGCGCGCGCCCTCGACCAGCAGATTGGCCAGCCGCAGGTCGGCGTGGATCAGGCCGAAGCGGTCCGGGCCGGTGCCGTAGGCCGCCAGGCGCCGCCGCAACGCCTCGCTGGTCCGCTCAAGCAAAGCCGCGCCGTCCGCCGCCAATCCCAACGCGTGGCGCCAGTCGCCCCAGTGCGGCGTTGGCCCGACGGTGGTCTCCCAGGTCCAGGTCTTGCGAACGAACCCGGGCGGCCGGGGCCACTGGCGGGTGTGCGCGTGCAGGCGCGCGCTGAGGGCGCCGAGGGCGTGGAAGCCGTCGGTCAGGTCGTCGTCGGGCGAGGGCTCGGCGCCTGTCATGAAGCGGAACGCCGCCACCTCGCGGTGCGTGCCGTTCAGGTCGAAGGTGGCGATATGGCCGCCGTCGGCCACCCTCAGCGGCTCTGGCGTGTCGATCACGGCGTCGGCGCGCAGGGCGGTGATCCACGCCAGCTCGGACTCCATTTCCGCGCGGGTATGATAGCCAGGGCGGTACACCCGCAGGACGATCCGCGTGCCGTCGTCGGGGTCCTCGGCCAGGAAGGTGGCGTTTTCCGAGATGGCCAGCAGGGAGACCTCGGCGCGGGGCGACAGGCCCCAGGCCCCGGTCAGGCTGGCCGCGCCACGGCGCAGGGTTTCAATGAAATCGTCGGTGTAAAGGCCCGCCATGGTGAGTCCCGCATCGCCCCCTATAGCAAAGTGGAGCGGGACCGTAGTGCGTCGGCGCCGGGGCCGCAACGTCGATGTGTCGCGTGCGGCGGGCTCGCGGCGCCTACTTCACCAGGATGCAGGTCACCGGCGACAGGCCGGACACCTTGTGCGAGACCGAGCCGAGCAGGAAACTCTCCACGTCGCCGGTGCCGCGCGCGCCCATGACGATCACGTCGCACTTGTGCTCCTTGGCGAAATCGATGATGGCCCGCGCCGGCTGGCCGCGCTTGGCGTAGGCCTCGACGTCCACCGCCCCGCGCTCCATCGCGTGCGCCCGGGCGGCGGCCACCAGGTCCTTGGCGTAGTCCCGCAGGGCCTCGTCCGGCGTCGCCGGATGCAGCGGGCGGACCATCGACAGCGAGCCCTCCATCGGGCTGTGGTGGCGGAACACGCTCAACAGCAGGATCTTCGCATTGTCGAACCGCGTCGACAGGTCGACGGCGAAGTCGATCGCCTTGACCGCCTGGTCGGAGCCGTCCACCGGTACGAGGATGGTGCTGAACATCGTCACTCCCCAAACGCGAGTTGCGGCAGGAACAGGGCGATCTGCGGGAACATGATCAGGGCCGCGCTGACCCCGATCAGCACGATCACGAATGGCGGCGTGCCCCGGATCACGTCCATGTACGGCCGCTTGAAGATGGCGATGGCGGTGAAGATGTCGCAGCCGAATGGCGGCGTGGCCGAGCCGATGGCCACCTGCAGCGTGATGATCACGCCCACCAGCACGGGGTCGATGCCGGCGCTTTCGACGATGGGCGCGAAGATCGGCACCAACACCAGGATCACCACGATCGGGTCAACGAACATGCAGCCGACGAAAAAGGCGATGGAGATGGCCACCAGGACCATGATCGCGCTGGCCTCGTCCAGGCCCAGGCCGCCCAGGATTTCCTGCGGGATCTGGTTGAACGAGATGGCCCACGAAAACGCGTTGCCGGCCCCCACCAGGATGAACACGACGGCCGTGATCAGGCCGGTCGACTTGGCGATCTCGAACAGGTCCGGCCACTTCAGCGATCGGAAAACGATGAACTCCAGAATGAAGGCGTAGGCCACGCAGACCGCCGCCGCCTCGGTGGGGCTGAAGATGCCGCCGTAGATGCCGCCGACGACGATGACCGGAAAGCCCAGCGGCCAGGCCGCCTCGCGCGTCGCCTTCAGGCGGTCGGCCCACGTCGCCTTGTCCATGGTCGGGATGTTGTGCCGCCACGCATGGAATATGCAATAGGCGGCGAACAGCGCCAGGATCAGCAGGCCGGGGCCGATGCCGGCCACGAACAACTCGGCGATCGAGGTGCCGGAGATGACGCCGTAGATGATCATGGCGATCGACGGCGGGATCAGCATGGCGATGTCGGAGGCGTTGACGATCAGGGCCAGGGTGAAGCTGTCCTTGTAGCCGGCCTCCAACATGCGCGGCCGCAGCGGGCTGCCGATGGCCACCACCGTCGCCTGGGTCGAGCCCGAGACGGCGCCGAACAGGGCGCAACTGGTCGCCGCCGTCACCCCCAGGCCGCCGCGCACATGGCCGACGTAGCGCATCACCATGTCGATCAGGCG
>JGI12109J20283_10152212_pt1 | contig 19538 bp, 14 predicted proteins | sample ElkSlonscriptome_12_FD_20283 | JGI IMG/M metagenome (IMG submission 20283)
CGAGATCCGGCGGATCCCCTGGGGTCCGAAGCGGGTGCCGGGGCGGTAGGTGGTGCCGCCGTCGAAGGGCGCGCCGAGGATGGCGGCGTCGTATTTGCCCACGTCGCGCACGTCCTCCACGTAGGGCGCCTTGAGGAAGGTGTTGATGCCCGCGAAATGCGGCAGCTCGCCCCGGGAGAAGGTGGGAATGGATTTATCCTCGATGCTGTCGGCCCCTTGCAGGCCCAGTTCCAGCCCTCGACGGACCTCCTCCTCCCAGGCGGTGGTGGGAATCTCGCCCTCCCGGTGCATGCACTTCCAGCCGTGCAACTGGGTCTTGTCGAAGGAAGGGTGATGGTGGTATTCCCGGGCGGGAAAGCCGAACGGGCTGGGGGTGCGAGGAGTACGGCGCATGGGATTCTCCGGTCTGGGCCTAAAGGGAAGACTCTAGAACAGAAACCGGCGGATTTCAGACTCCCGTGAACACCCTGCAACGACTCCCCAACGGCCTCACCCTGGTGTACCAGACCCGCCCCGGGGCCAGCACCACGGCGCTGGGGCTGTACTGGCTGGCGGGCAGCCGCTTCGAGCAGGCCCACGAGACCGGCGTGGCCCATCTGCTGGAGCATCTGCTGCTGGCCGGGCGGGGCGCGGCGCGGGCGGCACTGGGCGGGGAGATCCACGCCGGCACCGGACGGGAGTTGATCGCCCTCGGCGGCGTGGTGCCGGCTATGGAGGCCGGGGTCTTGCTGGCGCTGTTGCTAGAGGCGCTGGGTCGGCCGGATTTCCAGGCACTCCAGCGGGAATGGGAGGTGATCCGGCTGGAGCGGCGGCTCGTCGGGGATTCGCTGGCCGACACCGCGCAGGCCATGGGCTGGGCCGGGCATCCGCTGGGGCGGTCCATCGTCGGTGATGGCACCTCTCCCCCCGACGAGGCCACGGTACGGGATTACCGGCAGCGGCTGCTTTGCGGGCGGCGCCTGTGGCTGGTGGCGGTGGGACCGCAGTCGCCGGACTGGCTGGCCGAACGGGTGGGATGGCTCGATCAACTGGCGGCAGGCGAGATGTCGGATGCGGACCCGCCCCCGACCTGGCAGGGCGGCTGGCGGCGCCGGCCGATTGCGGACGGTCCGGGTCGGGTGCTGTGGCTGATGCCGGTGGTGGGCGCGGGCGCGGGGGTGGATCATGCCCTGCTGATGCTCCGGCAACTGCTGGGCGGCGACGGCGCTTCGCTGCTGTTCCAGCGACTGCGGGAGGAGCAAGGCTGGATGTACGGCATCGACGCCTGGCTGGAACAGTACCGGGAGGCGGGCCTCTGGGGTATCGACATCGGCTGCGAGGCGCCGCGCCTGCCGGCCGTGGTGGCGGCGGTCACGGCGACGGTGGAGGCGCTGCACGCCACGCCTCCGGACCCCGCCATGTGCTCGCGGCTGCGCCGGGGGCTGGAGGCGCGGCTGCTGCTGGACGAGGCCGACCCCGCACGCTGTATGGCGCGGCTGGCCCGGGAGACAGTGTATCTGGGGGCGCCGCTGGATCTGGACGACCATCGGGCGGGACTGGCGGCGGTGGACGGCGAGATGTTGCGGATCCGGTTGCGGCGGGCCTGGAAAGATCAGCTACGGCTCAGCCTACGAGGATAACCACTCATCCACCCCGCCCTCTGGCACGTACATCAGCCCAGCGAGCAGAACCTGACGGCGGCCGCCTGACGGGGCCGGCGCCACATACCGGGACTCCCATCATGAACCACTACCGCGCCATCAACCTGGCGATTCTCCTCTGCAATATCGGCGGATCGCTGATCATCTTCTTCTACTTCGCCTACGTGGATCTTCGCACCCACGGTTTCAACAAGGCCTTCTGGGCCGGTGACCAGGAAGACTGGACGGTGTTCTGGACGGTGATGCTGATCACCGGCGGGCTCGCCATGCTGGCCAGNTCCCGTCTGGCCCGGCCGCTGCGCCGGTGGCTGGCCCGCGCCGCCGGGGACGCCCTGCCCGTGGATCTGCGGATGCGGGTGCTGGGCTATCCCCTGAGTCTCGCCGGGGTGAGCCTGCTACTGTGGCTGGCGGTGGGACTGTTCTTCGCCCAGGGCGCGCTGATGCCCATGTCCACCAACACCGTCACCTTCTGGCGCACCTTCGTGGGTATCGGCCTGATCGGCGGCGGCACGGTATCGGTGCTGGTGTATCTGGTCACCGAGACCCTGTGGCGTCGCCAGGTGCCCAGCCTGCTACCCGACGGCCAGCGCCCGGCGCGGCGGCTGCGGATCTCGGTGAGCACCCGGTTGATCGTCACGCTGGTGTTCACCGGCCTGCTGCCCTTGCTGATCCTGATGCTGGTGACGCCCGCCGAGACCATGGACGGGGTGGTGGATGATCCGGCCTCGCAACTGGACCGCATCCAGCGGCTGGTGCGCTACGTGGTGGTGGCGGCCCTCATCAGTAACCTGCTGCTGGGTTCGTTCCTGGCCTACGGGCTGCTACATCCGGTACGCCGCCTGACCCGTGCCATGGCGCGGGTGGCCGAGGGTGATCTATCGGTGCGGGTGCCGGTGGACAGCGACGATGAGCTGGGGGATATGGCCAATCATTTCAATCATATGCTCGGCGAGATCGAGCAATCCCGGCGGGTCCGGGAACTGTTCGGACGCTATGTGAGCCGGGAGGTGGCGGAGCGGGCCATGGCCGGGGGCGCGGATCTGGGTGGCGAGGTGGTGACCGCCACCGCACTGTTCGCCGATATTCGCGGCTTCACCAGCCTCAGCGAGGCATTGCCCGCCCGCACCGTGGTGGATATTCTAAACCGATACTACAGCGCCATGCTGGCGGCGATCCTCGCCGAGGGCGGCTTCGTCAACAAGTTCGGCGGCGACTCGCTGCTGGCCATCTTCGGCGCCCCCTGCCCGCAGCCCGACCACGCCAGCCGGGCGGTGCGGGCGGCCGGGACCATGCTGGCGGCGCTGGAACCGTTCAACCGGGAACAGATCCGGCAGGGACTGCCAGAACTTCGCATCGGCATCGGCGTCGCCTCCGGCGAGATGATCGCCGGCAACGTGGGCGGACTCGCCAGGATGGAGTATACGGTGATCGGCGATCCGGTGAACCTGGCGGCCCGCTTGCAAGATCTCACCAAACAGTGCGCCCGGCCACTGCTGGTGAGCGAGCAGACCAGGCAAACCATGACCACCGGGCAGGCCGGACTCCGGGTCCTCGGGCGGGTCCGCGTGCGGGGTAAATCCACGGAAACCCTGGTATACACCCCGACGGACCCGGATGCCTCCCGGTCCCGGACCGGTGGAGACGATGTTGCATAGACGTGTGGGTGGACGACGATGACTGGACGACCTGCGAGACAATCCTCTTCCCGGCGACTCGCCGCCGTGCTGGGCCTGTGGCTGCTGCTGGTCCTGCCGGCGCAGGCGCAGATTCCCTTTCCCCTGCATGACGGGCTGCCGAGCCTGGCGCCGGTGGTGGAGCGGGTCACCCCGGCGGTGGTGAATATCGCCGTGCAGTCGCGGGTGGCGGTGGAGATGAATCCGCTGCTGCGGGATCCCTTCTTCCGACGCTTCTTCGAGTTACCCGAGCGTGGCCCCATGCCGCGCCGCCAGAGCGCCGGCTCCGGGGTGATCGTGGATGCCGCGCGGGGCCTCGTGCTCACCAACAACCATGTGGTGGAGGGCGCCGAGCGGATCATGGTGACCCTGAAGGACCAGCGTACCCTGGACGCCCGGCTCATCGGCCGCGATGCCGGCACCGATATCGCGCTACTGCGCATCGATGCCGACGGGCTGGTGGATATCCCGCTGGGCGATGCCACCCGCATGCGGGTGGGGGATATCGTGATGGCGGTGGGCAATCCCTTCGGGCTCGGCCAGACCGTCACCTCGGGAATCATCAGCGCGGTGGGCCGTAGCGGCCTGAATCCCCGCGGCTACGAGGATTTCATCCAGACCGACGCCTCCATCAACCCGGGCAACTCGGGCGGGGCGCTGGTGAACCTGCGCGGCGAGTTGATCGGCATCCCCACCGCCATCATCGGCCCCAGCGGCGGCAACATCGGCATCGGCTTTGCCGTACCCAGCAACATGGCCCGGCAGGTGATGCAGCAGTTGCTGCGCTACGGCGAGGTGCGCCGCGGCCAGCTGGGGGTGGTGGTGCAGGATCTCACCCCGGAACTGGCTGGGGCGCTGGGGGTGGATGCGCTGGACGGCGCGGTGATCGCCGAGGTGGGGCGGGACTCGCCCGCCGAGCGGGCGGGGCTGCGCCGGGGCGATGTGGTGGTGGCCATGAACGATGCGCCGGTGCGCGGCTCGGCGGATCTGCGTAACCGCGTGGGTCTCACGCCGCTCGGTTCCACGGTGGATCTGACGGTGTTGCGGGACAACCGCCCCCGGCGGGTGGCGGTGGCCATCCGCTGAGCCTCAGAACTCCTTGGAGACGGTGAACACGCCCCGGGCGCCGGCATCCTCGAACAGTTCGGCGCCGTTGCCGTTGGTGTCGGTGTAGGCCAGTTCCAGATTGATGCCGAACACCTCCCGGGACACCGCCAGCCGCCAGTCCCAGTAGCTGTCCGGATAGTCCTCGCCGTAGACATCCTCGTCGAAGCGGGTATAGCCCACGTGGGCGTCCACGAACAGCTCCCGGGGAAACAGATAATCCGCGCCGAGCTTCACGTAGTAGCCGTTCTCGTCGGTGGCGTAGACATCCGGGGAGAACCACAGCTCGCCCTTGAGGTTGGCAAGCTCCGTCACGGGATAGCCGAGTTTCAGGAAATACTCGTTGTAGTTCAGGTCGGCGTCGGTGTCGGGATAGAGATAACGCACCCCGCCCACGTCGTAACTCAGGCCGAGATCGGTGGTGTTGTAGAAGCCCACCGTGAGGTTCAACTCCAGATCCGCCTCGTCCTCGATATCCGGATCGAAGGCACCCTCGTCGAAGTCCACGTTGGAGGCCCAGACATCGGCGTAGAGGGCGCTGCGGGTCTCGGCGTATACCTCGCCGGTGGTCTCGTCCACGGTCTCGGTGGCGGTGAAGCGCACCTCGTAGAAGAAATGCCCCTGGATGGCCGGCTCACCACCGGTCTGGCTGGCGCCGCGGTAGACGTAGTCGCTGGTGAGGGCGACACCCCCGCCGGGCTGGGCCAGCGCCATGGGCGCAATCAGCACGAGGGTGCCGGCAAGATTGCTGAGAATCCTCAGGGATTGGCGCATCGGGAGATCTCCGTGGCGAAACTTGGACGTTACCGACCAGCGGCGACCATGGAGTCGGGCGGTGTCGTCGGCAGTGGTGGCAAAACAACGCCATGGATCAATTATCCACCTTTTTCGGTAATTTTGATAATGGACCCGGAGAACTCTCCCCGTTAAGCCCTATCTAGACCATGACAGGCCATTTATCGGTATCCCCGCGGAGCGGTTTTCTGTAGCCGGAACACAACAAACGGCCATCCGGATCGCCCCCCCCATGGCGGTGATTGCCGTGAAACAACATTTTATCTCCCGTGTGGAGTCACTGGCGCCAGAGTTGCTTCAACCCCCGTCGGATGTCGATAGGGAGGAGTCGCCCCATGACTATAAAAATGGTTTTTCTTTGCTTTGCGGTACTGCTGGGCCTTGCCATGGCACCCGGCGACAGCCAGGCCCGGGGCATCAGTATCGACGCCCGGGCCATGCAGAGCATGCTGGCCTTTCTCGGCGCCGCCTCGCCGGGTACCCACCCCGCCACGCCGCTGTCCCCCGGCTGCGCGCTGCCGGCGCCGCGCAGCGTTACCGGCCAGTTACTGGTGGAGGGTAGGCTGCGGCAGTTCATCCTGGTGGCGCCCCGCGGTTACCGGCCCCACCGGCCCCACCGGCTGGTGTTCGCCTTCCACGGGCGCACCAACTCCAATGCCAAGGCCCGGGGCTATTTCGATCTGGAGGACCATGCCCCGCCGGACACCCTGTTCGTCTATCCGGGCGGCGTGCCCAACGGGCGGGGCGCCTATAGCTGGTTCGATCCCCGGGATTCCGCCGCGGAACTCCGTGACTACCGCTTCTTCGACGCCCTGCTGGCCCATATCGACGAGCGCTACTGCGTGAACCGCCGGCAGGTTTATCTGGTGGCCCACTCGTTGGGGGCGTCGTTCGCCAATAGCCTAGCCTGCGCCCGGGCCGATAGAATTCGCGCGGTGGCCACTTTGGCGGGCGGCATCATGCCCTCACGCTGCCGGGGGCCGGTGGCCGCCATGGTGCTGCACAACCCCAGGGATCGGCTGGTGCCGGTGGCCCACGGTCTGCGCGCCCGGGATCATTTTCTCCACCAGAACGGCATCGACGACACCCCGGTGGCGGCCGGTCCGCAACGCTTCAACTGTCGCCGCTACGGGGATGCCCGCCATCCGGTGCTGTGGTGTCCCCACAACCACGACCATAGCCGCCGGGGTCGCTTCTATCCCCATAACTGGCCACAGCTCACCGGCAAGACCATCATGGATTTTTTCGCCTCGCTGCCGTAGCATCCGGAGGCATTCATCCTGTTTTTCAACGCTGCCGGAAAGTTCCCGCCATGCCTGCCAGCCTGCGCGTGTTATTGCTACAGATCCGGGACAATCCCCGGGTCTGCGTCGAGGAGCACCAGAGTTTCGCTGCCTACAGCGGCCTGCGCCGCGACCAGATCCAGGTGCTGAACGTGTTCGAGGAACCCGCTTTCGAGCCCCGGGTGGTGGACGACTTCGCGGCGCTGTTCATCGGCGGCGCCAGCGATTCGGTGCTGGATCATCACGACCGCCCCTATCGCCCCGCCTGCGAGGCGCTGATCCGCCACTGCATCCAGCACGATGTGCCGGTGTTCGCCTCCTGTTTCGGTTTTCAACTGGCGGTGCAGGTGCTGGGCGGGGAGATCCTGCGCGACGGCGAGAACTTCGAGATGGGCACCCTGCCCATTCGCCTGCACGAGGCCGCGGCCCGCGATCCCCTGTTCCGGGATGTGACCGACGGTTTTCTGGCGGTGTCGGTACACAAGGATCTGGCCCCCGACGCACCCCCGGGCTGCGAGTCGCTGGCCTACACCGAGCGCTGCTGCCATGCCTTCCGGGTACAGGGCAAGCCCTTCTGGGCCTTTCAGTTCCACCCCGAGGTGGACCGGGACACCCTGGTGGAACGGCTCACCGCCTACAAGACCCAGTACACCCGGGACGACCAGCATCTGGCCCGGATCATTGATGAAACCCAGCAGACCCCCGGGTCCAACGGTCTGGTGCAACACTTCGTGGAGCGGGTACTGTTGCCCCGGATGCCCGCCGGCAGTGGTCTGGAGTTGACCGAGCATGACCAGCGTTCCGGCTGAGGAACCCTTCGACTATCGGAATCACACCATCCTGATCGTCGACGACAGCCTCACCAATCTGAAGGTGGTGCAGGATCACCTGCGGGATTTCGGTTTCGCCACGCTGATCGCCAGGAGCGGCGAGATGGCCATCAAATGGGCCCGCCAGTCCCGCCCCGACGCCATTCTGATGGACGTGATGATGCCGGGCATGGACGGCTTCGAGACCTGCCAGCGGTTGCAGGCCGACAGCAATACCCGGGATATCCCGGTGATCTTCATGACCTCCCTGAACAGCACCGAGGACAAGGTGCGCGGCTTCCAGGCCGGCGCGGTGGACTACGTCACCAAGCCCTTCCAGCAGCAGGAGGTGCTGGCCCGGCTCACCGCCCATATCCGCATCCGCAGCCTCACCAAGCGGCTGCAAGGCGCGGTGGCGGCGCTGGAGCGTCACACCCAGGACCAGGAGGCGTTGATCCAGGAGCGCACCTCGGCGTTCCTGAACAGCGAGGCGCGCCTGCGCCAGGTCATCGAGCACATGCCGGTGATGCTCATCGCTTTCGACGAGGCCGGCGATGTGGTGGCCTGGAACCAGGAGTGCGAACGGGTCACGGGTTATTCGGCCCCCGAGATGGTGGGGCGCAGCGACGGACTGGCGGCGCTGTTTCCCGATCCGGATTACCGGGCAACCATCCGCCAGCGCTGGACCCAGCAGGGCGAGAGCTACCGCAACGAGGAGATCCTGTTCACCACCGCCCACAACCAGCAACGGGTGGTGGCCTGGTCGGATGTCTCCAGCAAATGTCCCATCCCCGGCTGGTGGAGCTGGGGCGTGGGGGTGGATATCACCGGGCGCAAACAGATGGAAACCGCCCTGCAGGAGGCCAAGGAGGCCGCCGAACTGGCCAACCAGGCCAAAAGCGCGTTCCTGGCCAACATGAGCCACGAGTTGCGCACCCCCCTGAACGCCATCCTCGGCTACAGCGAGATGCTCCAGGAGGAACTGATCGACCTGGGCGGCGCCGAACTGATTCCCGATGCCGAACGTATCCACGGCGCCGGCAAGCATCTGCTGGGGCTGGTGGACGATGTGCTGGATCTGTCCAAGATCGAGGCCGGCAAGATGGCGCTGAGCAACGAGACCTTCGACGTGATCCGCATGGTGAGCGATGTGATGACCACCATCGAGCCGCTGGTGCTGCGCCAGGGCAACCGCCTGAAGATCGAGTATGTGGGTGATCCGGGGATGCTCTACGCCGATCTCACCAAGGTCCGCCAGATGCTGTTCAACCTGCTCTCCAACGCCGCCAAGTTCACCGAGCAGGGCAACATCGTGCTGCGCGCCGAGCGCCGCCGTGAAGACGGTCGGGACTGGCTACTGTTCGCGGTGAGCGACGAGGGCATCGGCATCAGCGAGTCGCAACTGGAGCACTTGTTCCAGCCCTTTACCCAGGCGGACTTCTCCAGCACCCGCAAGTACGGCGGCACCGGTCTGGGGCTGGCCATCACCCGGCGCTTCGCCGATATGATGGGCGGCAGGATCACGGTGGAGAGCGTGCTGCACCAGGGCAGCACCTTCACCATCCAGTTACCGGCCCAGGTGGTGGATCAGGAACCCGAGGCCACCGCCCTGGGCGCCCCCGATCGGGCGCTGCCCGACGATCGACCGCTGGTGCTGGTGATCGACGACGACGGCGCCAGCCGGGAGTTGCTGGGGGCCTATCTGAGCCGGCTCGGTTACCGGGTGGCGCTGGCCAGCGATGGCGAACAGGGTCTGGATATGGCCCAGCGCCTGCGCCCCCGGATCGTGATCCTGGAGGTGATGCTCTCCGGCACCGACGGCTGGACGGTGCTCCACAAGCTCAAACACGATGAACAGCTCCATGAAATCCCGGTGATCATCGCCTCGCTGGCCGAGGATCGCAGTATCGGCGACGCGCTGGGTGCCGCCGATTATGTGAGCAAACCGGTGAACCGGGCGCGTCTGGCCTGGGTGCTGGAGCGCTGCATGGGCAAGGCCGACCCCTTTCCGGCCTGATCCCGGAGGCGCCCCGGCGGGATCACAACTCGCCGGCGGTGCGTTCCATCCACTCCCGGTGGCGGACCTCATCGGACAGTGCCCGCTCGAATACGGGCCGATCCTCGTCCTCCACCATCTCGTGGCGGCTGGCCCGTTCGTAGGCGGTGACGGTGTCGTCCTCGTTGGTCTTCATGGTCTGGATGATGGCCTTGTCGCCCATCATCGCCGCCACCTTGACCTTGCCGGTGGTCAACATCTGCTTGTAATCCCCGCCGCTGGGGGGATTGATCTTGCTGGCCGTCGCCAATGACTGCAACTCCCGCAGATGGCGCAGATGATCCTCCTTGAACTCGGCGATGCGTTCCTTGAAGGCCGGATTCTCCAGCTTCTCGATGGTGGTGTCGTAGGCGGCGATGGCGTCGTATTCCAGATGAATAAGATCGCTGATCAGGCCGCGTAAGCTCGGCTCCTGTCCAACCAGTGTGGCCATAACATGGTCTCCTTATCATGGATAATGAAAATTTTTTTGCAATTTATATACCATTAAATCAAGCCTTTAATATTTATATAAAAAAATCTTTCAACAGACCAGAACAAAAGCAATCCTTGTAAGAGTTGCCCGGTATCGACGGCGCGGCCCGGCGCGGCCCGCCCGCCGTGTCCGTCTGCCGGCTTGGTCTACACTCTGAGAATAGAACCGGACAATCAACACATCCAACCATGCATTCGAGGAGGCGTCCATGAGTCCATTTCTCGGCGAAATCATCGGTACCGCCCTGCTGGTGCTGCTCGGCAACGGCGTGGTGGCCAATGTGGTACTGGCCGAGACCAAGGGTAACGGCGCCGGCTGGATCGTCATCACCTGGGGCTGGGGCATGGCGGTGTTTGTGGCGGTGTTCACGGTGGCGGCCTTCAGCGGCGCCCATCTCAACCCCGCCGTATCGCTGGGACTGGCCATCGCCGGCAAATTCGACTGGTTACAGTTGCCGGGCTATATCCTCGCCCAGTTCGTGGGGGCCTTCATCGGCGCGAGCCTGGTGTGGTTGCTGTACCGCCCACATTTCGCCCGCACCGACTCGCCCGACCTGAAACTCGCCTGCTTCTGCACCGCGCCCGCCATCCGCGACGTGCCCGCCAATCTCACCTCGGAGATCATCGGCACCTTCGTGCTGGTGTTCGCGGTGTTGTTCCTGGCAGTGTCGGTATTCGGCCTCGGCGCGCTGGACGCCCTGCCGGTGGGGTTGCTGGTGCTGGCGATAGGACTCTGCCTCGGCGGCACCACGGGTTATGCCATCAACCCGGCCCGGGATCTGGGACCGCGCATCATCCATGCCCTGCTGCCCATGCCCGGCGGCAAGCGCGACAGCGACTGGGGCTATGCCTGGATCCCGGTGCTGGGGCCGTGTCTGGGGGCGATCCTGGCGGGATTGCTGTATCTGGTGCTATCCGATCCCGGCAACGTGAGTTTCCGCTGAGGGTGTGGTGATGCCGAATCCCCGACGCCGATTCTTGCAATCCGCCGCCGCCCTGGGCCTCACCGGCCTGTTGCCGCCCGGCCACACCCAGGATCTGGACCCCCTGCAACTGTCCGCAGCCCGGCGCTGGGTGCTGGGGGAGTTCCAGCCCTCCACCCTGTCGGCGGAGGAGCAACTGGCGGAGATGGCCTTCTTTATCCGCGCCAGCGCACCGTTTCGCGGCCAGAGAATCCATGTGGTCTCGGAGACCATCCCCACCCACGTCTACGAGCAGCGCTTCCTGGCCCGGGCCTTCAGCGAGATCACCGGCATCCAGGTGCGCCACGACCTGCTGCGCGAGGGCGAACTGGTGGAGCGGCTGCTGCAACAGAGCCGCACCGGACGCAATCTCTACGATGCCTACGTGAACGACGCGGATTTTCTCGGCACCCACTACCGCATGGGTACCACGGTGGCGCTGTCGGACTGGATGGCGGCCGAGGGCGCGGATTTCACCCTGCCCAGCCTGGATCTGGAGGATTTCATCGGGCTCGCCTTCACCACCGGACCCGACGGCAAGGTGTACCAACTACCGGACCAGCAGTTCGTGAACCTCTACTGGTTCCGGTACGACTGGTTCCAGCGCCCGGAGTTGCGCGAGGCCTTCCGGGCGCGCCACGGTTACGAGCTGGACGTGCCGGTGAACTGGAAGGCTTACGAGGACATCGCCGATTTCTTCAGCAACCAGGTGCGCGAGATCGACGGTGAACGGGTCTACGGGCACATGGACTACGCCCGGGTGGACCCCTCGCTGGGCTGGCGCTTCACCGATGCCTGGCTGTCGCTGGCCGGTGTCGGCGATCCCGGCCGACCCAACGGCGGGCCGGTGGACGAATGGGGCATCCGGGTGGAGGATTGTCATCCGGTGGGTTCCACGGTGGCCCGGGGCGGCGCCCTGAACAGCCCGGCGGCGGTCTATGCGCTACGCAAGTACCTGGAGTGGCTGCGCAACTATGCCCCTCCCGAGGCCTGGGACATGGATTTCTCGGATGCCGGCCCGGTACCGGCGCGGGGCGATATCGCCCAGCAGGTGTTTTGGTACACCGCCTTCACTCCGGAACTGATCCGCGAGGGCTCGGCGGTGATGAACCCCGACGGCTCGGCCCGCTGGCGGGTGGCGCCTTCGCCCCACGGCGTCTACTGGCAGCCCGGCATGAAGCGCGGCTACCAGGACTGTGGGGCCTGGACACTGCTGGAGAGCACCCCGTTGACGCGGCGCCAGGCGGCCTGGCTGTACGCCCAGTTCACCACCTGCAAGAGCGTGTCGCTGAAAAAAACCCTGGTGGGGTTGACGCCGTTTCGCCGCAGCGATCTGGATTCCGAGGCCATGGGCGAGTTGTCGGGGAAACTCGGCGGGCTGGTGGAGTTCTACCGCAGTCCTGCCCGCGACGCCTGGACCCCCACCGGTGTCAACGTGCCGGATTATGCCCGCCTGGCCCAGCTCTGGTGGGTGCGGTTGGGCGAGGCGGTGGGGGGCCGGGTGAGCCCGGAGGTGACCATGAACCGGCTGGCCGTGGAGCAGGATCAGGTGATGGCGCGGCTGGCCGACAGCGGTTTACAGGTCAGATGCGAGCCGCGCCTGAACGAGCCGCGGGATCCCGCGTACTGGCTGTCCCAGCCCGGCGCGCCCAAGCCCGCCCTCGACGACGAAGAGGGGCAGGGCGAGACCGTGCCCTACGAGCAACTGCTGGCGGACTGGCGGGCCGGGCGCACGGGGATCCGTTAGCCGTCCCCGTCCTGGGCCACCTCGAAGCCGTCGCGGAAGATCAGCGGATCGACCTCGAAGGCGCCCACATCGGCCTGCCCGCCCTGCACCCGGGGGAAGCCCTCGCCGCGCTGGTCGAAGGCCAGGTTTTCATTGTTACTGCCCGCGTTCAGGGCCGGGCTACCAGCTAGCAGGGCGTGGGTGAGGGTGTTGCCGCCGTTGTCGGCCAGGGTATCCAGCAGCGGCTCGATGGGCGTGGCGCTGCTACCCTGCTGATCGGAGGAGGGGAGGGGAAAGTCGATGCCGCCCTCGGCGCCCGCGATACCGATCAGGTTGGCACCCAAGGAAACCACGGCGCTGAGTCTGTAGATATCGGGCTCGGTCCCGGCGGTATTGCCTGCCACTAACGTGCTCTGCAGCGCGATGGAGCCATCCGTATTGTAAATACCGCCCCCTGCCTGAAAGCTGCCGAAAGCCGCGCTGTTCAGGGTGATCGTAGTGTTGGAGATGCTGGCGCCGCTGTTGCTCAGGTACAGGCCACCACCCCTGGCATCTCCCAGGCCAGTGCCGGGGCTGTTGAAGTTTCCCCCGGAGGTACTGTTGCCGGATACCGTCAGGTTGATCAGTACCACACCACCGTTGAAGGCACCCCCGTAATGATGGAGCCCACCACCCTCGCTATTGCCACCCCCATAGGGACCGAACCCCCCGTAGGCGGCATTACCGGCGATGGCGCTGTTGCTGATGGTCAGGCCACCGGAGACCTGGTAAATCCCGCCACCCCGGGCATCGCCACCCGGCGCTGACGAGGAGCGGACCTCTCCCCCCTGGGCGATGTTGTTCTGGATCAGGCAACCGTCGATGACGAGATCCGCATTGAGGGCGTACAGTCCGCCACCCTCGGCGAGTTTTGCCTGGGCGCCGTCCTCCACGCCAGTGGCTTTGTTGTTGCGGATCGCGCAATCCGTCAGGGTCAGATCCGCCTCACTGTAGATTCCACCACCCCGCATCGGGGTATCTGCGAGGAGAGCGGGGGCCTGGCCGTTCTGGATGGTGACACCTTCCAATCGGGACGGCGAGGCGGCGCTGGTGAAAACCAGTACCCGATCCGGGTCACCGCTCTCGATGATGGTGGAGCTCCGGTCCGACCCCCGGATGGTGAGGGCGTCGGTGATATCCAAGGCACCGCCCTCGGCCCCCGACAATGTGTAGGTGCCCGCGGGCAACTCGATGGTATCGGCGCCGGGGTTGGTATTGGCGGCATTCACCGCCGCCCGCAGGGTAGTGGCCTCGAAGGTATCCGGGCCGCCGGTGACCACGCCACTACCGTCGTCGGCGGTGCCGGTCACGTTGTAGGTGGCGGCGTCGGCAGTGCCGGTCAGCAAGCCGAGACTACTGAGTACCACCATGGAAGCCATGGTGGAGTGACGGAATACGATTTTCATGGTTTTGTGATCCCCCTGAACCGTGCAGCGCTAACCCAGAAACTCGAAAAGGTTAACAATTCCGATATCAGGGCACACTCACGCCATCACCGCGTAACGTTCGGATTTCCGTTCAACAATTGCCCGGCCCGCTCCATCACCCGCGCCAGCCCCCGCCACGGCCCGGCCCGCGCCAGTGCCTGGGCCTGCTCCCGCGCCCGTTGCGCGAAGCCCGGCTCCCGGAGCAAGCGTGCCAGGGACTGCACCACATCGTTACCCGTGTACTGCCCGTCCAGCACCAGCGCCACCCCGAGTCTGGAAAGCGCCCCGGCGTAGAGCCGATGTTCCATGTGGGGCGGACAGAGCAGTTGCGCCCGCCCCGCCCCCAGCGCCGCCTGACACATGCCGGCGTTACCGTGATGCACCACCACGGCGGCCCCAGCCAGAATCTCCTCCATGGGCCGTAGCCCCGCCTGGAGTGTCACCCCAGCGGAGCGCAACCGGTCCTTCAGGGTCTCGTCGGCATCGCGCACATAGGCCGTCCCCGGGACGCCGCTTCGCGCCAGCACCGTCAGCACCGGCTCGGTGCAGGCCACCTCCCCCGACAGGTAAGCGAACCAACGCTCCCCGGCGGGCGGCGGCAGGGCTTGCAGGGGCACCTCCAGCGGTCCCACCGGCAGCTCCCGGCGAAACGAGCGGTAAGGGTCCAGGAGCGGCAGCACGGTCACCACCCGGGGCGCGTCAAAGAGCGCCGGCAGCCGATCCCAGGCGACCCGGCCGCGACGGCTGCGCACCGTGTTCACCGCCGTCAGCAGCGTCGCCTCCGCCACGTAGGGTTGACGCCCCGGCACCAGCAGCGGAAAGGCCGGCGGCTCCGGGGCCGGCAGGATGAAGCCGTTGCCCACCAGCAACAGCGGCGTGCGATCCCGCGCCGCCAGGTTCAGGGTGGGGCTATGGTCGCTGATTACCAGCGCCGGATCGAGCTCCGCCAGCAGCCGCTCCCAGGCCGCCACCCGTCGTTCCAGTTCATCGGCGTCGTCGAAGCCCCGCAGGCTGAGGATATCGGCATAGCTCGCTGCCAGAAAACCCTGCTGACCGGAGGGCGGGCGGTTGCCGGCGTCGGGGGCGGCGTGGACCGGGATGTCCAACCCCGCTAGCAGTTTCTCCGCCCCCGCCACGTCGCGGCTGACGAACACCGGCTGCCAGCCCTGTTCCAGCCCGGCCTCGGCGATGCGCTTCAAGCTGTGCAGATGACCGAGGCCCGCCCCCAGTTCCCAGCCCAGCAGCACCGTGGGACGGGACATCCGCGGCCCGGGCACGACCCCCGGTGTCGGCGCCGCCTCGCAGACCGCATCCAGCAGCTTGCCCCCTGGCGGAAGCGGTAGCCGCGCCCGGTGATATTCGAAATCCACCGTCACCCGGGCGCCGAGGAAATCCGTTGCCTGATCCCGCACCTGTCGCTCCTGTTCGGCCCCCCAGTCCGGCCCGGCCACCAGTCGGTATCGCAACCGATCCAGGGCCTGCTGGATCACCTGGTACTGACGCAGCCGCCCCAGCTTGCGCAGACCCATGATCAGCGCGGCGGAGTTCTTCCGATGGCCATCGGGCAACACGAACAGCGGGCGCATCTTACCCTCCACCCGGGTGAGCAGGGGCAGCCCCCGCCCGCAGGGGCAGGGTTCGGGGGATAACACCGCCGTATCGCGGATCCGGTAACGGATCAGCGGCGAGCGATGATTATGCAGGGGTGTCAGCACCACCTCTCCCGGGGTGCCGGCGGGCACCGGTCGACCCCCGTCGTCCAGCAGTTCCAGGATCACGTTCTCGGCGTGAACATGCAGCCCATGGCCCTCCGGACAGGTGGAGGCCACGTAGCCCGCCTCGTAGCAACTGTAGGTGTTCAGCACCGCCACCCCAAAGGCGGCGGTGATGCGCGCCCGCGCGTCGGCCTCCAGGGTCTCGCCCAGGGTGAGGATACACTTCAGATTCACAGGGGGCGGGGCACCGTCGTGGATCAACTCGGCCAGCGCCAGCAGATTGGAAGGAAAACTCAGCAGATAATCCGGGGCGAGTTGTTGCAGCCAGTGCAGTTGCCGATCCGGGCGCTGGTGCAGATCCATGGCGTGGGCCTGGCCGGTGGTCCGCAGCCGGGCCAGCGTCGGGTGCCAGTGGGGCTGGGTGATACCGTCCAGCAGGCGCTGCTGTTCCACCGGATCCTTGCCCTTGAGGGGCCGGATCGCCGCGAGCCGGCCCCGAATATCCACCCCTGCCCAGTCCAGTTCCCGGACGAAATCCGCCAGCCACTGGGCCTGCACCCGGTCGGTCTGCAACACCACCACCGGCTCGCCGGTGCTACCCGAGGTGGAGAGTTCGCCGGTGGCGCGGACGCCGGATGGCAGGGCACGGGCATGGAAGGCATCGGCTTGCTGCTGAAACACCGCCCGGCTCAACAGGGGTAGCCGGGCCAGCTGGCCAGGATCGGTGATCTCCATCGGATCAATGCCGGCCAGCGCCTCCCGGTAGTAAGGCACCTCCCGCTGGCAATGGACCAGCAGCTCTCGCAGGCGCTGGAGTTGCAGCTCGACGATGGCCTCCGGCGACCACCACTGGCTGCGGTGCTGCTGACGGATCAGGTTCTCGATGACGGTAATGGCGACCATGGGAACCGGGAATAGCCTCGCCAGCGCCTGCCCGGCACCGGCATCAGGAGGATAGGGACATGGCGGATGTTAGCGGCCAATGCCGCCGGACACTACCCATGCCCGGCCAGCGGTCCCGTCGGTGCTTCCACCAGTTGCCGGTTCAGACGCCGCAGCCCCAGCGCCGCGCCCAGCGCCAGCAACCCCGCGATCAGCACCGTGCCGGGGGTGGCCTCCAGGTTCTCGAACCACTGGGTATAGAAATGAATCCCGCCGAACACGGCGGCGCTGTTCAGCACCCAGCGCCGCCCCCGGGAATAGCCCCACAACCCCACCGCGATGAGCGCCAGCGCCCAGCCGATGGCGAAACTCTCCCGGCCGATCTGCACGCTCCAGAGCCGATCGCCCCACAGCGAACCGATCCAGAAACCGAAGTTCACCAGCAGCACGCAGGTACGGGCAGCGATGATGGCCAGTCCCCGCAGTTCCACCGACAGAAGCTTCGAGAGCTGATACAGCCCCACCCCCAGCGCCGTGAACAGCCCGATGGTCACCGAGGGCATCTCCACGCCGAGGAAATACATGGCGTGCATATAGCCGGTGCGGGCGCCGACACTGGCACCCACCGCCAGCACCGCCAGCACCGCCAGCAGGTGGCTCCCGGCGATCACCCCGGCAAGCCCATAGCCCAGCGCCATGGCCCACAGCGACCACGCCGCCCCCTCGGCCACCGCCACCAGCCCCACCCCCCCCATCAGCGCCCCCACCAGCACGCAGATGTTGCCGAGCAGGCGCCACTGGGAAAGTCCCGCCCGCAACACCCAGAGCCCCCCCAGCAGAATCAGCAAACCCAGCACCAGTGCGGTGATGGCCGAGGGCAGCAGCGCCAGCAGCGCCACGCTCACCATCACCACGCCGAAGCCGATCAGCAGATTGAAGGCCAGTCCCCCGGTGGCCTCCATGCCGAGCCGGGCCAGGCGTTGATATTCCTCGGAAGAAATCCTGCCGTCTGCCAGCAGACGGTCCAGATCAAGGACGACTTTCATGGCGTTGTCTCCCGGATGCGATAAACGCAGCGTTGTCCCCCGGCGAGCAGGTGAGCCTCCCGTTCCACCCGCACGCCCGTCCCCAGCGCCTGCTGGAACATGGTGAGTTCCGCCCGGCAGAAGCCCTGGCAGATGCGCGCCGCCGCGCAGATGGGGCAGTGGTGCTCCACGAGATAATAACCCCGCCCGTCCTCGGTGGGCAGACACTCCGCCATGTAGCCCTCGGCGCTACGCATCTCGGCCAGCGCCGCCACCCGCGCTTCGAGGCTCTCCAGCCCCGCCAGCCGCGCCCGGTAGGCGCTCAGGGTATCCGTCTCGCGGCGGGCAATGAGCCGCTCCAGCCCCGCTTCGCCGAACTCCTCCCGCACTGTCTGGATCAGCGCCACCGACAACTCCGCGTGGGTATCGGGGAAGCGCGCACGGCTAGCCTCGGTGAGTTGCCACAGGCGCCGGGGTCGGCCCCGGCCCTGGATGATATCCTCGTGGCGCACCAGCCCGGCGACTTCCAGCCCGGCCAGTTGCTCGCGCACCGCCTGGGGCGTGATGGTGAGTTCCCGGGCCAGGGTCATGGCGTCCAGCGGACCCCGGCGCTTGAGCAGGAACAGCAGCCGGTCGCTGGCGGAGTCGGAAACAGCACTGGGTTTTTTAGCAGGCATTGGCTTGTCAAAAACGCTGATCTGGTTTAAACAAGTATAAACCTTTCCAAAAAGGATCGCTGCCATGTCCGGGATCGTCTCCTCCCCCAGTCTTTGGGGCGCCGTGCGCGCCGGTGGCATGCTGCGCACGTTGGCGCTGTGCCTGGGCGTGTGGCTACACGCCGCCGACTCGCTGGTGGCCGCCACGGTGATGCCGAGCGCGGTGCGCGACATCGGCGGCGCGGCACTGATCTACTGGACGGTGGCGCTGTATCAACTGGGTTCCATCGTCGCCGGTGCGGCCACCGGGGTGCTGGTGGTACGCCTCGGGCTGTCCCGCGCCATGTCGGTGGCGGCGTTGATCTACGCGCTGGGCTGCGCGGTGAGCGCGCTGGCACCGGATATGAGCGTAATGCTGGCCGGAAGGCTGCTCCAGGGTCTGGGCGGTGGCTGGATGATGGCGCTGGCCTTCGTGGGGGTGACCCAGTTGTTCCCGGCAGGTCTATGGCCGCAACTCATCGCGCTGATCTCCGGAGTATGGGGCATATCGGCCCTCACCGGGCCGCTGGTGGGCGGGCTGTTCGCCAGCGCCGGGCTATGGCGCGGCGCCTTCTGGGCCTTCGCCGGACAGGCGCTGCTGCTGCTGGTGCTGATGCCGTTGCTGCCCGGGGCGGGGACTGCCGTGGCCCGCGTCGAGCGCCTGCCCTGGCGGCGGCTGGTGCTACTGAGCCTCGGGGTGCTGGCGGTGTTGCAGGCGGGTATGCAGGATACGCCCCTGCAAACCGCCGGGCTGGTGGCGGCGGGTTTGCTGCTGCTGGCGCTGTTCCTGATCCAGGAGGCAGGTGCGGCGGTGCGGCTGTTTCCCCGGGCCGTGCTGGACCCGCGCACGCCGTGGGGGCCGGGTTTCATCATGATCCTGGCCATGTCCACCGCCACGGTGTCGTTCATGATCTACGGTCCCTATCTCATGGAGACCCTGCATGGGGTGTCGCCGCTCACCGGCGGCTTCGTGCTGGCCGTGGAGTCGGTGGCCTGGTCGCTGGCGGCGATTGTCTTCGCCGGTGCCACGGTGCGCCAGGAGCCGCTGCTGATCCGCGCCGGGGTGATCTGCATCGGCGCCGGCACGGTGGGTTTCGCGCTGCTGATGCCCCATGGCCCGGTGGCATGGCTGCTGCCCTGGGCGCTACTGCAAGGGGCGGGTTTTGGCATGTGCTGGGCCTTCGTGGTGCGGCGGCTGGTGGCGCGGGTGGACGCCACCGACCGGGAGCGCAC
>JGI12109J20283_10392157_pt1 | contig 19530 bp, 20 predicted proteins | sample ElkSlonscriptome_12_FD_20283 | JGI IMG/M metagenome (IMG submission 20283)
CTGACGCGGGGTTTTCAACATGCGTACTGAACATCGTGTCAATGTGTTGAGAGTGGGCGATGGCACACATCAACCCTTTGTGTCGGTATAGCGGAGGCGGAGCGAAGCGGTTTGTCCGTGCGTGTTTGCGCAGATTGTTGTTTTCTCCTCTCCAACCGCCTGTAGGGATGGATCGCTCGCCTAAGCTTTTCGTAGAGACGCCACACGCATCATTCTTTTGAAGGGCGTGTGGGTCGCAACGTCTTTTGTTTGACAAGTTACTGCACAGTGGTACAATGGTTTTGTTAGCACTGTCCCCACTCGGGGGCACTTTCAGTATACGACACAGTATATATACTATTAGGGTATGTGTATTGAAGTTGCTACGAATTGCATTGTTACTACATTATTCTAACAAACCCTATACATGTTCGATCTAAAAGTGATCAATTCTGTTCTGAGTGAACTCGAAGAGGAGCGTGGCATCGCACGCGAGAGCGTTATCGAAGCAATTGGCACCGCACTTGCAACGGCGTACAAGAAAGAGTACGGCAAGCGTGGGCAAGTGATCCGCGCGAAGTTCGATATCGAAACCGGCGAGACGGAGTTCTATCAGGTGAAGTTCGTGGTCGACGATAGTCGCGTTTGGTTTCCAACCGAGCCTGAGGATGGCGAGGAAGTTGAAGGGCCTCGCGTCGATCCGAATGCGCCTACTGATGAAGATGACGACCGTGTTCGTTTTGATGAGGAAAAGCATATCATAGTCGACGTCGCGCGACGTATTAAAAAGGATGTGCAGGTCGATGATGAGCTCGTTTTCCCGCTGGAGGCGCATGAAGACTTTGGGCGCATCGCCGCGCAAACCGCGAAACAGGTTATCATTCAGAAGATTCGCGAAGCGGAGAAAGTGTCCATACTTGGTGAGTATGAGGGACATGAAGGTGAGATTATCTCCGGTACAGTGCAGCGTGTCGACCGTGGCAACATCTGGCTCGACCTTGGTCGTGCGCAAGCTATCATGCCGTACGATGAGCAAATCCCAGGTGAGCGCTTCCGGCAGGGTGAGCGCGTCCGCGCCTACCTCTACTCAGTTGAGGAGGGCCCGAAGGGTGTTATGCTTCGTGTCTCACGGAGCCACCCACGCTTCCTGATGAAGCTGTTCGAACAAGAGACGCCTGAGCTTTCGAGTGGTGCGATAGAGATCAAGGCAATCGCGCGCGAGCCAGGCAGTCGATCGAAGGTCGCTGTGCATGCAGTGGACGAACATATTGATCCTGTAGGTGCCCTGGTTGGCCAGCGTGGCGTGCGTGTGTCTACGGTGATGAGTGAGCTGGGTGGTGAGAAGATAGATATTATTGAGTGGTCGGAGGAACCAGCGCACTTCGTCGAGGATTCACTCTCCCCGGCAAAGGTGCTCGACGTGCTTATCGAAGAGGATGAGCATCGGGCGGTCGTCGAGGTTGCCGAAGATCAGCAGTCGCTTGCAATCGGACGAGGTGGGCAAAATGTACGTCTCGCCGCAAAGCTTACGGGTTGGCGGATTGACATACACAGTGCTGAAGGTGAAAGCATGGCCGAGAGCGATACGAGTGGCGAGGTAACTATTGCTGAGGATGCGTCGGTACCGACACCGGGAGACACAGCTGACGCTGTTGCAGAGCCCGAGGGCGAGCAAAAGGAAACGGACGATGAGGTTGCTGTGGCCGACGAGGAGGCAGGTGCGGATAAAGAGATTGCTCCGGAAGCTGAGGCAGTCGAGGGGGAAGAATCTACTGATGGTTCCGACGCCGGTGAAGAGACGAGTGACGCAGAACCTGAATCCGCCGAAGAAGGTAAGGAGGCAGAGCAGGCTGAGGAAACGAACGAAAAGGATACCTCAGAGAAAAAGTAGCTCAGCTTCGGTTGGTTATCAACAAACACGCGCCCACAGGTGGGGGCGTGTTTGCTATACTGGTGACATATGGTACGAGTTCAACAACAAGTAAGGGTGGGAGTGTGGGTAGTATCTGCTTTGGTTACGTACGCCTGTATGGCGATGTACGTGGATGCGCAGGAGCCGGTCATGTGTACCATGGATGCCAAGCAGTGTCCGGACGGCAGTTTTGTAGGTCGCGTCCCCCCGGACTGTGCGTTTGCACCGTGTCCCGATGAAACGAGTGCGCCGACACCCCCTCCGGTGACTGAGGTGCAGCCTGAGCCCACTGTGCCTACGCCCCAACCAACAGATGAATATGTGCCTGTGCCGGATGCTGAGAGCGGACAGGTTGGGGAGGTGTCGGATACGTCGTCTGAGGGAGATATAGGCAGTTCAGATACACTCGGTACGGTTGAGTATACTGTGCCTACAGATGCAACGTTGAGCGAACGGCGTGCTGCTCGCGTGAACTGGCTTGCTGCGTACGACGCACGCCAGTCGACCCTTCCCGCAACCTATACACCAATTCTCGCCGTCGATACCCAGGTGCGCCTGATGCAATACGTGCAAGACCTTATGGGAAGCATGCGCACCACAGTAGATGATATCGAGTCCATCGCGAACGCGCTTTTGACACACGTGTCGTCCGTGCCGACCAGTACTTCAATGCGTGCACAGACCGAGCAGTATGTGCGTGAGGTGCAGGCGCTGCTGTTTTCCGCACGCGATGATATCAATGCCGCACTCTTGGTTGGCGCTGCGGTCTTTGATCATGAAGATCCTGCAGGTGCATTCAACGTGCTCACTGACGCTGTCGCTATCGTCTATGATGTCACCGTGGAGGCGTATGAAATGATGCAGGTAGTGACCCGCGACGTGCGCATGGAGAATAGCTAGTACGGTTTCAGGATAGTTACGTTATCGTATGGTCGAAGAGCAAAAAGCAGAAGAACAACATGAGGCTTCCTTAAAGAGCGAGGGTGAACGTGTGCTGGATGAGGACGCGCAGACGGACGTTTTTGTTGGGGAGGAAGGGGAATCGCTTGGCGCAGGTGGCGAATACCGGGCACCCTCAAAGCAGGTCATACTACTTGCGATTGTTTGTGTTGTTATTGTGGTGCTGAGTCTGTTGTATGTGTGGGGTACACGTGTTGGGCAGCAGAGCACACTCGCACCGGCACCCGGGTTGCGCGTGGTTGCAGAAGAGCAACGCAACAGTGTCCCGACGGCACAATCGGATACTGCGGTGGCGGTGCCGACGCTTGCGGATATAGAGGCACAGCTCGATTCGGTTACACTGATTGATCCGCGGTTCGAGATGGAACGTGTACAGCGTGAGCTCGCAGCTGCGCTTGAAGAACTTGAGTAGTGCGCGGCACACCCCGTTTGTGCCTGCAGAGTGTAACGAGCTTGCGTATTGTTAGTGTACACGGTAGACTCGATTTCATATGTCAACAGATACCACACCCACACAAAAGAACTATACAAACCTGCACGTAGACCCAAAAGAGCACTCCGAGATTGAGATCTCGGCAGAAATACCTGTCGATGTGGTACATTCGTATCGCACGAAGGCGATAAAAAAAATCGTAGGCGACCTGGAACTCCCCGGGTTTCGTAAAGGGCACGTCCCTGAGGACATGGCGGTGCAGCATGTTGGTGAGACAGCCATCATGCAGGAAACAGCTGAACAGGCACTGAGCGCGGTGTACCCGCAAATCGTGGTAGATGAGAAACTCGATGTGGTTGGTCGACCGCAGGTGACAATCACCAAGCTGGCACCGGGCAACCCAATCGGCTTCAAGATCACAACTGCGGTATACCCTGAAGTCATTCTTCCTGATTATGCGAAAATAGCGGAGAAGACGCGCAAGGGAGAAGAACGTCCGGATGAGGTTGAGGTGAGTGACGCGGATGTTGATGCTGAGCTCGCTCGCCTTCAAGAGATGATGACTCCTCGCGAAAGTGAGACATCCAACGACGAATCGTCAAACGAAACAGGAGAGCAAGGGTCGGGTTTGGTAGACCCCTCGGGTAATCCGATAGGGAGTGAAAAGAATACGGAAGAAAAGCAAGCGCCACAGCCACCTGAGATAAACGACGCGTTCGCACGCCAGCTTGGCGACTTTAAGGATCTTGCTGATCTCAAGGAAAAGATCAAGAAAGGGATGCGTATGGAAAAGCAGCAGAAGGCTGCGGAAAAGCGGCGGCTAGCAATCGCTGATGCGGTCATCGCGAAGACGAAGCTCGAGGTTCCCGGCGTGTTTGTTGAAGGCGAACTCGATCAGATGATGGCGAGTTTTGAAGACAGGGTGACTCGTGCGGGTATGAAAATTGATGAGTATCTGGAGCAGACACAAAAGACCAAAGAGGAGTTGCGCAAAGAGTGGCGGTCGGATGCCGAGAAGCGCGCAAAGCTGCAGATCATCCTTGCGGAGATCGCTAAGAAAGAAGAGTTATCGCCGGACGCTGAGCGTTTGGAGCGCGAGGTGAAGCATGTGAAGGAACACTACCCTGATGCAGAGGAGCATGCGGTGCGTTCGTATGTCGGAGCACAAATGCTCAACGAAAAGGTGTTCGCGCTTCTTGAAGGAAAAGACCCGAACGAAACACCCAAGGAGGAATCGCACGAGCAAGAAGATGAGTAGCCGTATGCCCCGCAACCGCGGGGCTTGTTGCATGAATGGCGTCGTTGCGTCCTCCCTACAAAGTGCGGAGGGCTAGTCTGGTGTAAGCTTGTGCTTGGTGTTACGTAGTTTACTGCGTAACACCTATCCACGTATCGTGCGCCACACCTCACGCTGTCTCGGCGAAGTATACCCCACTCCTATATTACGATTAATCGTAATATATAGGGCAGCGGAGAGTTAGTGTGGCACCTTTGGTGAATACAACAAAGCCCCGCGGTGCGGGGCTTGTACGACCTGGGTCGTGTGACGGACGCTACATGCGTGCGTTGTACGCCGCAAGCAGGTCGCTCGCGCTTCTGCCCTGCGGGTCTTTCATGGTGAGGTCGCACTCGGCCTTGAGCAGGAGCTCAATCGCTGCGTCGGCATGATGCTTGCAGGCGAGGGTGATCGGGTATTCACCGTCTTCACGAGGTGCATCAATGTCAGCGCCTGCGCCGAGGGCCCACTGTACGACACTGAGGTGATTGCCCGCAATACCGTTCCAGAGTGCTTGGACGATCGCATAGCGGTGTTCTATGTTCGCTCGTTGGTCGAGCGGTACAATGATGTTGTTCCATAGCCAGCGGATGCTGTCACCCCAGCCGTACCTTGAAAACGACTCTGAGATCATGTTTGCGCATGTATCTACATCAAATTCCAGCGGAACATCCCTTGGTGTATGTGTGTCCATCCAATGCCGCCATAGCTCGCCGAGAAGGAACAGCACACTCTCGTCTTGCCCTGCTTTGGCATCATCGTTTCCTGTATCCAGGTCGAAAAAGGTGCTGATGAGGTGGTGTTCCATCGATGTGATATGGAAACGTACAAGCAAATCAGCGAGGCTCATGTTGTTGCGCGTGTGTATGGCGATGGTAAACAAGAGGACGTCTATATCAATATCGTCTCTTGGGTCACCGGTCAGTACGTACAGGTTTCCGTCGGTCACTGGAATCTCCGGGAGGTGAGGTTGGCTGGCTGCAGTTGTCCATCTGCATGTAATCACGTGATCCTGCTAGTGTCAACAATTATGCACCCACACTTTTTGCGCCCTGGAGCACTACATGTGTGCCCCCGTCTGGCGCATATCTTTCAAAATAGTTGCATTTTTTGCACCACTGTAGTAATGTATGGCAACTGCGATATGCAGTGCATATTTTTGTATGCCAACCATAAATCAACTCGTAAAAAAACCCCGCAAGGACAAGGCAAAGAAGTCCAAGGTGCCTGCGCTTGGGAAGGGGTTCAATACACTGAAGAACAAGCCGACATTTTATCCGGCGCCGTTTAAGCGTGGTGTATGTGTGAAGGTGACGACCAAGACACCACGTAAGCCAAACTCTGCAATCCGTAAGTACGCGCGTGTGCGCCTCACCAACGGTGAAGAGGTATCGGCGTACATTCCCGGTATGGGCCACACCCTCCAAGAGCACTCGGTTGTGTTGGTGCGTGGTGGTCGTGTGAAGGACGTCAATATTCGTTACACAATCGTACGCGGTAAGCTTGATGCGACCGGGGTGGAGAAGCGCAATCAGGGTCGATCGAAGTACGGTGCTAAGAAGCCAAAAGCATAGAGTATGCGACGACCGATAAAGAGAAAACTACATATCACTCCAGATGCGCGTTACAAGAGCGAGCAGGTTGAGAAGTTCATCAACAACGTGATGCTTGATGGCAAAAAAGAGACCGCGCGCAGGGTCGTGTATGATGCATTCGAAGAGATCAAGAATATTGCGGAGGTTGAGAACCCGCTCGAAGTGTTTGAGGAAGCTATTCGCAATGTTGGTCCAACTGTTGAGGTTCGTTCTCGCCGTGTTGGTGGTGCAAACTATCAGGTACCCGTAGAGGTCCGCCCGGCTCGTCGCCAGGCACTCGCAATGCGTTGGATCATCAGTGCGGCACGTGCAAAAAGTGGTGGTGTGTCCAGCAAGTTTTATGCCGAGGAAATCGTCGCTGCAAGCCGCAACGAAGGTAGTGCCGTGAAGAAGAAAGAAGACACGCACCGCATGGCTGACGCAAACAAAGCATTCGCACATTTTGCTTGGTAAAACGGCGCCCCCACAGAGGCGATCGCACTGCATAGCACAACAAAGAGCTTCCATTGCTCACACGAACACACCGCCGGTCCAAAGATCGGCGGTGTTGACGTTGCTGCTACGGGTTCTCTGTGTTGTGCAGTGTGCTACGCAAGAACCCGATAAGGAGGTCTGCGTTTGGTTCTAACCCACTTTTGCTGCAAAAGCTGAAGAAGTCCGTGAGTTGCCTCAGGGTAATTGTCATGGAAAGCCCATGAAGCGGATTGTCACGGGAAAGCAGTTCTGTGAAAAGCGCGAGAACATCATACTCGGGCAGTTCTGTTGTCTCAGCCAGATGTTCCTCCTCCGCGAGCAGTTGTAGGTGCGAAAGGAGGGCAAAGTACCGGTGCGTCGAGCGCGGTTGTGGCCACTTGCCGGCTTCCCAGTTCTCGATAGTGGAGTCAACGTTGCCACCAACGCCAGGGAGTGCCCGACACTGTTTTCGCGTGTAGCCACGCAAGGTACGTGCGTTGAGGATGAGAGCACCCCGCGTAGCTGGCTCCATGTCCATCAGTTCTTGTCGCGTGTACCGCCGAACCGTCATATGATATCCCTCGTGTTGCAATATCTGGTGGCATGCAATCACTTTCGGAATACATTGTCAACTCGCGTGCTTGCATGTATAGTACACGCAACGCTATGCGGGTTGTGTATTGGATGCTCTCTACCCACACACTTCCTCTCGCAATACGTGTTAGCAACGATTATTCACGTTAGGTGGGTGATAGATTCTAGGGACGGCAGCGGTGTGCTCGGCCACTGGGCTCTATAACTCACATAAGCAACATAACGATATGGCACGAGATTACCCACTAGAGAAAGTCCGAAACTTCGGCATCATTGCACACATCGACGCAGGCAAGACCACGACGTCTGAGCGTGTGCTCTTTTACACCGGCATGAGCCATAAGATCGGCGAGGTGCATGAGGGAGAGACAGTGACCGACTGGATGGAGCAGGAGCGCGAGCGTGGTATTACCATTACCTCCGCTGCTATCACCTGCTTCTGGACGAAGATCGGTGAAGACCCTACAGACAAGAGTAACAAAACTCGGTTCAATATCATCGACACGCCGGGCCACATTGACTTTACAGCGGAGGTACAGCGATCGATGCGCGTCCTCGATGGTGCGATCGTTGTGTTTGACGGTGTTGCAGGTGTTGAGCCACAGAGTGAGACAAATTGGCGCTACGCTGAAGACGCGAACGTGCCTCGTGTATGTTTCATTAACAAACTCGACCGCACTGGTGCGTCCTTCGAGCGCAGCTACAAGAGCATTCTTGACCGTCTTTCAAAGAAAGCTGTTCGCATGCAAATCCCTATCGGTGAGGAAGATCAGCATGAAGGTCAAATCGATCTACTCACGCGCAAAGCGTACCGCTATGAAGGAACGATGGGTATGGAGGTGCAGGTTACCGATGATGTTCCTGAGAACCTCAAGGATGACATAGAAACATACCGTGCTGAGCTTATCGAACGTATAGTCGAGAACGATGAGGAGTCGATGAACGCGTACCTTGAAGGTAATGAGCCGTCGCTTGAAAAGCTGAAAGAGCTGTTGCGCAAGGCGGTCATCAACAACGACATTTTCCCGGTGTACTGCGGAACGGCGCTGAAGAACAAGGGTGTGCAGCCGGTTCTTGATGCGGTCGTTGATTATCTCCCAAGCCCGATTGACCTGCCTCCCGTGCATGGCATCGACCCAAAGACAGAAGAGACGATTGAGCGCAAACCATTGGACGATGAACCGTTCTGTGCACTTGCATTCAAGATCCAGTCCGATCCGTTCGTGGGCTCGCTCACATTCTTCCGCGTCTACTCTGGTAGCGTGAAAGCGGGAAGCTATGTCTACAATACAACCACGATGAGTAAGGAGCGTGTGGGACGTATAGTGCGCCTTCAGGCGGACAAGCGTGAGGAGGTTGAGGAGGTGTATGCCGGCGAGATTGCAGCAGCGGTCGGTCTCAAGGAAACAAAAACCTCGCACACGCTGTGCGACGAGAAAGCGCCGATTGTCCTCGAACAGATTCACTTCCCGGAGCCGGTGGTTGCGGTTCGTATTGAGCCGAAGACCAAGGCAGACCAAGAAAAGCTTGGTGTGGCACTCCATAAGCTCGCAGACGAAGATCCAACCTTCCGTGTCGAGACAGATGACGAGACCAACGAAACAATAATCAGCGGTATGGGTGAGCTGCACCTCGACATTCTGGTCGATCGTATGAAGCGTGAGTTCAAGGTGGAGGCAAATATCGGTCGTCCGCAGGTTGCATACCGGGAGACCATTCAAAAATCAGCGGAAGCGGAATGCAAGTACATTAAGCAGACTGGTGGTCGTGGTCAGTACGGTCACGTGAAGCTCAACCTTAAGCCGCTCGAAGCACTAGAGGAAGATGCAAAAATTGCAAAAAACACCACGCGTGAAGATCACTTTGAGTTTATTGATAACATCAAGGGCGGGGTTATTCCGGCTGAGTTCATCCCTGCAGTCCAGAAGGGGGTTCGTGAGGCTATGGACCGCGGTATAGTGGCCGGATATCCGCTCGTTGATATCTCTGTCGACCTGTTTGATGGTAGCTACCATGACGTTGACTCGAGTGAGGTCGCCTTCAAGATTGCGGCGAGCCAGGCATTTCAGGACGCAGCAAAGCGTGCAAACCCAGTACTTCTCGAGCCGGTGATGCGTGTTGAGGTTGTTGTGCCCGAGAAGTTCATGGGTGACATCAACGGCCACATCAGTAGTAAGCGCGGGCAGATTGAGGGTATGGAGCCGCGTGGTGTTGACATGCAGACGATTCACGCTATGGTGCCACTCTCCGAAATGTTCGGCTACACGACCACGTTGCGTTCGATGACCGAAGGCCGCGGCCAGATGACCATGGAGTTTGCTCACTACGCGGTTGTTCCGCCAAACGTTGCGGAGGACATCAAGAAAGCGCGCGGGACTGCGTAGAGGGACAAAAAGGGAAAGAAAAAGCAGAACACAGAAGAACGGAAGGAGGTCAGACCTCCTTCCGTTTGTGCGCATGTCTCTTTAGTATGAAGTGTTGGTGGCAGTACCTTGTGTTATGCTGTGGTACGTAGTACTTCAGTGTTGGTCGATGGCTGAGGTGATACTGTGCTCTGACATCTCAAAGATGGTGTGCTATGAACACCACTAGGCATTACTGTGCAAAGAATCTCGCGAACTGCTGAAGCACGTCATCAACGAATCCCTGATCGTTTGTTTGCTGTGCTAGCCCGCACACATGTTGTATGCGTGTACATTGTAGTTCGGGGTCGTAGGCGTTGGTTGCGTGCATGCACAATGCGCGGATTGCAAGCTTGTCGAGTCTGGAGTCAGGCGGTCTTCGCTCCCATGCACGCATTGCTTCGAAAAAGTTGCACGATCGCCTGCATTCCATGTGAGTAAAGTCGCACCAGCTTGCAAGAGCCCACGCAGCTTGCATTTCGTTGCCTGACGCTTGTGCATTTTGGTACGCGTTCCGCGCCTCCTCGAGACGCTGAAAGCGCGGTCGCCGTGAGTCGTTCGGGTAGAGAAGTGCGTTCAGGTGTGCACGTGATATATTGAGGTGTTCTGCCATCGCTTGCGTATCGATGTTCATGTTGGCTCCTCTGCGAAAGAAAGTCCGAGGGTGAGTATACGCGTTTCAGTGAGCTCCGCAAGTGCCTCACCGAACCCGGTGACGGTCAGTAGTCCGAGCATGTGGATGATGCGTTTACAAAAACAATAGTATATGTATACTGTCAACACCTGCGGAGGTTCTCCGAGGTGCAGTAAGGCGGGGCTGTCTCGTCTGGGTTCTGTAGGGTTCCTGCGGAACTGTTGTTCTCTGTAACCACAATAGGTTGGGAGTGTAACGATGAAACCGAACGTAGTGCTTGGTGCGAATCAAATCTCTGACGCCGCAATCGAGCTGTATCTCAAACCGGCCGAAGGCACGATCTGGGTCGTTGATGCGCCTGCGTGCACAACCCTCGACCATGCCCCAGCAGAAAAGCGGTGCGCACGCTCCGTTGTGATTGACATGGATACCGGCAATAGCTGCTGGCGCGAGGAGTATGTAGTGATCGCCGTATACGTTGACTGGACTGACCTACATGGTTCACACCAAGAAGGAGGCTACTTACTCGAAGTCAAGGAGCGAAACGGGCAGGTTTTCATTGAGCTGGAGTACGCACATAAGAACGGGGCGTTCCCGCTTGCAGCTGTTGTGGGTCGTGACACGCTCGTGCTACCGGTTGGCGACGCGGTGTACGTACACGGTACACCCACCAAGGAGGGGATGTTACAGGTACCCTGCGGTGCTATCTGTCGCGCGCTCGTGAGCATGGATACGCATGAGCTCGAGGAGTCTGCATGCGGCGAGACGCTGGAGCAGAAGCTTGTGCGGCTGAAGCAGGAGAACGATGCGGTAAGACAGCAGCTCGCTGCCGCAGTACAGCAGCACGGCGCTCGTGCTGCGGTTGGTCAATCCCTTGTCGGGTTGGTGGACGTCTTGGTCAGTCAACGCAACCACTACTCCAAGGAGCTGGCCGACGCCGATTCGGCAGCTGCACAGATGGTTCTACTCCTCAACCGAATTGCGAATGAAGGCTGCAGCTTACCGCATCTTGAAGCGCCATACGCTCGCACTGCCGATGAGTGGTGCGGCCAAAGCGACACAGAGTGGTGCGTGACGGGTGACGTGTTCGAGGAGTGGGTCGCGAAGCTTCGCAAGCAAGCACTGCACAGTAATCAGCTTCGGCAGGCGCAGGAGTGGGCAGCGACCGCCATGCGCGAGCGTGATTGCCTGGCCGCACGTCTGAATCGCATCGCGCGAGAGGGCGTTAGTTTGCCGACTACGAACAGTGTGCGGACGGTGGCAGATTGGCTTAATGACAGCGACACGCCGAACTGTGTTTCTGAGCAGGTTATGCAACAGTGGCTCGCCAGCATGACGCCGACCAGCGAGTACGAAGCAGTGAAGAAGCAGCTCGCAGGTTGTCGTGGCACCGTGCGGAGCATTTGTGGCGACGTGCTTGCAACAGTTGTGAACGTTGTCGCGCTACGCAAGGTTGCGCGTGCAAGTCTCCCGCTTTCTCCGGAGGCGATGAGGCGCAAGGATCGAGCAATGCGGCGCTCAAAGGAAAAGCTGCTCGATTTAGCCGAGTATCTCGACCTCAGCACAGTGACTGATGTCGTCCGTGAGGCTGTCGAGGAGCTACGGGCCGAGTAGATTGACCCCGTAACAAGAAGGCGGACACGGAAACGTGTCCGCCGCGTTTGTTCCCCTATGTTCTTCTACCACATGATAGGAGCTTAGCTCCTATCATGTGGTGGGGAAGGGGTGAAGCGGGTATACTGTGGTGCATGGCGACCGTAGAAGAACAGGCAAATACTCTCCTCGACAAAGTACGTCCGTACGTGCAGATGCATGGCGGGGATGTGCAGCTGTTGCGCATTGAAGACGGCACTGCCTTTCTCAAGGTCTATGGTGCGTGTGTGGGTTGTGGGCTCGCCGATGCCACGTATAATAAGACTATCGGCCCACTGCTCGTAAAGGAGGTTGAGGAGATAGAACGGGTGGAGTTCGAGTAATTGTTTATACGAACAGCATGAGCCTGGTGCAAAACATAGTACGTGCGGTCACCTCAGAAAAAACATTTCGTGAGATGGAAGAGGAGTCACTACGTTGGAAGCTCACTTGTAAGGAATGCGGATTTCAGACTTCGATATGGGAGCAGGGAGGTATTCGGTACAAGGCATCAAGCATCAAGAAAGCAATGCCGGGTCGTTGTCCACAGTGTGGAACAAAGCAGCTTTTCCCGGTGGAGGAAGAAGAAAGTAGGCAACCATTATCATAATCGACACATACCCTATGGCAGATCTACGTGAATACCCTCGCAATAAAGAGGGTTCGAACATTAGCAAGATAGTGGTCGACCGCGACCTTTGTATCGCTGCAGTTTCCTGCATTGCGGTTGCGGCCGAGACTTGGGAGCTTGACGACGAGAACAAGATCGTCGTGACTGATGCTGACGGTGTCGATGACGAAACCCTGATGGCATCCGCACAGGCCTGTCCCACTAAAGCTATTTTGCTTTACGACAATGATGGTAATCAGGTGTGGCCAGTATAAGGGAGTGCGTGTAATGAGTCGTGCACAAAAACACCGTACAGCACGGTGTTTTTGTTTTTCAAGATGGGGTGCGTGTGAGTAGGGGATTTTTTGTGCGGGCTTGTATGGGTGTGTACGCTACAATACAGGTATGCTTACGCAGGCGGAACGCATATTGTTGTGGGCGAGTAATCTGATGGGTTTTGCAATAGGCATGTTTGGGCCGCTGTACGCCCTGTTTGCCGAAGAGGTTGGAGGAAGTATTCTTGATATTTCATGGGTGTACGCGCTTTATCTTGGAATCATCGGCTTTGGCGTATTGGTTGTTGGCAAGATAGCAGATCGTGTCGGGGCGGAGCTCGTAATGGTGCTTGGGTATGGACTCTCTGCACTTGCAACGTTCGGCTTTGTGTTTGTAGATTCTATGAGGGCCTTGTTTTTGGTGCAGGGGTTGACCGGTGTTGCGCGTGCAATGTGGGAACCAACGTGGTTCGCGCTCTACGATCGGCACTCGGGTGATGATACACAAGATGGCTACATCTGGGGTCTTGCTTCGGGTCTGTGGTACATGCTTAGTGCTGTTGCGATGTTGTTCGGTGGGTACATTGTGGCGCACCACTCTTTCGACATGCTCTTTATAGTGATGGGGTGTGTGCTCACTGTAACCACCATATACACAGCGCAGATACTCCGGTATCGGGTACACTATAGCAAGTAGCGTCATTTCAGTCTTATGCAAACATACAAGTACGTTATTATTGGCGGGGGTATTGCAGGCACAACGGCTGCAGAATCAATCCGCAAGCTCGACCGCGAGGGAAAGATCGCGATTATCTCCGATGAGCCCTATCGGCTCTACTCACGCGTGCTTCTGAGTAAACCCGGGTGGGTCTTAGGCGAACAGCCGTTCGATAATGTATGGCTCAAGACTGATGCGTGGTATGAGGAAAACAACATACACCTTTTTCGTGGACTTAGCGCCACCATGCTTGATGCGGACCGCAAGTGCGTCGCGCTCTCTGATGATGATGTGCTTTCGTATGAGAAGCTGTTACTTGCGACTGGCGCCCACAATCGCATGTGGAACGTGCCAGGTGCGGACAAGGAGGGAATACACTACCTGCGTACCATACATGATGCGCAAGGGCTTTGCGAGGTGGCCCAGGGCGAGCCAAAGAAGATCGTTACAATCGGCAGTGCCTGCGTGTCGTTTGAGATCATTGAAATACTTCGTTCGCGCGGCTTCGCGGTGACCGCAGTGATGCGGGAGAAGTACTTCTTTGAGCCGCAGCTCTCCAAGCTTGGGGTTGAGCCGATCGAGCGTACTCTCGAAGAGCATGGTGTCGAGATCATTCGTGAGATGGACGTCGTGGAGGTCTTGGGGGGAAGTCATGTCGAAGGGGTGAGACTTGCAGATGGCAGGGAACTGACATGCGACTACATACTGCCCTTTATAGGTGTGGAGTTGCCGTTAGAATGGGTCAAGGCCGCCGGCATTGCGACACGGCGAGGGATATATGCGAACAAGTACCTTGAGACCAATGTGCCCGATGTCTACACTGCGGGCGATACTGCGGAGTACTGGGACGTGTGTCTCGGCGAAACAGTGACCATGGGCAACTGGATGAGTGCCCGGCTCCAGGGTGAGGTGGCGGGCAAGAACATGGTGGGGCCGGAACGTATGCACTTCGAGCAGGTGTCCTTCCACAGTAGTCATGGGTTTGGCTACACAATCGGCTGGGTCGGCGACGTGCGTCCGCTCCCCGACCGAACTATTGTGCACATTCCGGTCGAGAACGACATTGAAGATCATTGTCGTATTGTGGTGCGGCATGGCCGTATCATTGGCGGCACGACCGTAAACCGCCCCGACCTCATGATGCTCATCACCAAGCTCGTGAAGAGCAAGATCGATGTGCGTGACAAACTGGAAGCGCTTGGGGATGGGACGGTAGATCTGAAGTCGTTGCTGTAGGTAACAGTAGCGATGGATTCCCGCATAGGCGGGAATGACAAACGTGTGAGCAAATACCACCAACAGCCTTGACGATATATATTCAATATATATAATGCGGGTATGGCATATTCTGTTTCGTGGAATGAAGAAAAAAATGCCGGTTTACTTAGAAAGTATGGATTTGGTTATGAGCGTGTGTTGGTGGCGTTGCAGGAAGACGGCTTTCTCGATGACCGAAGGCACCCAAACGGAGAGCGGTACAAACACCAACGACAACTGCTCGTGCGAATTGAGGGGTACGTGTACGTCATTCCGTACGTACTGACAGAGAACGCTATATTTTTCAAAACCATGTTTCCAAGCAGGAAAGCCGCTAAACAGTACTTACAACATGAACAATAAGGTAATCTCACAACAAGAAGAGGCAGCGATTGTTAAGCTGACCGAGCAGTCAGACGACTGGGTATCTGTGGGTGCCCACAAGGCACGGAAAATGTTTTGGAAAGACGTTGCAAACCGCACGATCGAAGGGAAGCGAAAGCGCATCTCGATCTCCGTAAACGAGGATGACCTGGCTCGATTGCGTTCTGAGGCAGCTCGAAGCGGTATCCCCTATCAGACACTCATCAACCACCTCATCCGTCGACACGTGCGTCAGTAGGGTGTAGGGAAGACCGTAAACCGCCCCGACCTCATGATGCTCATTACGAAGCTGGTGAAGAGCAAGATCGATGTGCGTGATAGTCTTGAGGGACTTAGGAACGGGGTGTTGACACTCAAGGAGCTCGTTGAGTGACATTGTTGGAAGTGACGGTTTTAATTTCTGGGAGGGAACTTGATGGACGTGCCCAGTGCACGTTTCGTCCGACAGCGGACGCTTGGTATCAGCAACGCACTTCAAGCGTACACAAAAACGACACAGACATTGTCTGTGTCGCGTAAGCATATTGAAGCAGACTGCTATCGTCGTGAGGTGTTGCGCGGTGAGCAAGAGTATTGCCCCGTTCCAACTACCAGGATTAGTTCGTTTGTGTGAGCACCTATAAGCCTGTTACTGTTCGACAAGGATGAGTGCACACGAGTAGTACGACACGTACAGTTCTTGACTGTTCTGGCGTCAAACATGGGTGCTACAGGTATTCAAGAAACGTACGTCCGGCGTTCGTTGGGGTTACTTATGTGTGGAAACCGCTAAGACCCACTCGACTCCTCTTTGCGACGCATCAGCCGCGCATCGACGATCTTGATGCCGTCTTTGGTCGCGAAGATGGGGTTGAAGTCGACCTCTTCGATGTTCGGGTAGTCGAGTGCGAGGTGTGAGAGGGCGGCGACGGCCTCTGCGAGTGCGTCGACATTGACTGGCTCAGTACCGCGCGCGCCTGTAAGGAGTGGGTAGCCCTTGATCTCCTCAATCTGCTTGCGCGCCTCTTCCTTGCTCACTGGCGCCACGCGCATACTTGCGTCCTTCAGCACTTCGACAAAGATACCACCGAGCCCGAAGACGATGACCGGCCCGAACGTCTTGTCTCGCTTCATGCCGATGATGCACTCTACTCCTGAGACCATGCGTTGGATGAGCATGCCGTCAATCGTTGCACCTTCCGTGTGCTTGCCGACATGGGTTGTGATGTCGTCCCACGCAGCTTCGATCGCCGTAGCGTCAGCAAGGTGGAGCTTCACTGCCTGCAGGTCACTCTTGTGTACCAGTTGCTGTGAGATCGCTTTCATTGCGTAGGGCCCATCCCCAAGTTTTTTGAGAGCCTTCTCGATGTCGCTCTTGTCTGCTACAAATTCGCCAGCAAGCGGGAGGTCGTAGTCGTAGAGTATTTGCTGCATCTCGTCTAACGGAAGCATCTCGAGGTGAGTTGAGAGCCGTGGGGCTTCGGTATCCGGTCCTTCGGTTGGTTGTTTCTCGTGACCGAGCGCGAGTGCGTCGAGTGCCACAATCACGTCCGCAGGAGAGTCGAAGGCGATCTGACCTGCTTCGTGGAGGTGTGCAACACCCTCTGTGACCGTGTCGCCACCCATGAAGACGGGGATAATAGGTTTGCTATCCTTGTGTTGTACGAGTACTTCTGCAATACCCTTTGGGTCGGTCATCATTTGCGGCGTCACGAGTGCGATGATCGCGTCGACATCTTTGAGTGCAGTGAGTACCGTAAGGCAACCATCGTAGCGGTCTGGTCCTGAGTCGCCAATAACGTCGATGGGGTTGCCGACGGCGGCCATTGGGGGGAGGACTGCCTTGAGTCCTTCTTGTGTCACATCATCAAAAGTGCTGAGTGAGAGAGTGTGCGAGAAGTCGATGAGGTCTGCGGTGTTTACCGATGGCCCGCCGCCGTTTGTAAGAATAGCTAAGCGCTGAAGTGGTGTAGTGTACCCGAGCTGAAAGAGCTTGGTGAGTGAGAAGAGCGTGCGGATTGATTCGACTGGTATCGCTCCTGCTTGCTTGAGTGCTGCCTTGAATATGGCATCGCTCGGTGCGAGCGAGCCTGTGTGACTTGCGACTGCAGCGCTTCCGCGTGCACTGCGTCCGGCGCGTAACACCACGAGTGGTTTCTTGTTGGTGATTTCACGTGCAAGTTCCATAAAACGCGTGCCGTCGCTCACTTGTTCAAGGTAGAGCAACACCGCTGTTGTGTCGGGATCGTCGATGAGGTACTCCATGAAGTCGAGCTCGTTCAAGACGGCCTCATTGCCGAGTGAGACGAACTTTGAAAAGCCGACACCCTCACGGTTCGCCCAGTCAAGAAGTGCAGTACCCAGTGCGCCTGATTGTGACACGAACGCAATGCCACCTTTCTGTGGACTGTTTACTGCAAAGCTTGCATTCCATTCGTCCTGTGTGCTCATGATGCCGAGGCAGTTGGGGCCGAGGAGTGCGATACCGTGTTCCTGTGCGATAGTTGCGACCTCTTCCTCTAGCGCCTTTCCGTTATCGCCCATTTCTTTGAATCCGGCAGAGATGAGCACTACATGCTTTATGCCTTTTTCCGCACACTCCCTGAGCACGTCTGGGACAAAGTTCGCACGTATGGCAATCACGGCAAGATCGATCGAACCAGCAACGTGTACGACTGATTTGTACGCGACGTGACCCATAACCTCGGCCTTGTTGAGGGTGATGGGGTATATCTCGCGCGTACCTCCTGCGAGAATGTTCTTCATGAGTGCGTAGCCGACCGTGTTATTGCGGTCATCCGCCCCGATCACGGCGACCGATTTTGGGTTGAAAAGTGTGTCAATATTCATATGGTGTGTATTGTACCGTAGTACTAGGAGCGACCCAAATACTCATCACCTCGCGCGCATCACCCCGCGCCCGTTGATACGTACACTCCCGTTTTACCCCAATAAGTATCGTACGACACTTATTGGGGTAAAAGTAAGACGGTCGTTGTGGTGTAGTACTAGGTTACTTCACGCGAATCGGTACGCGAGCAGTGACGAAGCCCGGGATCGTGCGAACACTACTTGTTGCAGTGCCTGATGTGATGGTGAGCACGTTCGTGCGGACGTACGTCGCATTAGAAGGTAGGTCTGGTGCTATGACGTCAGTATCGAGTATCGTTGTGCTCGCTGTCGCCATATCGTAGCGCGTGTGCGTAAGTGTGCACGGTGCGCTGTCTTCTCGGCACCAGGTGCCGGATAGGTACTCTATGCTTGATGTGCCCACGGAAAAGTCATGCACACTGTCTTCCGTATTGAGCGGGAGGGGAAGAATCTCTGGTGGCCTGTTTCCAGACATGCTGTATGTTTTCAGCCGACCTTTGGTGCCGACAAAGTATAGTGTCGTGTCTACAAGCGTCGGGCGGAAGATGTTTCCACTATCAAGTGGTGTCACCATCAGGGTTTCAGGGTTCTTTTCAGTTCGAAAGAGGAGGAGGGTACCGAGACGCCCATGCGTCTCGATGAAAAGATTTCCGCGGTCTTTGGGCGATGGTTCGTGCTGCTCGTACGCACGCTCTTGTGAGCGTAGGAGCAGGGTGAGGTCGTCGATGCATGCCTGGTCAGGTTCAGTGAGCTCATTTGCAAAAAGTACCCACGCATTGTTTGTGCCGTCGTCTTTGCCGTTGTCGTAGAAAAGTGGCGAGTAGGAGAGCGCGATATACTCCTTGCCGTGCGTCGTTGATGCGTTGCGGTACTCAATGCGGCCCTTGAGGATGGTGCCCGAGAACACGTCGGTCGGTGTGGCATTTTGCGTATACGTCACCGCACCAGTTTGTGGAACAAATGGTGTATAGACGAGTATACATCCCGTTTCGGCATTGGTGTACACGGTATCGGGTTGTGTGATGCCGGTCGGGAGCATTGGTGCGCGACGAGTAGTGCGCCACGATGTGGGGAGGATGCTCGTGGTGTTTACATCCTCGAGCACGACAGGAGTTGTTGTTGCAACAGGCTGCGGTGTTGCTACGGGCGTATGTACTGGCATGACCGCTTCCGCTTTCTCGCGCGCAGTGTTGTTGTGGGTAAGGATAAAGGCGATGCCTGCCGCAACGAGTAGTGAGAGCACAATCAGCACACCGATTGCGAGTGGGTCGGTGCGCACGACGGCGACCTTTGGGCGGTCCTGTACGTAGTCACCGTCAAGGAGCGTGCCATCCTCTGCCACCTCATGCCCCACGTTTCGTACCTCGTTCATGTACCGCGCATTGTACGCATGGGAGAGGGGTTGTAAAGGAAAAGCGACCAACGGTCGCCACTTCTCCCCCACACGTACGCCCTAGCTTCTTAGTCAAAATTACTCTCAAACGTCGGCCGCTCCACTTGGTAGAAGATACCGAGGGGTACCTTTTTGTCTGAAACACTGCGTGCGACCTTAAAGCGCGGAGTCGA
>JGI12109J20283_10103446_pt1 | contig 19495 bp, 17 predicted proteins | sample ElkSlonscriptome_12_FD_20283 | JGI IMG/M metagenome (IMG submission 20283)
GCCAATTCGATAAAACGTGCGCTAACGACTGGGGTTGGTGTCCCGTAGCGGAGCTGTTGATAAAGCTGACTCAGCGTTCTCAGCGACCCGCCATTCCGGATTCGCTGGTCAACGCGCCGGGTCCATTCAGCGGGCGTTTCCGTAATGATCGCTTTTGATCCAATCAACTTATTTACGCGGCGATTAACGCGCAGCCAGGCTCGGCGGTGCGGGTCGCGGTCTTTGTCGCCGACATTCTTGAGCAGGAACATAGCGACCAGCAGGCCAGATAGCATCAAGGTCAGCAGCATCAGCAATGCGATTTGCTGCGGCCTGAGTTCCGGCAAGCCAAGTCGCTCAAGCAGTCGGACCTGGGCTTCGAGATCAAAGCTCAGGATTGTGCGGTTCCAAAGATGCTGCAATCGGTCAAATCGGTTTCTCAGATTATCGGCCCAGGCCATGCCCAGGAAATAGCTCGACTGATTCAGAGCACCGGAAGAGCCGTCCCGTATTCGCTGAGGAGCCACTGCGGCGGTCGGATCAAAGCGGGTCCACCCTTCATCCTCCAGCCAGATTTCATTCCAGGCATGGGCATCTGACTGTCGAACCAGTAAATATTGACCGGCGTTATTCCAGAATCCACCTTGATAACCCGTGACGACGCGTGTTGGCACACCGGCGGCACGCATGAAAATGGCGAATGCCGAGGCGTAGTATTCGCAGTAGCCTTCGCGCAGATCAAACAAGAATTCGTCAGCGCTGTGGCGGCCTAATGGCAAGGTGTCCAGGCTGTAGAAAAATGGTTCCTCGCTAAACCAGTCCAGCAGCGCTTCGGCCAGCTCGCGATCATCCGGGTAGCGCTGTCGCCACTCTTCGGCCATGGCCAGGGTTCTGGGGTTTCGATCATCTGGCAGGCGGGTGCTGATAATTCGCTGAGACACATCAAGAATTGGCGTGTCGAGAAAGAATGGGTCAGAAATTACCTGATAGGCGGTCAGCGTGGTGATGGGTTCTCGGCTGACGAGCTGATAGTCGCGAGTTACACCAGAGCGCGGTCGGTCAGTTTGCAGCGGATGGTCAAGGGCGAGCAACCAGCGACGTTCATGCGGCTCAAGCTGCACTTCGTAGCTCAATGCACGCTGATCATCAATTGGCAGACGACGCGCGAGTCTCATAGACGAAAATGACTGGGTCCAGGTGGTTCCGTCATAATTCCACAGGATGGGGCCGCGCCAGTACAGCTGCTCAGAAGGGGGCGGTTGCTCCGAATCAAATTCGACTCTGAACGCTGGCGTGTCGTCGGAATACAGGTTTGCGATCGAGCCCGGGCTCATGCTCTCAGACAGGCCGGTTTTCCCGTCCAGAACATCGTCGGGCAGGCCCCAAATGGGTTGCGCCAATCGCGGGAATAGCACGAACAACACCAGGGCAATCGGTAGCGAGATCAGCAGCAGCCGTGCTGAACTCGCTAGCAGTTCGGTCGACTTGGAGGGCCGTGTGGTCTGTCGTTCATCTTGCCGGCGCGGATTTTCTACTCGAATGCTTTGAATCTTGATCAGGGCCAGCGTGGACAGCCAGCAGCCAATGATCAGATAGGCCAGGTAATACAGGCTCTCATCAAACAAAAACTGCGTGGTAATCAGAAAGAATGTTACCGAGGCCATCATTCGCAAGTCTCGGACGCGATACATTTCCAGCGACTTGGCCGCCAGCATCACGCACAGCAGCGCAGTCGCCGTGCGCCGTCCCCAAAGCCCGCCAAAGCTGAATGCAATCAGCATCACCAGCGCGACGGTGAGTATGACGCGCAGCCAGCCTGGCAGGGGCTGCCAGCTGTATACAGCCGCTGCGATTCGCCAGGCAATGATCAAGGCGATCACCAGGCTGACCGTGAGAGGCATTGCGATCAAATGTGGGATGGATGCAAACGCAAACGCCGCGACCGTCCACAGTACAGCCGCCTTGGGTGGTTGTGACGCAGGTGATGGCCGATGTTTGGTGGGCTTGGCCGGGTTGGATTTGTGTTTTCGGGAGTTGCGAAACCAAGACCGGCGTAATACTGAGGTCGTCATAGCTGCGCCAGCTGATCCAGACAGCGACGTTCAAATTCAACGCCGGCGTCTGGTCCAAGGCGCTTGCCGCCGGCCTCCAGAATCCAGCTGCTGCCTTGATCGCGGGCCTGCAGCACCCAGGCCGTCAGTACGCTGATGCGCGCTTCATTGTCCTCGCCGGGTGCTGATTCCAGGTTCAGCACCAGTTGATCGGACTCTTCGTTTCTGTACTCACGCGATAGCAGCGTGTCGTGGCGCTGGCTGGACTTCCAGGCCACTCGGTGCAGTGAATCGCCCTGGCGCCATTCGCGCAGGCTGTAGAACGAATCACCGTCTTGGCGTTGATCGAATTCGCGCGAGCCCGAGCTGCCATGACCGCTGGGTAGCGCGGGAGGGGTGTCGGCCGGTTTCGGCCAGACCAGGAGTTTTTGATCGGCCCAAAACCACGACCAGGCGCGACACAGCCCGGTTGGATGAGTGGTTTGCACGCCGATTCTCGGCAGCGTCATCCAGCCGCGTCGCTGCGTTTCAATGTTGATGATGGCTTCGGCACTGGCCTGCGGTTCAATATCAATGTCGTCCGAATCGTCTGAAGAAAAAAGGGTCAACCCAGGCCGCACTCGATTTTCGTCATTGCGCAAGCCCACCCGCACCCTGGCCGATTGTCCGGCGAATACGGAGGCCGCGGAAACGGAGGTGATATTGAGTCCGCGCAAGTTCCGGAAGGCGATTAGCAGGGAACTGTGGGCAACCGAGACCACGATAAAGGTGGTCAACAATCCCAAGTTGTTGTTGAAGTTCAGGCTTCCCAGCAACATGCCCAGCATCAGCAGCCCGAGCAGCCAGCCGAAGCGCGTGGGCAGGATAAAGATCTGTCGATAGGCCAGGGTCAGTGGTGGTGCAGCCGGTGCGCGCCGACGAACCCAATTGTCGAAAAAATCACTGAAGTGCTTCTGCCAACGTGAGGTGACACCGGAAAGCGTTGCGCGCGGAGCACTCATGGCAATTGATGCAACACCCGGATCAAGGCACGGGCGTTGTGTTGAGCAAGTCGACGACGACGGCGTCGCTGTCCAATCCCGATTCGCTGATCGGCTGGAGCCGGTGCGCGGCCATGGCTGGAAATACGGCTTTCACCGCATCCGGCGATAAAAATGTTTGCCCGTTCAGGAACGCCCAGGCCCGTGCGGTATGAAGTAGCGCGAGCGCTGCGCGCGGCGACAAGCCTGATCGAAGGGCGGCATGATCACGTGTGGCTTTAATCAAGGCTTGAATGTAATCGAGCACCGGTTCGGAGAGATGAAGCTCGGTCGCTTTGCTGATTAACGCCAGCACGCGTTCAGGGTCCAGCAGTTTCGGTAAATCGGCCAGCAGGCGGCGTCGATCAGGTTCAATCAACAATCGACGCTCTTCTTCCGCTGACGGGTAGCCGAGGCCGATTCGCAGCAAGAATCGATCGAGCTGAGAGTCTGGCAGTGGATAGGTTCCGGACAGGTCAAGCGGATTCTGGGTTGCAATCACGAAAAATGGCTCGGGCAGTGGATGAGTTTGCCCGTCTACGGTGACCTGACCTTCGGCCATGGCCTCCAACAGGGCCGACTGCGTGCGCGGCGTGGCCCGATTGATCTCATCGGCCAGCACCACATTGGCAAATATCGGCCCGGGCCGGAATTCAAATTCCGAGGTGTCGCGATTGAAGACTGACACGCCCAGGATATCGGCCGGCAACATGTCATTGGTGAACTGGATGCGATTCCAGCTTCCGCCGACGGCCAGCGACAACGCATGAGCCAGCGTGGTTTTGCCGACGCCGGGCAGGTCTTCAACAAGCAGATGACCGCCGGCGAGCAAGGCGGAAAAAGCCAGATCGACCGCATCATTTTTATCGACAATGATGCTGTTGACCGCCGCTCTTGCAGTCGACAGATCATCGCTTAAATCGGTCTCATCCAGTGCTGCAACGACACCAATGTCTGCAGATTTGTCTGCAGATTTCCTTGATGCTTCAGTCATCGGTCAGCGCATTGACTTTGGCCGCGCAGATAAAGTCGTTTTCGCTTAAACCGTCAATCGCGTGGGTGGTGAAATTGACCAGGCAGAAGTTGTAGCCGGCCTCGAAATCCGGGTGGTGCGCTTCCTTATTGGCAATCCAGGCCATGGCATTGATGAATGCCATCGTCTTGTAGAAACCTTTGAATTCAAACCGGCGATGGATTTTCTTATGCTCGTCATCGACCTGCCAGCCCGGAATTTGCGGCAACAGCGCCTCGATACGTGCTTGATTCAGGGGTTCAGTGCCGCCTTCGCAGGGTTGGCATTTTTTCTCGGTTAAATGGTCGTCATTCATGGTCAAGCCGCTTCCTTTTGTTTGGGAGGGTAGGTGGGTTCAAATTGACCCAGCGCGCGTGCTTCGCGAATTAGTGCGAGCAGGTCGGTGCTGGACAGTTCGAATAAGTCATTCATGTGATCCAGGATGAAATAGACCGGCTGGAAAATATCGATACGATAGGGCGTGCGCAGGGCTTCGATCGGGTCAAAGGGTCGCCGCAGCGGTTCGTCGCTTTCGAGGGAATAAACCGTCTCGCCGGGCGATGAGGCGATTCCGCCGCCGTAGATTCGCACGCCGCTGGCGGTCTGAAGCAGCCCGAATTCAACCGTGAACCAGTACAGGCGAGCCAGGAACACGCGCTCTTGTTTGCTTGCTTTTACGCCGGCTTTTCCGTAAGCCTCGGTGAAATCCGCGAAGGCTTGATGGGTCAGCATGGTGGTATGACCAAAGATCTCGTGAAAAATATCCGGTTCCTGCAGATAGTCCATTTCCTCGCGAGTGCGAATAAATGAGGCCGCAGGAAAGCGGCGATCAGCCAATAATTTGAAAAACCGATCAAAGTTGATCAATGCCGGCACCGGCTCCACTTGCCAGCCGGTCCGCTCCATCAGTACCTTGGAGACTTCCTTCGGTTGGGGAATTCGATCACTCGGCAGACCGAGAATGTCTAAGCCGTCGAGGAACTCTTGCGCTACCCGCCCTTCGATAATGTCCATCTGCTGGGAATAGAGATCAGCCCAAACGCTGTGTTCATCGTCGCTGTAGGGGATAACGCCATTTTCATCCGGTACTTTGGCGTTGTAGTTGGTTGATTTGCCCATTGAGATATCCCGGTATGATCGAGGTTCAATAATATCACTCAGAAGTGGAGTCGCCATGAGTTCCAAGCAGTGGCCTGGACACAGCTGGTATGAACATGATGCCGGTCCGGATCGCAGCGGCTCGGTGCCGCTGACCAACGATGCGAATGTAGACGTCGCGATTGTTGGTGGCGGTCTGGCGGGCGTCGCTACAGCGATGTCGCTGATCGAGCGCGGCGTGGATCGCGTGGCTTTGATCGAGGCAGCAGAGGTGGGCGCTGGCGCCTCCGGTCGCAACGGTGGATTTGTTTTCGCCGGATACTCGCTCGGCAACGATGCACTGGTTAAGCAACTCGGTACAGAAGACGCAAAGAAGCTGCACGGATGGACCAAGACATCGGTCAATCGCATTCGCCAGCGCATTGATGACTATCATCTGGATTGCCAGGCCAATGATGTCGGGGTGTTGTTAACCGACTGGTTCCACGAGCCCGAGAAACTCAAGGCTTTTGCGGCTCGGATGAAACAAGACCTTGACTTTGAATTGAGCTGGCTGTCGCCCGAGGCGCGGGCAAATTACGTTAATTCAGAGCGCTACGGCGCAGCGCTCCTTGAGCCCAACAGCTTTCACTTTCATCCATTGCGCCATATTCGCGAGCTGGCGCGGCATTTTATTGACCAGGGTGGCGCGGTCTGGAGCCAAACGCGGATTCAGTCGATTGAACGCGAGAACGGTCATTGGATTTTGCGCTCTGACAAAGCCAACGTTCGTGCCAAGGAGGTGGTTCTGACCACCGGCGGTTATGACTTGAAACTTCGTCCTCAGCTCCAGCGTGCCCTGCAGCCCATTGCGACCTATATTGCGGTCACGGAACAGCTGGGTGACCGCCTCGATCAACTGCTGCCTGAGCCGGTGGCGGTTTACGACAATCGATTCGCCTTTGATTATTACCGACCGCTGCCGGATCGCCGCCTGCTGTGGGGCGGGCGCATTTCAATCGCCAGTCGCTCGCCGGCCGCGATTCGTCGTTTGATGCGGCGTGATTTAGCCCGCGTTTTTCCATCGTTGGCTGACGTGCGCCTGGACCATGCCTGGGGCGGATGGATGAGCTATGCCCGGCATGAGATGCCAATGCTCGGCCAGGATTCGGGCGGGCTTTGGCACGGTTTGGCCTTCGGAGGCCACGGCATGGCGACCACCTCACTGGCTGGTGACGTGTTGGCCGAAGCGTTGACCGGCGAGCCGACACGACTCGAATCGTTTCAACGCTGGGGCGCGCCATGGGCGGGCGGAACGGCCGGTCGCCTGGCGGTGCAGGGCCGCTATTGGCAGCTGCAGTTCAAGGACTGGCTTCGAGAGCGACTTGGCTGAAGCCTGCGTGTTGGTTTCGCAGGCTCCAATAGCCATCTCACATGCTAAAATGGCGGGCTGTATTGCCCATCAAACGAGTTGCATCTGAACATGAATTCTCAAGCTCCAGGAGCACGCCTGCGTCAGCTGGTTGAAACATCGGCCCCGCTGCAGGTGGTGGGGACCATCAACGCCTACACCGCCATGCAGGCTGAGCTTAGCGGCCACAAGGCAATCTATCTCTCGGGCGCAGGCGTTGCCAATGCTTCGTATGGCTTACCTGACTTGGGCATTACGCAACTCTCAGACGTGGTGGAAGATGCGCGCCGCATTACCGGTCGCTGCGATTTACCCTTGCTGGTTGATGTTGACACTGGATGGGGCAGCGCCTTCAATATCGCTCGGACCATTCGGGAAATGGAGCGCGCCGGGGTTGCGGCCGTCCACATGGAAGATCAAGTCCAGGCCAAGCGCTGCGGTCATCGACCCAACAAAGCACTGGTCAGCGCGGAAGAAATGGTTGATCGGGTGCGCGCGGCAGTTGATGCGCGTGTTGATGAATCCTTTGTTTTTATGGCGCGCACCGATGCCCACGCCAGCGAGGGCATGACAGCGGCGGTCGATCGCGCCAATCGCTACGTCGAGGCCGGCGCTGACATGATCTTTGCCGAAGCGCTTCATACGCTGGAGGAGTTCAAGGCCTTTGCCGAGGCGGTACCGGTTCCGGTGCTGGCCAATATCACCGAATTTGGTAAAACCCCGCTGTTTACGGTCAGCGAACTGAGCGACGCGGGCATCGGCCTGGTGCTGTATCCGCTAAGCGCATTTCGCGCCATGAGCAAAGCGGCGTTGGGCGTCTATGCGGCGATCGCCAAGGACGGACACCAGCAGGCCGTGGTCGACCAGATGCAGACCCGGGCCGAGCTGTACAAAACGCTGGGCTATCACGAATTCGAGTCCAAGCTGGATCAGCTATTTGTTGATGATGATGATGACTGAAGACCGGTCAACGATTGGATGAACGATTGTTTGATCATCGATTCATCAACACTATTTGAACTAAAAATATGAAAATTTCCGAGGAGTTCTCATGAGCAATAAGAACACTGGCGCTGGCCTTCGTGGCCAGTCTGCAGGCGAAACCGCGATCTGTACCGTAGGCGCAACCGGCAACAGTCTGCGTTATCGCGGCTATGCGGTCGACGATCTGGCTGAAAACGCCAGTTTCAGCGAGGTGGCTTATCTTATTCTCAAAGGTGAGCTCCCCAACGCTGAGCAACTCAGCGCTTACGAACAGCGGCTGATGGGCCTGCGTGATCTCCCGCAAGCGCTGAAAGAAGTGCTAGAGCGAATTCCGGCCGAGACCCACCCCATGGATGTGATGCGCACCGGCTGCTCCTTCCTCGGCAATGTCGAACCTGAAGCAAGTTTCGACGACCAAAATGATGTCACCGACCGCTTGCTCGCGACCTTCCCCGCGATGATCACCTATTGGTATCGTTACAGCCACGACGGCGTACGCATCGACACTGAAACTGATCAACGCGGCATCGGCGGTCATTTTCTAGAGCTGCTGCACGGCAAAGCGCCGTCCGAGCTGGCCGCACGCGTTATGGACGTGTCGTTGATCCTCTATGCCGAGCATGAATTCAACGCATCAACCTTCACCGCTCGTGTCTGTGCGTCAACCCTGTCGGACATGTATTCCTGCATCACCGCCGCCATCGGCTCGCTCAGAGGCCCGCTGCACGGCGGGGCCAACGAGGCGGCCATGGCCATGCTGGAAAAATATCACTCGGCCGAACAAGCGCGCGAAGATGTTCTGCGCATGCTGAGCAACAAAGAAAAAATCATGGGCTTCGGCCATGCCGTTTATCGTGAAAAAGACCCGCGTAATGCGATTATCCGCGAATGGTCACGCAAGCTCAGTCAAGAAGTCGGCGATACGGTCTTGTTCCCGGTCTCAGAAATCGTCGAGAAGACCATGAAGGAAGAAAAGGGCATGTTCGCCAACGCCGATTTCTATCACGCCTCGTCCTACCACTTTCTGGGCATCCCAACCGGCCTTTTCACTCCAATTTTTGTCATGTCACGCCTGACCGGCTGGGCCGCGCACGTCATGGAGCAGCGATCCAATAACCGCATCATTCGTCCAAGTGCCGACTACACCGGGCCTGAAGCAAGGGCGGTAACGCCGATCGATCAGCGCTGATCGATCGCTAAAATATAGCGTCGAGGGATTGCGTCGACGTGGCTTGGCGCAGCTCGCACCGTAAGCGTTTCCAAATTACTTGGCATGGTATCTAAATTCCCTGCCAGATCCGCGAGCGCTTATGCGTTCGCAGATCGATCTACCAGAGCGGGTCGCGAAAATGCTGCGCCGGCATCGACCCGTTTTTTCAACTCAAGGGCACGACTTCGGATCAGGTTGACGATCCGCTCCGCCGCTTCATCGCCGCAGTCAGAATCAGGCGCACAGCATCTTCAAACGGCATATCGACCGGTTCGCACCATTCCTTAGGCACGAAAATGGTGTAACCAGCGACCTGGTAGCTGAGCGGCAGATAGACTGCTACCTCGCCTTCGCGACCGAAGGGCAGGTCATCGAAATCTTCGCGGGTAATAAAGCCCATCAGGGACAATTTGAGGTCGGGATGGCGGACCATGACGACCTGATTAAAGCGGTTCTCGTCGCCGCTGGCGAAATAATCGACGAAGTCTTTGGTTGCGCGGAATACAGATTTGACGACCGGCATACGGTCGAGGATGGCTTCGCCTAAATCGATTATTTTGCGGAACAAATAAACCTGGCTAAGCAGGCCGATGGCCATCACGGCGACCATGCCAATGACCAGGCCCATTCCGGTGATGTACCAGTCTTCCGGGATAAACCATTGCAGCATGGCACCGAACCCGCGCTCGGCGATGCCGGCCAGCCAGATACAGATGATCAAGGTCAGCGCGATCGGGATGATCGTTGCCAGGCCTTTGAAAAACAGCCTTAGCGGATGCGACATGAGCCGTTGTTCAGAGCTCATCGATTTGGCGTTTGAGCTGTTCGCGCTGGTCGGTGACGATGCGCTCCAGCGTTTCGATTCGGTCGCGCAGTTCCTGCTCGACTGAATTCAGTCGCTCATTGTCCAGCGCATTGGTTTTGCGGTTTTCGAACCAATATTGGGCGATGCGCACCACGCCAATAATGGCGGCGATAGCAACAAAAGCGGAAAATACGTTCATGTTTGCTCCCACTAAGGCAGATTCTCTGGCAATTCAGGTTCGTCGCTGACGTCTTCAATGTCTGGGTGGCTGGGCGTGAAGCGCTCCATCAAGTGACACAGGCAGTCCTGGCGCACGATATCTTCATCTGTGGTCATCATCGCTGGCATCAAGGGCCTGGCCGTCACGATGTCGCGCTCGCGCGTTCGAAAACAGTGCGCTGACAGATCGCCACCTTCGTGACTGGTGGCCTTCAGCGGACTAGCTTTGTCGTAACCGTTGACCAGCTGAGCCAGTCGGGTGCCCGGCGGCATCTCGGAAAAATTGAGGCGGTCCAGGTCTGGCGGCAGCCGCAGGTCGTGGGCGGTCTGGTTGAAGCCAAAATCGACATCCGGTGAGACGGTTACAGTCGCGATCATTCGATACAGCTCCAGATCATCGGGTTTCGGCAACGTCTCAGGTAATTGACGCAGATTAAGAATGTTCTCCAGATACGCCATTGCATGGTCGGCACCGTCTTCATGCTCGGCCAGACCGCACTCCAGGGTTACCGAAGGGCAGAATTCGCCGAAGGCAATTGATTGAACGCCCAATGGCTGGGTGAAATAGATGACCGTGCGTGAAAACAGTGAGGCAAGATGCAGGCGCTTGGGTTCAATCGAATTCACCGCTGCGTAGTGCGGGTTCTCGCCGGTGTTGTTGTGAATATCGAGGCTGGCAAACGGCTTGAAGCGCTTCACGTGATCGTGAACGGAGCGATACATCGAATGGACTGGCGTGTGCTCGGTCTCCGAACCGGGCCAGCAGCGATTGAAGTCAGGCTGATCTGGCAAATGACGCACGCCTGCCGCAGCGGCATCGACGTTAGCAATGAGTAGAATCAGGGAGCGCGGCAGCGGATCGCGCCGATATCGACTTCTCAGCAAGCGCCGAACGGCGTCCCAGCCGGACGTTTCGTTGCCGTGCTGAAGTACCGATACAAATAGCGGTTGTGGCATTCGACCGGGCAAATGGATCAAGGTCGGACCGCTCAGTCGCTCGCGCAGCTCCGTGGCTGGCAGTTGCAGCAGTCCGTCAGGCAGGTGATCCAGTATTGCTGCTTGCATTTACATCCTTAGAGCATGGCTCCAGACACAACCCTGTAAGCTTACCGGAATTCGAATGCCGGGGAAGCGCTTTGGATTACCGATTCGCAGATGATCTGCCCTTGAAAAGACGGACCCTCATCCCAAAGACCGCACGAGGCGGAAGAAAAAACAAATGGAAACGACGACATGATCGAAGCTAAATCCTTGAGTCGACACTTCGGCAATTTGCGAGCGGTTGACCAATTATCGTTTCAGGTCGAACCCGGAACGGTGCTCGGTTTTCTCGGGCCAAACGGTGCCGGCAAGTCGACCACAATGAAAATGTTGACCGGCTTTCTAAGCCCCAGCAGCGGCACGGCCACCATCATGGGTCATGACATTTGCGATGACGGGTTGGCTGCGCGCCAAAAGATGGGTTATCTGCCCGAGGGCGCGCCTCTGTACGGCGAATTAAGCGTAGCGCGATTTTTGAAATTCGCCGCTGAGGCGCGCGGCTTTCGTGGCGATGAGATTGCTCGTCGGGTCAATGATTCGATCGAGCGCCTGAGTCTGGCCGAAGTTTACGGCCAAAGCATTGAAACGCTATCAAAAGGTTTCAAACGTCGTGTCGGCCTGGCTCAGGCCATACTGCATGATCCACCGGTGCTGATTCTCGATGAGCCGACCGATGGCCTGGATCCGAATCAGAAGCAGCAGGTGCGTCGCCTGATTCGGGATATGTCTGAAGGCAAGATCATTATTGTCTCTACCCATATTCTTGAGGAAGTCGACGCGCTGTGCACGCGCGCGATGATTATTGCTCGCGGAAAATTATTGGCTGACGACAGCCCGGCCGGGCTGCTCAGAAGCTCGCGTTACCACAACGCGGTCACACTTGTGCTCGACGAGCTTGAGCAAGCCGCGTCCAAACTGGGTGAGCTCAATGAGGCACGCGAGGTTGAAGTGCGTCGCGGTCGCTTGACGATTTTCCCGTCTGCGCAAGGCAATCTGTTTGAAGCGGTGACGACCACCGTGAAAAATGAGGGTTGGCAGGTCGAGCAGATCCAGCTTGAACCTGGGCGCCTGGATGAAGTCTTTCGAAAAGTGACCGGACAGGAGGCCGCCTGATGAACAATTTGACCGTGGTGCTCAAACGTGAGCTCTCCAGCTATTTCTCAACACCGGTGGCCTACGTCTTCATCGTGATTTTTTTGCTGATGTCGGCAACGTTCACTTTTTACCTGGGCGGTTTCTACGAGCGCGAAATTGCAAACCTGGAGCCGTTTTTCCGCTTCCACCCCTGGCTGTATTTGTTCCTGGTCCCAGCGATTGGCATGCGGCTGTGGGCTGAGGAGCGCAAATCGGGCACAGTTGAGCTATTGCTGACCTTGCCGATCACAGCGACTGAGGCGGTACTGGGCAAGTTTTTGGCCGCTTGGCTGTTTGTCGGTTTGGCCTTGCTTCTGACTTTCCCGATCTGGATTACCGTCAACGTACTGGGCGACCCTGACAATGGCGCGATTGCCGCCGCCTACCTGGGCAGCTGGTTGATGGCCGGAGGCTTTCTAGCGATCAGTGCTTGTTTATCGGCGGCGACCAAAAATCAGGTCGTGGCTTTTATCCTGGCCGTGGTCGTGTGTTTTCTGTTTCTGCTCTCGGGCCTGCCGATGGTGCTTGAACTGTTCCGCGGCTGGCTTCCACAGGCGATGGTTGATGCCATCGCAAACTTGAGTTTCTTGCTGCACTACAACTCGATCTCCCGAGGCGTGGTGGATTTGCGGGATTTGCTTTACTTCGCGCTGGTGATTGGCTTCTGGCTGCTCGCCAACCGTATTGTTCTTGAACTGAAAAAGGCGGACTGACAACGATGAAAAACTGGTATTCAACCGGTGCCCTCGTGCTGCTGGCCGTGCTGTTTCTGGCCCTCACGATGCTGACCGGCGTGCTATTTAAGGGCGCGCGACTCGACCTGACCGAAAACAAGCTCTACACCCTGTCGCAGGGAACGATAAATTTGATCGAATCGATCGAAGAGCCGATCACGCTGCGATTCTATTTCAGTGAAGATGCGAGTTCGGACTTCCCGATGGTGAGGAATTATGCCAACCGCGTTCAAGAGCTGCTTGACGAAATGGCAGCGCGGTCTGGAAACCTCGACATTGAACGAATTGATCCAGCCCCGTTTTCCGAACAGGAAGACGATGCAGCGCGATTCGGTCTGGAAGGCGTGCCAACGGGACGCGGCGGCGACAATCTTTACCTGGGCATTGTCGGAACCAATTTGCTCGATGGCCTTGAGGTGCTGGCATTTCTATCACCTGCCCGCGAGGCTTTTCTTGAGTATGAGCTGGCCCGCATGATTTACAGCCTGTCCCAGCCTGATCTGCCAAAGGTGGGCCTGATCACCGGTCTGCCGATGAGCGGAGGCTTTGACATGCAGACCCGACAGCCGCGCGAACCGTGGGCGATCTACACCCAAATCAATCAGCAGTTCACGATTGAGGCAATTGATACCTTCGCGTCCGAAATTCCCGCAGACATTGATGTATTGGCGCTGATTCACCCGAAAGACATCTCGGATGAGCTTATGCAAGCCATTGATGACTTCGTGCTGGACGGCGGGCGCTTGCTGGCGTTTGTTGACCCTTATGCCGAAGTTGATCAAGGTGCTGATCCGTCAGATCCGATGGCCGCCCTGACCGCCGAGCGTGATTCCGGGCTCGACGAGTTATTCGAGACCTGGGGTGTGACCTATGATCGGACCAAGTTCGTCGCAGATCTTGGGCAGGCCATGCAGGTCAGCATGCAGCAGGGCGGTGCACCAGTACGTCATCCGGCGATTATTGGCGTCACAGCGGCCAATCTTGACAACGATGACGTGGTCACCGGGGAGCTTGAAACCATGAACGTGGCAAGCGTTGGCGCGATCGGCCTGACCGACGACAGCCCGCTGAGTTTGCAGCCACTGATTCAGTCCAGCACACAGTCGGGCCTGCTTGATGCGGAGCGCCTGCGATTCCTGGCCGACCCCAGCGAACTGGTGGCCGAAGTCGCCCCGGGTGATCAGGCCCTTACCATTGCCGCGCGATTGTCGGGAACGGTCAACAGTGCCTTCGCTGATCAGACAGCCGAAGGCGATGCGGGATCGATTGCAAGCGGTGAGATCAACGTCATTGTGGTGGCCGATGCCGACCTGCTGGCTGATCGCTACTGGGTACAGCGCCAGCAATTCTTCGGCCAAACGCTGCTGAATCCGTTTGCCAACAACGGCGATTTTGTAATCAATGCGATCGACAACCTGCTTGGAAATGCCGATCTGATCAGCGTGCGTTCGCGCGCGACCTCAACCCGACCGTTTACGCTTGTCGATGGTCTGCGCCGTGAAGCGGAAGAAAATTTGCGCGCCACTGAACAGCGTCTTGAGGCGGAGTTGGCCGAGACCGAGCAACGTCTGACTGATTTGCAACAAGCGCGCGGAGATAACGATCTCAGCGTGTTGACCGCTGAGCAGGAGGCTGAAATTGATCGCTTCGTCGAACAGCGTATCGATATTCGCCGCCAGCTCAGGCAGGTTCGCCGCGATCTTGACCGCGATATCGAAGCGCTGGGAACGCGGGTTAAAGCGATCAACATCGCGCTGATGCCCCTGTTGGTCACGCTGTTTGCGCTGTGGATGGCCTGGCGACGTCGGAAGGAACAGACCCAGACTGGAGAGATGCGTACCGGAGGTGCATCATGAAAGGCTCGAAGTTTTTCGTGTTGATTGCGGTGACTGTGCTGACCTTGGGCCTGGCGCTGTTTCTAAGTCGTCCGGATACCGTCGATCCTGAAAATGATCAATCACAGGCGCTCGTGCCTGGGCTGAAGGATCAGGTCAACAGCATCGATCGTTTGCGGATTTCAAGCGCAGCTGATCCGGCCATTGAATTAGTGCGCTCCGATGAGCGCTGGCGGGTCGAGAGCGCCGAGAATTACGAAGCTGATTTCGAGCTGGTGTATCAGCTGCTGCGCGATTTGGCGGCGGGTGAGCGCGCTGAACAACGTACGTCTAATTCGGAGTGGTACCAGCGGTTGGGCGTGGCCGATGTGGGGTCAGCGAATCCCGCCTCTGAGGGCGCTGATGAGGCTGCCGCGAGTTTTGAGGTCGCATTTCCAGGCACCGATCTGCCGTCGCTGATCATCGGTCGCGCAGGGCCTGCCGGCGAATCACGCTTTGTTCGACTGGCCAATGAAGAGCAGGTCTGGCTCAGCGATCGAGATATCAGCGTTCCGCCCGGCGTACTGGATTGGCTGCAGCGATCAGTCATGGATATTCCCGCCTCTGAGCTGGCTGAAATCACACTGCGCCACGCCGACGGCGAGGTGGTCCAGCTTAGTCCGTCAGACGAATCGGGCAGTCAGTGGTTGCTGATGAACGTGCCCGATGAACGCGAAGCCGAGCCGTCCTGGCGCTTGAATTCAGTCGCCAACGCGCTCAGCAACCTGCAGCTCGAAGACGTTCGCCGCCATGAACAAGCGCCCGAGGATGCCAACGCTGCGCTCTTTGTCACCCGCGATGGCTTGAATTTTGTCGCGACCCTGTTTGAAGACGAGCAGGGCGCTTGGGTGAATTTCTCAGTGTCGGCAGAAGTCAGCGCCAGTGCCGAAGACGAATCCATGAGCGATGAAGCCGCCACCAGCAACGCCGATGCCGCCGCAGTCAATGCTCGACTCTCGCCCTGGGACTTCAAACTTCCGAGCGATAAATACCAGCAAATGACAAATCGCCTGGAAGACCTGTTGATTGATCTGGAATCCGAAGCGGATTGATTTAGTGCGAAAGCTGGAGATCACCGCTGAGCCTGACAATCTCCTGCTGTCGAATTGAACCGTTGCGGTTGCTGGCCGTCTGACATAGCAGTCTTTTAGCGGAATGCGCCATGTTTAAATCGCTGTATCAAACTCGCTGGCCGTACGTGCTGATCATAGTCGCGTGCGTTGGTCTGCTGGCATTTGCCTACTATGCCCAGTTTGTGCTGGAGCTCAGCCCGTGTCCGATGTGCATGCTGCAGCGCTTTGGATTCATGATCATGGCCGTCGCGGCGTTGGGTCTGGCACTGCACCATCCGCAGGATTGGAAGCGCTGGTTATACGGCGTCCCGTTCCTGGGTGGTGCAATATGGGGGATTGTAACGGCGACCCAGCACGTGCGACTGCAGAACGCACCGTCTGATCCCATGGGTGGTTGCGGCGCTGACTGGCCGACCATGATGGCGTTCGATTTTAGCTGGAGCGAAATTCTGACCGAGGCGTTTACTGCCAGCGGTGACTGCGCTCAAGTGTCGTGGACGTTTCTCGGGCTTTCGATGCCAGCTTGGACATTGATCTGGTATGTTGGACTGACTTTGTTTATTCTGCCTGCATTGTTCAGGCGTTCAAACTGATTTCACCTGCAACCATATTGTTTTTAAACGAAAACCAACAGGCATTTTTCAGGACTTTTCCATGACCGAGCATTTGAAAACGATTACCCCAGCGCAAGGCTGGAGGCCTGATTCATGGCAGCAAAAAAGGGCTGACCAGCAGGCCAACTATGAAGATCAAAATGAGCTTAAAGCAGCTTTGGCAAAGCTTGCAAACATGCCGCCGCTGGTGACCTCGTGGGAAATATTGAATCTCAAGCAGCAAATTGCCGAAGCACAGGCTGGCAAACGGTTTTTTCTGCAGGGCGGTGACTGCGCGGAAGTTTTCAGCGAGTGCGAAGCGTCAATCGTTGCCAATCGATTGAAAGTTCTGCTGCAGATGTCACTGATCTTGCTGCACGGCTTGGAAATGCCCGTGCTGCGCGTCGGTCGTTTTGCCGGACAATACGCCAAGCCGCGCTCGGCAGATACCGAAACGCGTGATGGCGTCACCCTGGCCAGTTATCGCGGCGACTTGGTCAATTCTCCGGAATTCACGCCAGCCGCTCGTCGTCCTGATCCAGCGCGCCTGCTGGAAGGCCATTCCAGCTCAGCCATGACCATGAACTTCGTGCGTGCGCTGGTTGACGGCGGTTTTGCCGATCTTCATCACCCTGAATACTGGGATCTGGGCTGGGTCGAGCATTCTCCGTTAGCGGCAGAATTTCACCGTATTTCTGACAGCATCGGGCAGTCGGTCAGGTTCATGGAAACGATCACCGGGCAAAAATCCGGAAGTCTACGCCGTGTTGATTTCTACACCTCGCATGAGGCGCTGCATTTACCTTACGAGCAGGCCCTGACCCGCCAGGTGCCGCGCCAGTACGGTTTCTTCAACTTGTCGACGCATTTTCCTTGGATCGGCATGAGGACGGCCGACCTGGACGGCGCACACGTCGAAATGTTCCGCGGGATTCGCAATCCGATTGGTATCAAGGTCGGGCCGGGCATGAGCAGCGATTGGCTCAAAGGCTTGATCCGCACTTTGAACCCGGACAGCGAAGCCGGCCGGCTGGTGCTGATTCATCGTATGGGTGCGGGCAAGGTTGGCGATCATCTGCCTGGTCTGGTAGATGCAGTCAAAGCCACGGGATCACCGGTGCTGTGGATCTGCGATCCGATGCACGGCAATACCGAGAAAACCAGCAACGGTTATAAAACGCGCAATTTCAACAATATTCGTGCGGAAGTAGAGCAGGCTTTTGAAATTCACGCCGCCTGCGGTTCACGTCTGGGTGGTGTCCATCTGGAACTGACCGGAGAAAACGTTACCGAATGCATCGGCGGCGCCCGCGAGTTGAATGAAACCGACTTGGAAACCTGCTACAAAACGACCGTTGACCCACGCCTCAACTATGAACAGGCCCTGGAAATGGCCATGTTAGTCGTCAGAAAACACCGCAGCCTGGCTTGATCGATTTGATGTTTAACGGAAAATCAAAACCAGTACTCTCGCAGAGACGCAGAGAAAAAAGAATGTTGAGTCGATTTAGCGACTGATTCTTGGGCTTTCTCTGCGTCTTTGTGCCTTCGCGAGAGTAAATCTTGTTTTTCCTGAGCTTCTTGAACCCTTGTAGTCAGGCTTTACAACTTAGAATCCCTGATTCAAAGCAACGACTCGACCGCTGCGCGTTCTTCCCGTAATTCTTTATCCGTCGCATCCATGCGCTCGCGCGAGAAGTCATTGATTTCGAGGTTGTGAACGATCGACCACTGGCCGTTTTCACAGGTGCAGGGAAATGAGTAGATGACCCCAGGTGCGATGCCGTAACTCCCGTCCGACGGAACGGCCATGGAAACCCAACTTTCGCCAGTGCCCAGAACCCAATCGTGGATATGATCGATTGCGGCCGAGGCGGCTGAGGCAGCGCTTGAGGCACCGCGCGTCTTGATGATGGCAGCACCTCGCTGTTGAACCGTTGGAATAAACTCGTTTTCGTACCAGTCCTGACTGACGCCGTCGATAGTCAGCGCCTGTTTGCCGTTGACCAGGGTCTGGTGAAGATCCGGATATTGCGTTGACGAATGATTTCCCCAGATTGTCATGCAGCGGATATGCGTGTGATGTATGCCGGTTTTCTGGGACAGCTGTGCCAGGGCCCGATTATGGTCCAGACGGGTCATTGCAGTGAAGTTCTGCGGCGGCAAATCGGGTGCGTTTGCCTGCGCAATCAGGGCATTGGTATTGGCCGGGTTGCCGACCACCAGAACCTTCACGTCGCGACTGGCAACAGCGTTGAGTGCTTGACCTTGCGGCCCGAAGATTTTTCCGTTCTCGCTCAGCAGGTCAGCCCGTTCCATGCCCGGTCCGCGCGGCTTGGCGCCGACCAGAATAGCGACATCCGCGTCTTTGAATCCGGCCTCCAGATCGGCCGTAGCTTCTACGCCGGCCAGCAGCGGAAAGGCAGCGTCTTCCAGCTCCATGACGACGCCTTTCAACGCGTCAAGCGCAGGTGCGATTTCTATCAATTGTAGAATGATGGGTTGATTGTAGCCAAGCAAATCACCGGAAGCGATTCGAAAGCAGAGTTGATAGCCGATTTGGCCGGCAGCGCCGGTGATGGCAACACGCTTGGGTCGATTCATAGTCTAGAGACTCCTTAAAACAAAATGGTGCAAAAAAATCTGTACAAAAAAACTTGGTCAGGAAATTTTGTGTCGAGTGGAACGCAGTTGAGCATTATTTTAACCGCTGCTCAGCGTGTTGTTCAGTCTGATCCACTTGTTTTGAACTGATTGCAGACTTTAACTGCGCCGGACAATTCGAAAGTGGTATGTTGCAGCGTGTTTTTGAACTAAAGGCTCCCGCGATGCTTCGCCATTTGTTGCTTGTTCTGCTTCTGGCTCCACCATGGGTCTCGGCGCAGACTGATTTTGTATTCAAAGATGATCCTCTGCGTATGTTCTGGAGCCATTTGGCGGCATTGTGTGGGCAGGCTTTTGAAGGAGAGCTGGTGCAACATCCTGAGGGCGAGACCGGATTCGTCGGTCAGCGTTTGATAATGCACGTTCGCGACTGTGACCGCGACTGGATTCGAATCCCTTTTTCCGTGGGTGAGGATCGTTCGCGCACCTGGCTAATCACCCGCAACGCGGGTCGCATTCAGCTCAAACACGTGCATCGCCATGAGGATGGAAGCCCGGATGAGGTCAGTATGTATGGTGGACGAGCATCTAACAGGGGGCGCGATACCGTCCAGTATTTTCCGGCTGATGAGCACACGCGACAAACGATCGAAGCCGCATTTTCGAACGTGTGGG
>JGI12109J20283_10483380_pt1 | contig 19479 bp, 18 predicted proteins | sample ElkSlonscriptome_12_FD_20283 | JGI IMG/M metagenome (IMG submission 20283)
CGTTCACGCACCCGGTCAGGCAGGTCCTGCTGCGCCAGCAACAACTCCGTTGCGCCTGAGATGACGGCCAGCGGTGTTCGCAGCTCATGCGATACATCGGCATTGAAAGCCTTGTCGCGTTCAGCGATTTCATTCAGCCGGTGGGCATAGTCATCGAGGGCAGCAGCCAGCTGACCTACTTCATCGTCGGGAAAATGCTGGGCAAGCCCGGGGTAATCCTTGTCGCTTTCCAGTTCATCCAGCCGCCTGGCCAGATTGCTGACCGGTGCCATGACCCGGCCTGCAGACCAAAGCCCAAGTGCCAGCGACAACAGCGAGAAGATCAGCACAGCGCCAATCAGCGCGACCCACAGCCGACGTGCCAATTCCTGATTATCCGAGACATCGTAGGTGATGAAGCCCCAGAAATCCTCGTCCTTGCGAACCGCGGCCTTGTAAGACGCGCCTTCGGATTGAACGCTGTGCACACCGGTTGGCAACCCTCGAAAGGCTTCGGGCACAATCTCGGCCCGGCCTGGTCGCGTCACATAGCCTTGGATGCGTGAATAAAACGGTTCGACGATCGTCGGGTCCTGTCGCAGCTCGACCAGGTACTGGTCAAGCTCCTGCGCCAACGTCCTTGAAATCAGTGCATCCTCGATCCACTGCTGCAGCAGCACAACCGAAACCGCAAACAGCACGCTGAGCAGCGTGCCGAACACAACAAACGAAAAGGTGATGCGACTCTTAAGCCGGCGACGATACTGCATCCTGCTCCGACTCCGGCTCGACCAGGCTGTATCCGATACCGTGACGGGTATGGATCATCGGCCGATCAAACGGTTTGTCGATGGCGGCGCGCAAACTGTGGATATGCACACGCAGACTATCACTGTCCGGTAATTCCTCGCCCCAGACGTGGCGCTCGAGGTCGGTCCTGGAAACCACGGCAGGGGAAGCAGACATCAGTTTTTCAAGCAGCTTCAGGCCGATCGGATTCAGGTCAATTGGCTGGCCTGAGCGCCGCACACTGTAGGTTTGCAGATTGAAATGCAGATCTCCAACCTGGTATTCACGTGGCGCGATGCGCTGCCCGCGTCGCGCCAGTACGGCCAAGCGGGCATCGACTTCCTTGAGCTCGAAGGGTTTGACCAGATAATCATCCGCCCCGGATTCAAAGCCGGCCAGTTTGTCGTTAAGCTGATCCCGTGCAGTCAGCATCAAGATGGGCGTTTCTTTCAGGCTTTCCTCGCGCAGCTTGCGACAAACTTCCAATCCATCCATACCCGGCAACGAAACATCCAGCACCATGGCATCGAATTCATTCGTCTCAGCCAGGTGCAGGCCGGAGACCCCGTCATACGCATAATCCACTTCGTGACCACAATCGCTCAAATAGTCGCCCAGATTGGCCGCGATATCGCGATTGTCTTCAATGATCAAAATTCGCATAGCTTGTCCTGAATCTTCCAGTCGATGACCATCCAGCATGAAAAAGGCCCGGGCTTTGCGGCCCAGGCCAAGGATTGCCCCGTTCGTAATCACTAGCAGAGTAAGGCAGTTCATTTAGCCGAGAGAGTCGCGGCTAAACTAATCCTATCGAAACGTCAGTTAAGCAAAAGTTAAGCCGATTCGGGGCCAAACCAGTGCTTGACAACGGCTTCGTTGCCTGCTCGCTATCAGACAGCGGTCGACAGCCTGCTTGCACGGCGCTGCTAGTAATCCACCACGTCGACATTGCGCAGGCGCCGGGACAGTGATTCTGCGTCACCACCCTCGCTCAGTTTCACCGCCAGGCGGATATCGTTGGCAGAATCAGCGTGGCGCACCGCTTCGTCGTACGAAATCATGCCTTCCTGATACAGCTGCAACAGGCTTTGGTCAAACGTGACCATGCCGTGGTGGGTCGAATCCTTCATGATGTCTTTCAGCTCTTCGATCTTGCCCTTGCGGATCTTTTCCTGTACCAGCGGGCTGTTCAGCAGGATTTCCAGCGCAACATGACGGCGGCTGCCGTCGACGGAAGGGATCAACTGTTGGGCAACGACCGCACGCAGGTTGAAGCTAAGATCCAGCAGCACCTGCTGATGCCGATCCTCCGGGAAGAAATGCAGGATGCGATCCATGGCCTGGTTCGCATTGTTGGCGTGCAGCGTCGTCAGACACAAGTGACCGGTCTCGGCAAACGTGATGGCGTGTTCCATCGCTTCGCGTGTTCGCACCTCACCGATCAGAATGACATCCGGTGCTTGGCGCAGCGTATTGCGCAGCGCGATCTCGAATGAGTCGGTATCAATACCCACCTCACGCTGAGTCACGATGCAGCGGCGGTGGCGATGAACGTATTCAATCGGATCTTCAATTGAAATGATATGGCCCAGGCTATTTTCGTTTCGGTGTCCGACCATGGCGGCCAGCGTGGTCGACTTACCGGTGCCAGTAGCGCCGACCATGACGATAATGCCGCGCTTGGTCATCGCCAAATCGGCCAGGTTCTCGGGCAGATCGAGTTCTTCAAAGGTCGGAATCCGGGTTTCAATGCGCCGACAAACCACGCCGATCGAATTGCGCTGAAAAAACGCACTCATTCGAAACCGCGCGAAGCCGGCAATCGAGACCGCGTACTGGAGTTCGCGCTCCTCTTCGAACTGCCGGATTTGAGTTTCGTTCATCGTATCGAGCACGATCTGGCTGGCCTCATCCGGACCCAGCGATTCATCACTGACCGGGCGAATGCGGCCGTTTACCTTGATACAGGGCGGTGCACCCACGGTAATGAATAAATCCGAGCCGCGCTCTTCGTGCAGCATCTTCAGCCATTCGCCAATTTTCTGGGACTGATCAATTTCACTCATATCGAATTCCTGTTATGCAAACGCACGTTTGTCGACGGCCTTGCGGCGCGCCTCGGGCTTGCCGACGATGCCCCGTCGTACCAATTCAGTCAATGACTGATCCAATGTCGTCATACCGACATTCTGCCCGGTCTGGATCGCCGAGTACATCTGGGCAACCTTGTCCTCGCGAATCAGGTTCCGAATCGCAGGCGTTGCGATCATGATTTCATGCGCAGCAACACGACCACCGCCAATACGCTTGAGCAGCGTCTGTGAAATCACCGCACGCAGCGATTCCGACAACATCGACCGGACCATGGCTTTCTCTTCGCCGGGGAACACATCGATAATACGGTCAATCGTCTTGGCCGCAGAGGAAGTATGCAGCGTGCCGAACACGAGGTGCCCCGTTTCAGCAGCCGTCAGGGCCAGCCGGACCGTTTCGGTATCACGCAGCTCACCGACCAGAATAATATCGGGATCTTCACGCAGCGCCGAACGCAGCGCCTCGTTGAAACCGCGCGTATCTTTCTTGACCTCACGCTGGTTGATCAGACACTTCTTCGAGTTGTGTACAAATTCGATCGGGTCTTCAATCGTCAGAATATGGCCCGACATATGATCGTTCAAATGATCGACCATGGCTGCCAGCGTGGTTGACTTGCCTGAACCGGTCGGACCGGTCACCAGCACCAGACCCCGCGGCACATCGATAATGTCCTTGAACACGCTCGGCGCCTGCAAATCCTCGAGCGTCATGATCTCGCTGGGAATGACTCGAAACACCGCGCCGGTGCCGCGGTCCTGATGAAACGCATTGACTCGGAATCGAGCCAGTCCCGGCACATCGTAGGAAAAATCGACTTCAAGCTCGGCCTCGAAATCGCGACGCTGGTGATCATTCATTGTCGAGTAGACCAGGTCAGCCATTTCCTTGCGGTCAATCTCCGGCACGTTGATGCGGTGAATATCACCGTCCACGCGGATCATCGGAGGCAGTCCGGCCGACAAATGCAGATCGGAAGCCTTGTTCTTCACGGTAAACGCCAATAATTCGGTAATATCCATAGTCCATCCCTTGCAGAATTAGTTGCCGACTCAACCGGCCCCTTGAATGTCATGTCGACCAGACAGGACCTCACAATACAGCCAATCGAAACAATTACTTGCTGATCATACCGCAACCTCGATGTCAGATAAAACCGAGAATCGTGAACCGGTCGACAAATTGCCCGTGACCGGGCCGCTTGCTAAACGACTGGAGCAGGTGCAGCAGCGCATGAACCGCGCCTGTCGACAAGCCCAGCGCGCTGTTTCCAGTGTGCGCTTGCTGGCGGTCAGCAAAACCCGGTCCAGCGATGAGATCCGCGCCTTGCGCGCGATGGGCGTCGGTGCCTTTGGTGAAAATTATCTGGCTGAGGCCGAGCGCAAACTACATCAGCTGAGCCAACAGGATATCGAATGGCATTTCATCGGACCCATGCAGTCGAACAAGACCAAAGCCATCGCCGCCTTGTTTGACTGGGTGCAGAGCGTCGATCGCGAAAAAATCGTTCGACGCCTGGCCGATCAACGGCCGGCGCAACGACCTGCGCTGCAGGTACTGATTCAGGTCAATATCGACCGCGAACCCCAGAAGTCCGGCTGTCTGCCCGAGCGGCTCGATGCCCTGGTCGACAGCATTGTCCAGCGCAAGGAACTGAATCTGCGCGGTCTGATGGCGATTCCGGCTGCAGCGAGCAGGGACTCAACGGCATCCTTTGAGGAAATGGCCGCGTTGTTTGAAAGCTTAAAACAGCAGCATGCACAGATTGATACGCTATCCTTGGGCATGTCGTCGGACCTTGAGCCGGCCATTGAGGCTGGTTCTACCATGATCCGCATAGGCACAGACCTGTTCGGGCCCCGCACGACCTGACACTGGCTAAATGAACGATCGGAACTCATCCATGACATCACGCATTGTTTTTATCGGTGCTGGCAATATGGCCCAAGCCTTGATCGGCGGTCTGCTGAACCAGGGTCACCCAAACACGCAGATTTCGGCCATTGACCCGGATCCAACCGTTCGAGCTCAGGTCAAGGATGACTATGGCATTGCTGTCGAATCGGACCATGGCCACCGGGTCCCAGCTGCCGATATCGTGCTGTTGGCAGTCAAGCCACAGCTGATCGAGCCGGTCATGGCCAACTTGTCGAATCACTTGACCTCAAACCATTTGTTGATCAGCGTCGCCGCCGGGGTCAGCGTTGAACAGCTCCAGTCCCTGTCTTGCTGCGAGCTGGCGATTGTACGGGCCATGCCAAACACTCCTGCCCTGCTTGGTCAGGGCGCCACGGGACTGTTTGCAGGCCCCGGATGCAGCACCGAGCAGGTCGAACAAGCGCGTTCGATCTTCGCGGCTGTCGGACGCGTTGCGATGATCGAGGATCAAGCACTGATGAATGTAGTGACGGCCGTTTCCGGATCCGGACCAGCCTACTTTTTTGCCTTGACCGAAGCACTGCAGAAGGCAGCCGAACACTCTGGACTGCCATCGGACGTCGCCCGTTTACTGGCCCAGCAAACCGCAGCCGGTGCCGGCGCCATGCTGGGTCAACCCGGCGCCAGCGCGACACGACTTCGTCAACAGGTCACCTCGCCGGGTGGCACGACTGCCGCCGCGCTGGATGCATTCAGTCTGGCCAACTTCGATCAGGTTGTCCTGAGCGCCGTGGAAGCCGCCATTCAACGCGGTCAGTCATTGACACAGACCGACCGGACACACAGCGCATGAACGGTTCGGTCGCCAATGCATTTTCCTTTCTGATTGAAACGATATTCAGTCTGTACCTCGCGGCACTGTTGTTGCGCATCTTGCTGGAAGCGACCAAGGCCGACTATTACAACCCGGTCAGCCAGATACTGCTGAAAATCACCCAGCCGCTGGTAGGACCGCTGAGCAAGGTGATCCCGTCCATTGGTGCGATCAACATGGCTGCCATCGTGCTGTTGATTGCAATTCAGACCATCGCCGTGCTGGTTACTACCGCGATCTCCGGCCTGGCCATCGATCCACTGTTTGCGCTATGGATTGCCTGCCTGAAACTGCTGCGTCTGCTGCTGATGATGTACCTGGTGCTGATTATCGTCGAGGTGATCCTGTCCTGGGTCGGCGGCGGGATGCGCCACCCGATCATTCCGTTGATCTACCAGTTGACTCAGCCGGTGCTGGCACCCATCCGCAGACTCGTGCCACCACTTGCCGGCATCGATTTGTCACCGCTGATTGCCATTATCGGCATTCAGTTTCTGATGATCCTGATTGGCTTGCGCTAGCCGCAGCCCGACACGCGCTTCGAAATCGCCTGCCAAGTGCTTTGATTTGCAGTTGCTGATCTGCAGGAGTAGGATCGTGGTACGGAATGCATCCGCCGTTCAGACGTGGTGTGTTTATTCAAGGGCTTGACCTTCAAGGAGGTGTGTAATGGCGAGACCGCTCAACTATATCCGGATCACAGTGCTTGCAGTCCTTTTGGCGTTGGCCTGGTCGGCTCAAGCACAACAATTCGAATCGTTTGGGAAATACGAAGTGCACTACAGCACGCTGTATACGAATCAGCTGTCCCCGGAAATAGCCCGCGCATTCGGCATTCAGCGTGCCGGCACACAGGCCATGCTGAACATCACAGTGCTGGATAGCGATACCGACGAAGCCGTTGAGGCCGACATCAACGGTTCAGCCATCAATCTGACCGGTCAGCTGCGTGAGCTGAACCTGCGGGAATTGCGTGAGCAGGAAGCCATTTACTACATCGGCCAGTTCCGGATTCATGATGAGGAAACATTGCGCTTCGAGCTGAATGTCAAACCGACTGCACACGATGGTCAGCCATTCATGGTGGAATTCCGCCAGCAATTTTTTACCGACTGATCAACCGACCACCAATGTTCAGGCATTCAAGCCAGCGTGCTTGATGGCGCGGTGCTTGCGTCGCATCATTTCCATATGCGGCACGCCAACCAGATCACACATGCGGCGAATCAATTGCTCCTCGTACTGGTCAAGCGCGCCGTCGGCATAGGCCACATGCCATAACCATTCAATCAGGTCGCCGCGTTCGTGTGCATTCATGCTGCGACGCAGCTGCTGAGTGAAATCATGCAGTGAAGTCGACTGTTGCTGAATCGATCGGGCCTGACCCATCAACGCCTTCCTTTGCGCATCATCCAGGCCGAATGCCTGCTGAATGGCCTGCTCGATGACTTGATGTTCTTCCTCCACGGCATGATCATCGGCCATGGCCATTTCGAGCAACAACACGGCAGCCGCTTTGGCCGTCGCCGTGTGTTGATCTTCTTCAGTCCCGGTTTCGGGTGCCGGGTTGATGATTCGACGCAGCGAAACTAAAAATTCTTGCATGGTGGTTGGCTGAATGATGAATTGGTTGAATGAATAACCGGCGCTTGCCGGGTCGGTCCGCTATGATACGGGCATGAGGCCATTGCATTGTCAGCAGCTCGCCGAATGACGCCGGAACGTCAAGCGCGCATCGAGCAGGTCGCTGTTCGTCGCCAGCCGGACCTGACCGTGTTCATGGAGCGGGTCCACAAACCGCATAATCTCGCGGCCGTATTGCGCACCTGTGACGCGGTCGGTGTCATGCATGCCCATGCAGTACCCGGCTGCAAAGGACTACCGGCGCTGAACCACACCGCCCAGGGCGCCCAGCGATGGGTTCAACTGACGCGGCACCAGGACAGCGCCCGTGGACTCAAAACCCTGAAAGCAGCTGGTTTCCGCTGTGTGGCCGCGCATTGTTCCGAGCACGCAGTTGATTTTCGCAGCATCGACTATACGCAGCCCACGGCGGTCGTTTTGGGAACCGAAAAATTTGGCGTCAGTACCGAAGCACTTGAATTATGCGATGCCGAGATCATCATTCCGATGGTCGGCATGACGCAATCGCTGAACGTGTCGGTTGCCAATGCGCTGATACTGTACGAAGCGCAGCGACAGCGAGCTGAAGCCGGCATGTATCAACCCCGCTCGACCGAGGCATCGCCCTGGCGTGATTTGATTCAGCACTGGATTGCGCGCGATCTGGCCCGGCGCAAAACAGCAGTTGGCCAGCCCTCGATTTCACCTGAACCGGATCCAGAGTCCGATCAGGGGTAAAGCAACTGTTCGTGCCAGTCGTCTGCGCCAGCCTCGAAACAAATGCGTTCATGCAGACGATATTCACGGCCAAACCAGAACTCGACCCGGGACGGAACCAATGTGAAACCGGACCAATGCGGCGGCCGCGGTACTGACTGGCCTTCGTATCGCTGCTCAATCTCATGGACCCGATCAAGTAGCTGCTGGCGAGAAGCCAGCGGACTGGATTGCCGTGAAGCCCAGGCTCCGATCTGGCTGCCGCGCGGACGCGATGCGAAGTAATCGTCGGCAGTGTCCGGACTGACGGCTTCGATCCGGCCATCAGCCAGGACCTGCTGTTCGTTTTCGCGCCACCAGAACAGCAGGCTGGCCCTCGGGTTCTGCTGCAGCTGAAGCCCTTTTCGACTGGTCAGATTGGTATAGAACGTGAAGCCCAGTTCATCCACGCCTTTCAAAAGCACCGTGCGTGCGCTGGGCTGACCGGAATCATCGGCCGTGGCCAGCGTCATCGCGGTGGGCTCTGGTACCCCAGCCTGGACGGCCTGTTGCATTCCGCGTTCGAACAGCTCGAGGATTTTTTTATTCAGTTTCATGCGGCACTCGTGTCAGATTTCGACATCAATAGTATGGCTACAACGTAGCCAATGACGTTGCTCAGCATACGGCCTCGGTGTTGATTTGATTTCATTACAACTGGTCAGGTCAAGACCATAGGGCCTGATCATGCCGCATCAAATCCCGGGCCGGCTTGAATCCAGCAGGCTGGAGTAGCCTGAACGATAGTCCGGGTAGCGAAATGTAAAGCCGCTATCGATCAGTCGTCGGTTGTCCACCCGTTTGCCTTGATGGTCGCTGCTGTCGGCAATTTCAACCGGGCCCTGCACATCAAGCTGTCTGGCCAGCCAGGACAGCACGTCCCAGCGGGGCGCGGGTTTGTGATCACTAGCCAGATACAGCGATGCCGGATCATCCATCCTGATCAAGTGCGCCAGTACGGCCGCGCAATCATCAGCGTGGATTCGATTGGTCCAGCGCGGGGGTGTGCGCTGACAGCGAACCTTACCGGCTCGGACGCGTTCGAGCAATCGATTTCGACCCGGACCATAGATCCCGGAAAACCGCACCACCAGCCCACCAGCCTGGACGGTAAGGCGTTCGGCTTCAAGCAGGATCTGACCGTTGAACTGAACTGGCTCGGTCGAAGAAGTTTCATCGACCCAGTCACCTTGCTGCTGGCCGAACACGGCCGTGCTGGACACGAAAATCAGGCGGCGTGCCCTGACCGTGGCCAGCAAATTGCTGAGCCCGTCAACATAGGTGGATCGATACGCGTCCGGTGTACGTTCAGCCGGCGTAGCGGTATAGATGACCGCATCCCAATCGCCGCGAACGGGCTCCAGCGACTGGCGTTGATTCAGATCGGCCTGAACGGAAATGACATTCTCATCTGGTGCGTTCGAGCGGCGCAGCCCGACGACCTGCCAATCAGACGACACCAGCGACTGCAAGCGCTGCCCAAGGTCACCAAAGCCTGCGATCAACAGGCGCGGCGCACCTGCCTGATCAGGCTTGCTGTGGTTCGGCATCCAGCGCGTTACCGTCGCCTGAGCTTGGCGGCCCGCCCCGGTCCGGTGGCGGCAGCATACGCAGCCAGATCAACCACACGACCAGCGCGTCAAGAATGATCAGCGCCTGCCACAAGTACAAATGAAACCAGTTGAACCAGGTCATGTTCCACTGGCCCATGTAGAACAGGCTGATGATTCGAACCAGATTCAAACCCTGAATGGCGGCAAAACCGATGGCAAAACCGATCAACTTGTTTTTCAGCGGGGCGGGAAACGCAAAAATGGCGGCAAACAGGATGATCAGCGCTTCAACGCCATTGCAGCCGGGTTCAATGCTGACGGCGAAACCGCTCTCCATATCGCGAATGACTTTGCCGGCGGCTATGACGCCGGAATCAAACAACTCGATCAGGTTGACGCTTACCCAGGCAATACCAGCGGTAAATGGCAAAATCACGTGCTCCTGCACCGGCTTGGTCACTTCCAGCGTAAATAAAGTGACTAGGAGCACGACAAAAACAATGAAGAATCGGACCATCTCGATCAGCCGAACGTTGGTGGAACCGTATAGTACCCAATTCGCACCCTTCGCGCTGCGTGGACCACTTTAGCCCGACAACAGATTCAAGCCCTTACACCAGGCGTCGAGTTTTTGTTCAAACGTCATAGCAGCGTGGGCCGGGCTGGTTGATGGAAGACCAATCAGGTCGATCGATCGCAGCCGGTCATCCAGCAGCGGTAGCGCATGTCGACGAAACACGGTTTCCGCCTTCTTGCCGTTGAACGCAATGCGCTGGATGTTGGGATAGGCGCTCAGCAGGCCTGAAAAATCATTCGTTTGCATTGATTCCGGGCGAATTGCCGCATCCAGACTGCCGTTGCGACGACAGGATTTCAACACGTCCCAGAGTGCAATTCGTGCCGATTGCAACCTGGTCAGTCGTGTTGGGTAATCCAGCTCCGGACCCGCATCGGCTATGCGATGCATGATCGACCAGAATGCATTACGCGGATGGGCGTAGTATTGCTGTTGCTGAAGCGATCGGTTGCCCGGCATGCTGCCTAGAATCAACAGCGTTGCGTGCTGGTTGATGATTGGATCAAAACTATGGATCATTCGATGTTGCGAAACGGATGTAGGTAGAGCCTACTCGCTACCGATCGCGGCAACGTAAAATAATCGCCATGAACAAGCCTGCGACGACGTCTTCTGCGAATGCCAATTCTGGCGAGGGTCTGCGCAATATTATCCTGATCGGTCCGATGGGGTCTGGCAAAACGACGCTCGGACGACGCTTGGCGCCGTTGCTAGGGCGCAAATTCATCGATCTTGATGATGAGCTTGAACGACGCTGCGGTGTCGAAGTTGCCGTGGTCTTTGATATCGAAGGAGAAGAAGGATTTCGCAAGCGCGAAAGCGCACTGCTGGCCGAGTTGGTGCAGCGACGCGGCCTGGTGCTGGCCACCGGCGGTGGCAGCGTGCTGGAGGTCAACAACCGCGAATTGATGCAGGACAATGGGCTGGTTGTCTGGCTTAACACCAGCGTCAATCAACAGGTTCAGCGACTCAGACGTGACCGCAGGAGGCCTTTACTGGCCGCGCCTGACCGCGAGCAACGCCTGACTGAAATGGCCGAACTCCGGAATCCGATCTATCAATCCATGGCTGACGTGGAATTCGTCTCCAGAAATCTGCCGCTGCCCCGCATGGCCAACGCGCTGCACCAATCCATCCTGCCTCACCTGCAACCGGATCAAGTCGACTGATGCAGACCATCACACTCCAACATGCCGCTGGGCTCACTCCGATCCGCTGCGGCGCGGCCCTGCTTCGCGAACAAACGCTCTGGCAACAGTTGATTTCGGCGCGCGGCTTGATCGTAACCGATGAAACCGTGGCCGATCTGTATCTACCCGGGCTATTACAGGCATTGAACGGCAGCGCTGTTGATTACCTGGTGTTACCGGACGGCGAGCAGCACAAAACGCTGAGTACCTGGCAACGGATTCTGGACCACCTGGCCGAGACCGGTGCGCAGCGTGATACCACGCTGATCGCACTGGGTGGCGGCGTCATCGGCGACATGACGGGGTTTGCGGCGGCCAGCTACATGCGCGGCATCAACGTCATTCAGGTGCCGACCACGTTGCTGGCCCAGGTCGATGCCGCCGTCGGAGGCAAAACCGGCGTCAACCTGAATCAGGGCAAGAACCTGGTCGGTGCATTCCATCAACCCAGCAGCGTCATCATTGACGTCGAGTGCCTCGATACGCTCGAGCAACGCGAATATTCAGCCGGGCTGGCGGAAGTAGTCAAGTATGGTTTGATCCGTGATTGCGCATTTCTGGACTGGCTTGAGCAGAACAAGGAACAAATCATGCGACGTGAGCCGGAATCACTGGTCAGCATGATCAGTCGATCGGTGCAGCATAAAGTCGAGGTCGTCGAGGCCGATGAGCGTGAGCAAGGCCAACGCGCCCTGCTGAATCTGGGCCACACGTTTGGCCATGCGATTGAAACAGCAACCGCGTATCAACAATACCGGCATGGTGAAGCGGTGGCCATTGGCATGCAACTGGCCGCCGATCTATCGGCAGAGCTCGGCTGGATTGACAGCGACGATGCAGATCGATTACGTCGCCTGTTGACCGCCTTCAAGCTGCCATTGAACATCCCTGAATCCCTGCGTGCCGAGCAGCTGCTTGATCTGATGCAGCTGGACAAGAAAAATCAGGCTGGCCGATTGCGATTGGTTCTGCTGAAAGCACTGGGACAGGCTATAGTCACCGACGACGTACCATCGGAACAGGTGCTGGCAGTCATGCAGCACTCACTGCAGTCGCGATAACGAGTCTTAGCCATGAATGAATCCTCCAGCACTTCTGCGCGAATGAAACGCCGTGAGTCCCGTTTCATGCGCGCGCTGCGACGCGAACCGGTCGACCAGACCCCGATCTGGCTGATGCGCCAGGCCGGTCGATACTTGCCAGAATACCGGGCAACGCGTGCAAAAGCCGGCGATTTTCTGACCCTGGCCGGCACGCCGGAGCTGGCCTGCGAAGTCACGCTGCAACCCATCCAGCGCTATGGGTTTGATGCGTCCATACTGTTTTCCGACATCCTGATCCTGCCGCACGTCATGGGCCTTGAATTGAGCTTCACACCCGGCGAGGGGCCGAAATTTGCGCGCACGATTCGGCATCCGGATGATGTCAGGAATTTGCCAACACCGGATCCGATGAACGAGACCAGGGCCGTCATGCAGGCCGTTGAGTTGATCCGACAGGAACTGCCTGCTGAAACTCCATTGATCGGTTTTGCCGGCAGCCCGTGGACGGTGGCAACCTACATGATTGAAGGGGGCAGCAGCAAGGACTTTGCCAAGGCACGCCGTTTCCTGCTGCAGCAGCCCGAAGCTGCTGAACACCTGATCCAACACCTGGCCCGATGCACGACCGACTATCTACTGGCGCAAGTAGCGTCCGGTGCCGATGCCCTGATGCTGTTTGACAGCTGGGGCGGCGTATTGAGCCCATCGCTGTTTCATCGCTTCTCGCTGAACGGCATGAAAAGCATCGTGCAGACGATTCAACAGCAACACCCGGATGTTCCGATCATTCTGTTTGCCAAAGGCTGCGCATTTCATCTGGAAGCGCTGGCCGACACCGGCTGCCAGGCGCTGGGCATCGATTGGACGACCACACTGTCTGACGCCCGTCGACGTGTGGGTGATCGCGTTACGCTTCAGGGCAACCTTGATCCAGTTGTGCTGACTTCATCTGCAGCGGTCATTGAGCAAGCGGTGCAAGATACGCTGGATGACTATGGGGAGGGGCCAGGCCATGTATTCAATCTGGGCCACGGCATCACGCCGGATGTGCCCCCCGAACATGTCGACGTACTGGTCGAAACCGTGCGCAACTACAGGTCGGGCAAGCTAACACCGTCAACCTGAGCCTGCCCATTCAGCTGATGTTCGATCATTGCCGCGATCAGCCGACTGGTCAGCAGCGGCAGACGGACGGACACAACGCCATCCGGCACTTCATTGGGTTCATCATCGGGCCAATGCAGCATCCAGATCGGCACCCCCTTCAGTTGCCACTGTTTCAGTTGTCCCGGGTCAAACCAGCCCGGCTGAATGACAACAAAATCCTTGGCAACATCTGCACTGGCCCGGGCAAAGCGCATGCCCCAGCGACGGCACATACGTAACAGGATTCGTCCGTATGACGGTGATACCGAAGCAGCCAGGGTGGTGTTTCGCAATAAGCAGCTGTTGTGCGGCAACGCCGTTGGACTCACTTGCAGCGGCAAGCGCAACGTGAACCGACTGCCGCGTCCTGGCTGGCTGAACAGGTCAAGCTGTCCGCCCATCTGCTGGGCAATTCTGCGGCAGATGGCCAGTCCCAGCCCGGTGCCGCTATGTGGCCTGGTCGAATGCGTGTCGAGCTGTGTAAACGGCTCGAAGAGCTGTTGCTGCAGCTTCGGATCAATCCCGGGCCCGGTGTCGGAGACCGCGATATTCAAGGTGTTGCTGTTGTTCATCCAGGCTTCGATTTCGATCTCACCACGCTCGGTAAACTTGACCGCATTGTTGATCAAGTTACCGATGATCTGGCCCATTCGATCGTCATCACCGACGGCGATGACCGGCAGATCGGAGGCCATTCGAAGTCTCAGGTCATGACCTGCCGCGGCTGCGTTCGGCGCATGGAGTTCGACGGCATGCTCGAGCAACGGCACCAGCTCGAATAAGGCCTGCTTCAATTCGATTTCTTGCGCCTCGATGCGCGACAAATCAAGAATATCGTTCAGAATTCGATGCAGCTGCTGGCCCGAGGTCCGCATCGTGTTGAGCAACTCCTTTGCCGTGTGATCCAGCGGCGCTTGCCGCATCAAGTCGATCATGCCGAGCAGGCCATGCAGCGGGGTTCGAATCTCATGGCTCATGGTGGCCAGAAAATCCGACTTGGCCTGATTGGCCGTTTCGGCTTGCTCGGCATATCGCCGGACACTGATCAACAAACGCGCATTCTGCAGCACCTGTCCAGCCGCCTGGCACAGCAAGTCAATTTCGGATTGAATAGTTGCGGACGGGGCCTGCTTCATCTCGGGAAGATAGAGCGCAGCCAATCTGGATTGATCAGCCTCCAGCTCAACCAGGTGTCCGTTAATCTGCTTTCCCTGTCGAATGGCCGTTCGAACCTGATCCGACAGTCGATCTTTCGGTTGCCGAAATAGGCCCAGTGGGATGAGGTCCGTTGGCATATCGTTGGTCAGGAATAGAAAATAACCCCGCGATTGCTGGAGCAGGCCCATCACGGCACGACCGATCGTCTGGGCCAGGTCGTTCGGCTCCAGGCTCAGATTCAGCGTATCCAGAAATTCCCGCTGCGAACGGGCCAGCGCGCGCTGCTCACGGGCGCGAATCAATTCCAGTCTGCGGATCCGCGTCGCTTGCCAGGATCGAACCAGAACAATGGCGAGCAGCCCAAGCATGACCACGTAGCCAGCAATGGCCAGTGGGCTTCGCCAGGCTGGCGGCCTGATAGTAACCTCAATGCGATCCGCTGCTGGATTCCAGACCCCATTGACATTGGCAGCCTGGACCTCGAACGCATAACGACCGGCCGGCAGATTGCTGTAATAGCGGCTGAACTGACCGGACTGTACTTGCCATTCAGTGTCCCAGCCATGCAGCCGCATCCGGAACTGATTGCGCTGCGGGTTCAAGTAGGACAGCGCGGTAAACGAGAATTCGATCGAGTTGTCTTGCCAGTCGAAACTCAGTTCGGGCCGCTGACTGGCAGACAGCTCAGTGATTTGATCACCTGAACGGACTTCAGTCAGAAACACCGGCGGCGGCCGCGAAGATAAGTCCAGTTGTTCAGGATCAACAACAATCAAGCCATCCGGGCTGCCCGCAACCAGCTGGCCATTGCGTGTCATGACGGCTGCATTCGCGCTGAAGTACGCTAACGGCAAACCTTCACTTCGCGAGTAGACCCGAAATTCATTAGTCGACAGGTCCAGCTTGGCCAAACCCGATTCGAGCAATAACCAGAGCTGCCGCTGATGTTTGAATGCACGCAGTATTCTGGCCAGCGGCAGGCCATCACTCGCCACCCAGCGCCGAACGGGAAGCACTCGCTCGCCGGAAAGCCGCAGCTGCTCGAGAAAGGAATCTCCAGCCAGCCAAATGTCTGACCCATTGACGGTCATGGTCTGCATGCGCAGACCCGGCCGTTCCAGCACGACTTCAAACGTTCCGTCGGGAAGAATTCGACTCACAGCATAATCACTCAGCGCCCACCAATCGTTTTTCGGTCCACGCACAATCTGGTGAACAGGATTCAGGTCGAAGACGTTCGAACCCGATCGTCGTGTCGGCCAGGATTGCATCACGCCACCTGCCTGATCTCGCAGCGTCAAGTCACCGCTGACGTTATACAGCCAGAACGTCCCGGGCGTCCTGGACATGAAGATGCGCGGTAACTGCTGGTCATCAAACGTCATCAGCACACGCTGTTGGCCCGTCTTTTGATCGATCACCGACAGTTCTTTTTCTGTGGCCACCCAGAATTGCCCACCCTGGCGTTCAATACCGACAATGCGATCATTGAACTCGAGCTGCGTAATGAAACGGTTCAATAGCGGTTGTGCTGCCTGCTGATTCTGAACCATCAACGCGCTGAGCTGACCGGAATTGGTCGTGAAGTACACTTCATCGCGTGCTGAATCCAGCGCCAGCGCATGAATGTTGCCGGTGCTGCCGAGGGGAACTGCATCATCATTCCATCGATAGATCCTGAAGCCGCGCCAGTCTGGTGCCAGACGCAACATTCCGCGCTGAAACCGACTGATCCACAGACTGCCTTCATCATCACGAAACAAGTGATTGATGCGGCGGAGAGGCTGATCGTTCGTGCTGCTTTCACGATCGGCAAAAAACTGGATCTGACCGCTGTCAGGGTCATACAGTCCGAGCCCCTCGGAGGAACCAAGCCACAACTGCCCCTGACCGGCCCGTGCCAGGCTGGTGACCCCGCTGCTCGTCTGAACGAAGTTGCTGGTATCGAATTCACCCTTCGTTTCATCGCCTATGGACAGTGGCAGCTGGAGAATGCCCTGTCTTGTGACCAGAAACAGGCCGAGTTCCGGAAACTCGTACATGGCGAAAAGCCCCCTATCGGCAACCTGCGACGCCTCGAGGTAATTTGAAAAACGAGGTTCACTGCTGCGATTCGTACGCAGCAATCCGTCCGGCTTGACCAGCCACATCGAACAGCTGGAATCAATCAATAGCGATGTCTGGAAACCAACATCGGGTATGCCATATTGACCTGAATCAAAGTGCGTTACATCGCCTGTCGCCACATCAATCCTGCTCAATCCGCCGCGCGCATACATCAGCCAGATATTGCCTTCGCAGTCCTGCTCCAACTCCCAGATAAAATCGTTTTTGAGCGGCCCCTGTTGGGCCAGTGGTGGCCAATGGCGAATAATTTCAAGGCCTTGAAGCTCAACGATGCCATGACCGGATATGGCAACCCACAGGCTGCCATCCGGGGTCGCGAGCAAGCTTTGGATATTATTACCCGGCAGGGTTGTGCGATCTGCCGGATCATGCCGCAATACGCGTAATTCATGTCCTTCGTGCCGGACCAACCCGTTTGCGGTTGCAATCCAGATATACCCTTGAGCATCCTGTGTGACTTGCTCGATGGACATGCTGGGCAGACCGGAATCGACGTCCAGCGTGTTGAATTGGGGTGGGGCCTCGATCAGACTTTCGTCCCCTGCCCCGCCGGCGAATTGGAGAGTGGCCGATGCAGGCATAAGCCAACCTGCCGGGAAAAGCACCAGACATGCGAAGCCAATCAAGCCATTATTACCAGAAGCCACCAAGCCATTACCCGCTGCCAACACCCACTACAATGGTAGAGAATCTCGAGCGTAAATTCAATCTAGCTGGCTTATTTTCACCGAGCGATTCAATTCAATGAACTTTCAATCGAATCCGCGTTCCAGCGAAATTAAACGTCTGGTTTTTCTTCGTGAGCTCAAGTGCAAAAAGATAATCTTAATCCTCAGCAGTCGCCAAGATTATAGATTTCATACGTTCTCATGCCTTTTTGCTTAATTTTGTTCGTAGAACCCTTCCTAATATATCTTTGTTATCGTCCCTGAGTTCACCCGAATGAACGATCTCAAATTGATTTTGCTCTAGTTTCTTTAAGAACTGATTAAAATCCAAATCCGACAATGAAGCTTTTTGCATACTTTGCATTCGAGCTTTGTATGCGGACATTGATGCACTTACGTCTCGGATAAATTTTATTTTTTCGTTTTTTTCTAAACTTGATAGATCACCGAATACCCGCATAAATGTCTGCGTGATTTTTAACATCTGATCAGCTTCTTTATTGGCCAGTCTCTTATACATTCTTTCCAGACTGGCATTAATAATATCTCTGGTTTTCTCAGCTTCCCTATTATGCTTGAGCATTTTCTTCTGCTCTTTTGTCCTTGCGTCACCGACAATAGAAACTAGTTTCTCCACTTTTTGATCAAACTCTTCTATTTCCAAACAAAGTTTCGTCTGAAAGATATCACGTTTCGACTGCTTAACCACAAGCGAGTCTGGATGATGCATTATTGTTGTGAAATACGCACCCTGCTTCATAATTCTTTGAAGCTCCATCACAGCTTTATCAAGATCCGCATACTCAATTCCGTATTGACTTGTCACCAAATCAACACTTGCAGTTTCAATATTTGTATTTTCGATCGGTGTGGAGCTATGAAACGTCACTACAGATAATTCTTTGTTTTTATCTACGGGGGGTTTGATATGAGCATAGTCAATGCCTATTATGTTCCAATTCTTTTCATTTTCAATCATATACTCAGCTGCAATCAATGGTATAGCACCATTCCCGGTTGCTAAATCTACAATGACTGCGGAATCATCCAGGCTTTTAATTTGATCCCTCCAAAAATTTTTAACCGGTCCGATATACCCAGTTTCAAAGCGACCTTCAGAAAAGGTTGTTACTGCCCCACTTTCCCAGTAATTATTCCACTGCCAACCTGGCTGAGTCTTGTTCATTTGCTTTCTCTTCGTAAAATAAAAAGCCCCGAGCAGAACTCGGGGCAAATGGTAAATCGAATGTATTGATTAGGTCAGCAGTTTAGAATCGCTGTGTATACGAAAAGTACGGCACACGACCTTCAACTGGATACAAGCTTTGGTTTCCGCGACTCAAATCCTGAGTAAAGCTATTCAGGGATGGGCCTCGGTCAGCAATGTTCCGAACACCAACTGTGACCTCGGCATCCCATGGCGCAAACCAACTAACCTGTGCGTTATGTTGGACATAGCTAGGTATTTTACCTGTTAACTCAATTGTGCCTTCTGGGTCGGATCCGGTAGTACCGGCTGCCACATCTTGAATCCAGTAACCAGTGTAACCGACATTGAAGTCACCATAATTCCAAGTCAGTGCCCAACTGGCGCGGTTGCCAGGCTGGCCGTTACGGCTGATTATATTTACCACTGGATCGACTGGTGTGATCTGCTGATCATACTGCCAAATTCGGCTAAATGCCAAACGGCTGTCGAAAGAACCAAGCGTATCAGTGTTGAGAGTGTAATCAACTGCGGCGTCGAATCCACGAACTTCGATAACCGCAATGTTTGAGTTTGTTGATTCGATGAAGCTAATGATGCCATTTGCATCACGAACAATTGTCGAACCAGCCGGCAGAGATAGACCCTGTCGCTCAAGATTGACTAGCGCTTGGGTGCTGGGAGAGGTAATTACATCCTGAATTTCAGTTTGATACACATCCGTGGTAAGCGACAGTTCTGATGTAATTTCCCAGACAGCACCAATATTAAAGCTTTCAGATTGTTCTGGCTGAAGATCTGTATTGCTTAAGAAAAA
>JGI12109J20283_10462073_pt1 | contig 19476 bp, 9 predicted proteins | sample ElkSlonscriptome_12_FD_20283 | JGI IMG/M metagenome (IMG submission 20283)
ACATCCCCCAACGATCAGGCCCTCGAGGCCTGACCCAAGGACCGCAGGACAACGTGATTCCCAAGCTCCCTTCGCAATTCACCGTCGCGGTGGCCGGCAACCCCAACTCCGGCAAGACCACCATCTTCAACAACCTGACGGGTGCCCGCCAGCACGTGGGCAACTACCCCGGCGTGACCGTGGAGTGGAAGGAAGGTCGGCTCAAGCGGGGCGACCTGGACCTGAAGATCGTGGACCTGCCCGGCACCTACAGCTTGACCGCCTTCAGCGAAGAGGAGCTGGTGGCCCGGGACTACCTGCTGCACCACGCACCGGACGTGGTGATCAACGTGGTGGACGCCTCCAACCTGGAGCGCCATCTCTTCCTGACGACCGAGCTGCTGGAACTGGGCCTGCCGGTGGTTCTGGTCCTGAACATGACGGACGTGGCCCAGCGCCACGGCCTGCGGGTGGACATGAACCGTCTGGCCGACGCCTTGAACGTGATGGTGGTGGCGGCCGTGGGGCACCGCAACGACGGCACCGAGGATATCATCGAGGCCGTTGTCCAGATGGTGGCCCACAGCTCGGATCTGCCCGGCGCCGCGCGTGTGTGCAAGGTGACCAGCCCCTCGCCCCAGGCCAGCAACGCGGCCCTCTCGCCCGGCCGGGTGACCTACGCGCCCGCCGTGGAGGATGCCATCAGCCGGGTCAGCGAGAGGGTGCCCGATTACCCCTACCGCCGCTGGCTGGCCACCAAGCTGCTGGATAGCGACGAGGAAGCCCTCAACGAGGTGCCCGACCCGGACGCCCGCATGGCCGTCCTGGCCCAGGCCACCGAGTTCAGTGAGGCCCACGACGGCAAACCCGACACGGTGCTGGCCCAGGGCCGCTACGACTTCATCCATACCATCTGCGCCGACGTGGTGCACCGCGTGGGCGAGGTGCGCAAGACCCGCAGCGACCGGGTGGACCGCTTCATCATGCACCCCGTTCTGGGGGTGCCCATCTTCCTGGGCATGATGTACCTGGTCTTCACCGCCACCTTCACCCTCGGCAACCCGGGCATGGATGTGATCGATGCCGGCTTCGCCTGGCTGGCCGATACCCTGAACGGATTCTGGGGCGAGGGCGGCGTCGAAAGCCCGCTGCGTTCCCTGCTGGTGGACGGCATCATCGGCGGGGTCGGCGGGGTGCTGGTTTTCCTGCCCAACATCGTGCTGCTGTTCCTGGCCATCGCCGTGCTGGAGGGCACCGGGTACATGGCCCGGGCGGCCTTCGTCATGGACCGCTTCATGAGCAAGGTGGGCCTGCACGGCAAGAGCTTCATCCCCCTGCTCATCGGCTTCGGGTGCACGGTGCCGGCCATCATGGCCACGCGCACCCTGGAGACGCGACGGGACCGGCTCATCACCATGATGGTCCTGCCGCTGATGAGCTGCGGCGCGCGTCTGCCCATCTACGCCCTGCTCATTCCCGCCTTCTTCGCCGCGAGGTGGCAGGGACCGGTGCTGTGGCTCATCTACGTGACGGGAATCGTGCTTGCGCTGGTGGCGGCGCGCCTGCTGCGGGCCACGGTCTTCCGGGGTGAGACGACGCCCTTCCTCATGGAACTGCCTCCCTACCGCATGCCCACGGCGCGCAGTTTGTTGACGCAGATGTGGACCCGCGCCTGGCTCTACGTGCAGAAGGCGGGCACCGTCATCCTGGGGGCGTCCATCCTGCTGTGGGTCCTGACTTTCTACCCCAAGCCACCGGCGGACTACATTCCGCCCCAGGGCTTCGATGCCGTGGGCGGGGTGGCGGTGGAGGCGCGGCCCTTCGCCGAGCTGGAGGATCCGGCGCAGATCCAGTCCGCCGAGCTGAGCTACAGCGTGGCCGGCCGGGTGGGGCGCCTGCTGGAACCCGTCCTGGCGCCCCTGGGTTTCGACTGGCGCATCGGCACCTCCCTGGTGGGGGCCGTCGCGGCCAAGGAAGTCTTCGTGGCCCAGATGGGCGTGGTCTTCGCCGTGGGCGATGCCGACGAGGAATCCATGGACCTGCGCGCGCAGTTGCAGTCCCGTTACTCGCCGCTGGTGGGGCTGTGCATCATGATCTTCGCTCTCATCTCCACGCCCTGCGTGGCCACCTTCGCGATCACGCGGGTGGAGGCGGGGAGCATTCGCTGGGCCCTGGCCCAGGCCTGGGGCCTGACCCTGCTGGCCTGGGTGGTCACGTTCGTGGTGTACCGCGGGGGTGTCCTGCTGGGGCTGGAGGGCTGATATGACCTCTCTCTGGGAATCCATCCTGGTCTCGGTGGTGGTCGGCCTGGCCCTGATCTGGGCCGTACGTGCCGTGTATCGCTATATTCGGGGCGAAAAGACCTGCACCGGCTGCGGTTCCGACGGCGGCTGCGGAGGCAGCAGCCCCCGGGATCTGGTCCAGGATCTGGCCCCCTTGAAAAAGAAGGTCCAGCAGGCCGGCCTAAAGGAACCCCGTAGGCCTTCATCTTCTGATTAGAACTACAGTTATCCCTCCAACTTGCCGATATAGAGAATCATCACCTGATCAGGAATGGCGGGACGCCGGGCTCAATCCGGTTGTTCCCATTATCTCTACCGAGGCAGGAAATCATGGGGGAAAATTCCCGCTCACCTATTTCATCGCTGAAGAAGCTGCAGGACACCCTGGAGCAGGCGCGCCGGCAGGTGAACCAGGAGTACGATAATCTCCAGGAGCATCTGGAAAACGCCCAGGGGGCGGACACCCTCTACGAGGGCATCTTCCAGGGGTCGGAGGATGCCACGATCATCATGGACACCCACAGCGGAACCATCCGGCGCATGAACCAGGCGGGCTGCGAGTTGCTGGGGCAGAACGAGGATGAGGTCCTGGGCCGGAATCCGACGGAGTTTTTCGTGGACGAGGATCTGAAGGCCTTCCGCGCCGCCTACCGGCAGGTGAGGGAGGATGGCACTTTCCGTCGCTTCGAGGGCCGCATTCGGCGTGCCGACGGGTGCGTCATTCCCGTCCAGGCCAGCGCCGTGCATCTGGTGGATCACACCGAGGATCTGGTGGTGGCCTTTGTGCGGGATATCTCCGGGTTCGTGGAGGCCCGCTCCGAGCTGGAGGAGCTGAACGCCTCCCTGGAATCGAGCGTGAACGAGCGCACGGAGGAGATCCGGCGGGCCATGGCCGAGCTGGAAAAGTCCAAGGCCGAGGCCAATCGGAACGCCCGCGAGGCCCACGCCGCCAACAAGGCCAAGAGTCTCTTCGTGGCCAACATGAGCCACGAAATCCGCACGCCCCTGAACGCCGTCATCGGCATGATGGAGCTGCTGGTGGACATGGACCTGGACGAAAAGCAGAAGGAAACGGCCCTGATCGCGCAGCGCTCGGCCAAGTCCCTGGTCAGCGTGGTGAACGACATCCTGGATTTCTCCAAGATCGAGGCCGGCAAGCTGGAACTGGAGAAGGTGGTCTTCGTCCTGCCGGACCTGATCCGGGAAGTGCACGAGACCTTCCGGTTCCAGGCGCAGCAGAAGGGCCTGCAGCTGGACCTGGAGCAGTCCGCGGGCCTGCCCGAGTTCGTCCTGGGCGATCCCGGCCGTCTGCGCCAGGTGCTGGTCAACCTGCTGGGCAACGCACTCAAGTTCACCCGCAAGGGCCGGGTGACCCTGAGTGTGGATGCGGCCGCGGGGGAGGATCGTTTCGTCAGCATCCACTTCGGGGTGCGGGACACGGGCATCGGTATCGACGCCAAGAAGCTGAACGGACTCTTCGACAGCTTCACCCAGGCCAACCCCTCCGATACCCGCGAGTTCGGGGGCACGGGATTGGGCCTGGCCATCACCCGGCAACTGGTGGAGCTCATGGGTGGCGAAATGCAGGTCACCAGCACCCTGGGCGAGGGCGCCGAGTTCCGCTTCTCGGTGGATTTCGACCGGGCCACCGAGGAGCAGGTGGCGCAGGAGCACAAGGAGGAGACGGCCCGGCTGGAAGCCCGGGAGAAGAATTCTCCCGAGCTGAGCGAGCTGCGCGTGCTGCTGGTGGAGGACAACATCGTCAACCAGAAGGTGGCGGTGGGTATGTTACGCAAGCTGGGCTTCCCCGCCCGGGCGGCCAGCGGGGGCCTGGAGGCCCTGGACATGCTGGCGGACGAGACCTTCGATCTGGTCTTCATGGACATCCAGATGCCCGACCTGGGCGGTCTGGAGACCACCAAGAAGATCCGCAACGGAGAGGTGGGCGAGGCCAACCAGGACGTGCCCATCATCGCCATGACGGCCCACGCCACGCGGCAGGACCGCAAGAACTGCCTGGCCGCGGGCATGAACGACTACGTGGCCAAGCCCATCAGCAGCCAGCTGATCCACGAGGCCATGCGGCGTGTGCTGGGCGGTCTGGGCACGGATCCCAGCCCCGTGGCGCCCACGCCCTTCAGCATGGCGCAACTGATCCAGAAGATGGACGGGGATGTGGAACTGGCCACGGAAATCCTGACGGTCTTCATGAACGACTCGCGCGAGAGGCTGAAGGCCATCACCGGCGCCATCGAGAACTACGATTTCGTATTCGCGGCGCAGGAGGCCCAGAGCCTGGAGGGCGGCGCCCTGAACGTGGACGCGGGCAACATCGTGGCCATGGCCCAGGATCTGATCCAGGCCACGCGGGCCAAGCAGCAGGAGTACGCCACCAGCCTGGTGCAGGATCTGGCTAAAGAGTTGGAGGGGATCGACTGTCTGGTTTGATCCGCCGCTACCGACCGCTGCGGCACAATAAAAGGCCCCGCTTGTGCGGGGCCTTTTCCGTCTTGCGCGGTGGAAGGCGGGAAGGATCGATGTCTACCGGTACAGAGCCTTGATGGCGTCCATGGTGGTATCCTCGGTGGACACGACGGTGCCCAGGTCCTCGAACTCGATGTTTTCCCAGCGAACGTTGAAGTTCGAACCCTCACCGGAGCCGCTCATGTTGTTGAACTGCATGTGGCCACCGGCCATGGCGGGGGACAGGATGCCCCACAGGCCGTGCGGGGGATCCTCGTCGGGGTTGCCCATGTCGAAGGGCAGCTCGCCACTGGAGATGCCATCGTAGATGTACTCGATGGTGGCGGGGTTGGCCTCGTTCATGTCGGGGTTGGTGCGGTAGATCATGCCCAGGCGCACGGTGGTGCCCTTGACGTAACTGACGCCGTTGCTGGCGGTGAAACTGTAGAAGGGCAGGCGGCCGCCGAAGCAGGCCACTTCGCCGTCGGGGGTGCGCACGTTGAAACGGCCGTCGGCGCCGCTCCACCAGGGGCGGATCTGCAGGCCGGACTCGCCGTCGCCGGTGCCGCTGATGGTCAGGTCGGCGTAGAAGGCGAAACCGTCGAGGTTGTCGAACTCGATGGGATCGGTGCCGTTCTCGCTGAAGCGCCAGGCGTGCAGGTTGGCCCAGCCCAGGGGACCGGCGGCTTCATCGTTGATGTCGATGTAGCCGGGGTAGCTGACATCGACGGTCAGGATGGAGGCGAAAGAATCGTTCCAGATCCGCTCAACGACGACCGCGTCGCTGGGGATGGCGGTGGCGAGGGCGCCGCTGACGAGGATGGCCGTGGCGAGCAGGGCCAGGCTCAGGACTTTGAACTGCTTTTTCATGAGTGCAACTCCTTGGGTTTCAGACTCAGGTTGTTGTTTACGTTGCGACTGTTCTTTTTGCTGTCGTGAATGATCCCTTGATCCCCTTATCACCTCCTTTGTTTGTTCATCCTGAACCGTGGCTTATTTGATGACGACACAGCGTCGTTTGACGGTCTGTCCATGACTGGTGACGGCATAGGTGTATATTCCGCTGGGCAGGCCCTGGGCCTCGAGGGTCAGCACGCGCTGCTCTCCGGCCACCGCCTGATCGGTGACTTCCTGCACGCAGCGGCCGCGCAGGTCGTAGATGCGCATGGTCACGGGCCCCGCCTTGGCGGCGCGGTAGCTGATGAGCGTCGTGCCCGTGAAGGGGTTGGGATTGTTCTGCCCCAGCTCGATCACGGACAGGCCCGCGGCGTCCGGCTCGGGAGCGGGAGAGAGCATCTCGAAGCCCGCCAGCTCCAGGCCCCGCCGCACGTCCTCGTTGCCCATGAAGCGGTTCCAGATGCTCCCGTTCAGGTAGTTCTCGATCATGATCACGATGGGCCCCTGATCGATGCCCAGGTAATCCGTCGCCACCCAGAACTGGTCCAGGTTGAAGGCGTCCTTGAAGCCGTAGTCGCCCCAGATCAGGCCCGCGTACTCGTCGTACATGTGGTGCAGGGCGGGCACGACCACCTCGGGGGCGAAGGCGATGCTGCTGGCCGCCGCCGTGGGCGTGATGGTGCCGTTGTCGTTCTGGGCGGGCGGGGCGCCGTGGGCCAGGTAGCCGTCGGGGTCGTCCGAGGCCGTCAGGCCCCACAGGTTCTCGCCGTAGCCGGCCCAGCCGTAGGGGTTGGCGATGCAGTACTCGCGCGCAGCCAGGGTGGCGCGCCGGGAGTTCTCGAAGTAGTCGATGCCGCGCAGCGTCATGTACTCGTCCTGGATGTCCCGGAAGTCCACCCAGCAGTGCGAATACTGGTGCCCGAACAGCGGCGGGAAGACCAGGTAGGTATAGCCGTACTGGGTGCTCCAGTTGTAGCCGCTGGTCCAGTAGCCCCAGGTCCAGGCGGGCACCGGGTGCGTGGGCGAACCGATGGCCAGCAGGTAGAGGATCATGGCCTCGTTGTAGCCCACCCAGTTGCCGAAGGTGCTGAAGCCGCTCTCCGGATTCCAGCCCATGCGGATGCCGTTGCCGCCGTTGCGCATGAACTCCCAGTCCACCCGGTAGTACATGCTGTCGGCCAGGGCGCGCAGCTCCCGGTCGCCCTCGTCATCGGTATCGAAGTACATCTTGGCGTCCAGCACGCCGGCCATCAGCAGGGCGGTGTCGATGGTGCTCAGCTCGCAGCTCCAGGTCCGCACGCCCGAGTTGATGTCCAGGAAGTGGTAGTACAGGCCCTTGTAGCCGGTGTTGCCGAAGCTCTCGGGGCCCTGCTGGCCGTTCCACAGCGTTTCCATGCCCAGCATGATGCGGTCGCGGCCCTCCTGGCGGGTGACCCAGCCGTGCTCGATGCCGATGCAGATGGCCGTGATCCCGAACCCCTGGGCGGCGATGCTGCAGGGTGACCAGGACTGGCTGCGGTCGGGGATCAACCCGTTGACGGGGTTGGCCTCTTCCCAGAAGTAGAGGAAGGCCGTGCGCTGCAGGCTGTCCAGCAGGGCCTCGGTGGTCAGGCTCTTATCGGCGGAGAAGTCCTGGCCCATGGCCAGACGGGCATGGGAACCGGCGGACGCGCTGCCGGCCGTCACCAGCAGCAGGACCAGCAACAGACCGGTGCCGGCCTGGCGCATAAGATTCGGGTAGGTGCGCGTTGTCGTTTTCATCGGGTGCTACTTCCCGGATGCCGTGCCGATCAGAATTCGATGGACATGGTCATCCTGTGCGTATCGTCAAGGTACTCGTGACCGGCCCAGGCATAGTTCAAATGGTAACGCTGGTCGCCCAGGTTGCCCGCCACTCCGAAGCCGAAGGTCATGCCCAGCTCGCTGTCCGTCTGGAAGAGGGTCTGGTAACCGGCGCGCAGGCTGAACATCTGCATCAGTGTCCACTCCGCGCCCAGGTTCATGCTCTCGCTGTTGTCGGCGGGGTGCAGGCCCTCCACCAGGAACAGGAATTGGCTGTTCTCGCTCACCACGTAGGGGTAGCTCAGACCCAGCCGGAAAAGGCCCGACAGCGGGAAGCGGTCCGTGGACTGCTCCGCCGGCAGGGCGCTGTTGTCGCCGTAGATATCCGGATCGTTGTCGTAGGTGATATCCAGGCCGTCGCCGCTGAAACGGGTGCGCGTGCTCAGGTTCGACAATCCGAACCCCAGGGAGGCGCCGCCCTCGCTCAGCCGGTAGATGGTGCCCAGGTTCACCGACAGGGCCGTGGCCGTGGTGTTCCAGATGCTCTCGCTGATGTAGTTGGCCTGGATGCCGGCGCTGAAGCGCTCGGTGATGCGCTGGCCGTAGGCCAGGCCCAGGGCCACGTTCGAGACGTTGTAGAAGACACCGGTGCCCAGAGGCTGCTCGACGGTGCGCACCTGGATGTCCCCGGAGTTCAGGGAGGTGACGCTGACGAAAACGTTGCCGCTGTTGCTGACGGGCACGGCCACCGCGGCGTAGTCGTAGCTGATGTCCGCGTACCACAGGCTGTGCGTGTACTGGACCTCCGCTTCCTTGAGCAGGCCGATGGTGCCCACGTTGAAGTAGGCCGACTCGATGCCGGCGGGCATGGCCACACCCGCGTTTCCCATTCCAGCGGCGCGAGCGCTGGGCTCGATGCGCAGGAAGGTGCCGATAGTGGTGCCCACCTTGGTCTGGGCCGCCGCGCCGCTCGCCATCCCGACGAGACCCGCAGCCAGAACTGCCATCACGAACTTCTTCATACCGTTCCCTGGATCCCTCATTTCACGATGGCGAACTTGCCGGTGGCCGTCCCGGATGCGCCGCCGTCGACATGGAAGATGTAAAGGCCGGGTGCCACATCCAGCTGATCCTTCGTGCGAAGGTCCCAGGCCACGAAGCCGTCATTCGAACCGTCATGCTGCAGGGTCCTCACGAGCTCACCCAGCAGGTTATAGATGCGGACCTCGCACCGGGCCGGCAGGCCGCGGAACTCGATCCGGCGTTCGCCGCGACCCGAGACGGCGTACCGCTCGGGCTCGAAGCTGGCCGATCCCATGTAGGGGTTCGGCACCACGTAGGGGTTCAGCCCGCCGGCGGCGGCAGCGGGGTCGATGTGCTCGCCGCGGGTGGTGAACTGGAAAACGTCGTCCGCGCTGAAGGGGCGGTTCAGGCGCAGTTCCCAGGCGTCGCCCTGGGTGGGAGGGTTGTCGGGCACCTCGGTCAGCTGCACGCGCCAGGTCACCTTCGGGGAGTCGGGCTCGGCGTCGATGTAGGTCACCACGTCGATCACCTCGTCGGTGCGGCTGAGCGTCTGGTCGTCGTCCCGGTCGCGGAAACGGAAGTCCAGGCGTTGCTCGCCGTCGGCGGTCTGGGCCACGACCTCGAAGTTCGCGGGGGTGGCCGGGTAGGTGAAGCCGTCGGCCACGGAGGTGTCCACCACCGTGTCGTAGAAGTAGATGATGATGTCGTCCGGGAAGCCGGGCCGCACGCGGTTGATGGGCAGCACACTGTTCTCGTAGGCCACGCTGAAGATCGCGTCGGTGGTGCTGGTCGCGTCGAAGCCGGTGTTCTCCGTATCGATCGTCACCCGGGTGGCGGTCTGGATGATGGGCAGCAGGCCACTGCCCACCGAACCCTCGCCCTGGCCCAGGAAGTCGTTGCCGTTCTCGAAGACCAGCGAATCGGCCGTCACGTTGTACAGCGTGTAGCGGCGGGCGCGCAGGCTGTCCGGCGACGGGGTGGCGAAGTTGATGCGGAAGGTGTGGCCGTCCGGCACCAGGTTGGAGTTCACCACGTCCACGGCCACCAGGCCGGTGCCGCTGCCGGCCACCATCCGGGCCGTGTCCGCGCTGGCGGGCACGAACCCGGCCACGCGGGGGTTGGGCCGCACGGCCACCACGTTGGTGGGCAGCACCAGACCGCCGCGCGGCGTGCGCGAGGGTGTGATGGCGTTTTCCGAGGGGTAGAAGTTGAATTCCTCGGACCCGTAGTCGTAGGCCGTCACTGCGTAGTAGTACTGCTGGCCGTTGACGGCGGTATTATCGGTCCAGGTGTGGGTCAGGCCCGAGTCGGTGCCCAGGTAGTAGGCCACGCCCTCGATCATCAGATCGGAGAAGCCGCTGTACTCGTCCTCCAGATCGAACTGGGCGATGGGCGCGCCGTTGCCCAGGGGTCCGGAGCCGGTACCGTTGCTGATGACCTGCGGGTCCCGGAAGTCCGGGTCGGTGGAGCGGTAGATGCGGTAGCCCTCGAAGTCCAGGTCGCCGGTGACCGGGTCGGTGCTGTTCTCGGCCAGGTCGTCCCAGCTGAGACGCACGAAGCCATCGCCCGCCTCGGCCGTCAATACGGGGGTAGGCGGGGGCACGGCGAAGCGGTAGTTGGCGTTGTAGATCTGCTGCACGGTCTGGGTATTGGCGGCCAGTTCCGTCAGGTCCGCGCCGTAGGCCAGGGCCAGGCTGAAGCGCTCGGTCTGGCCGGCTTCCAGGCGGAAGGGGCCCGAGGCGAAGAGGAAGCCGATGTTGTAGTTCGACGCCAGGGGTTCGTCGAAGCGGTCTTCCGGGCTCTCGGCGCTGAACTGGTTGTAGAGCCGCTCGGGCCAGTCCTCGTTGCCCGTGAAGAAGACGATGTTGTCCGTCTCCTGGTTCGGGTTGCCGTAACCGGGCGCGATGCGGTTCATCTTGAAGCCCGTCAGGCCGATCTGGTCGGACTCGTTGAGATCCGTATCGTCGAAGTTGGGCTCGCCGGCGGTGGGCATGCCGTCGCCCTCGCCGGTGTCGCCGGTGTCGGCCAGGCCGTCGGCGCCCAGGTCGTGGTTGCCCTCGACCCAGTCCATGTCCTCGTCGCCCGTCCACCAGATCTCGGCCAGGAAGGCGGGCATTTCCTCGAGGGGCCCGTAGACGTTCTCGAAGAGCTCCATGTCGTAGTTGCTCTCCACGTGGAAGCGGATGTTATCCTGACCCACGATGAAGGTGCCGGGGCCGCCGTCGCGCCGCTCGTCGGTGATGCCGTCCTCGTCGTTGTCGATGCCGTCCGAGGGGTTGCCCGGGGTTTCCATGTAGGCGTACCCCAGGTAGCCGGTGGTGCTGCAGGAGCCCGCCAGATCACGCCCGTGGCCGCCGTTGTCCCAGGTGTAGACCAGGTTGATGATCTGGCCCTCGAACTCGCGGGCGAAGAAGGCGTTGTCGTCGTCGGACTCGTAGATCTGGTCGCAGCTGAGGGCGCTGCCGCCCACGCCGCTGTCCATGTACAGGCCGAAGATGATGTTGTCGTCGTAGTCGGTGGTGCCCTCGTTGGTGATGTCGTAGTGCCAGAAGATCACGTTGCGCGCCTGCGGGTTGGCCCACTGGAAGCCGCGCGCCTCGATGCGCAGGCCCAGGCCGCGGCGGGTGCTGTCGCGGCTGTCGGGGTAGAAGTTCCAGGCGTCGTAGTAGTCGTCGTCCAGGACCATGTAGCTTTCCTGGTCGGCGACGACCTGCTTGCCGAAGTAGCCGTTCCAGGAGCCGGGCCAGCCGGGATCGTCGGCCTCGTCCAGGCGGTCGGGCCAGAAGTCGGGCCAGGTGCGCGGGTCGTTGCTGATGGCCACGGAGCGGCCGGGGTTCAGCACCGGGTCGGGCTGGAAGTAGCCGGGACGCGGCTCGAAGCGCATGACGCGGTTGTAGTAGGGGCTGGTGCCCTGCCGCTCGCGGAAGCCGGTCTCCATGATGTAGGCCTCGGCGCCGTCCACCTGGGTGATCCGGGCCAGCACGAAGGGCGTCACGCCGTCGCTGTAGTTCATGCCGCTGCCCTTGGGCACCTCGACGGAGTGGAACACACTGAGGTCCACGTTGCCGGGATCGGGGGGGTAGTCGCCCACCATGCCGTAGTTCCAGAAGGTGGTGCGGATGTTGTTGGCATCGTGCTGCCCGGCGCGTTCGGCGTCGTCCTGGCCGCGCTCATCCTGGGGGACGGGCGTGGGCACGTCGCCGCCGGCGGGCACTGGCAGGCTCAGGCAGACACACGCTGCCAGCAGGAGGGCCAGGGGCCCCCTGCGCAGGATCACGGAATTCTTGCGACTGGTCACGCCGATGAAACTCCTCGTTGGGTTGTTGGCGATCCGTTCATCTACATGCCTCCGAAGGACCAGCGCACACCGGCTTCGATGCGGCGGGGCGGGTACAGCAGGGTCGGGTCCTCGAGGGTGACCTGCTCGGAAGGGCTCGGGAAACGGGCGTAATAGGGGCTGCCGGTGGTCGCATAGACCGAGCCGTTGAAGTAGCGGGCATCCAGCACGTTGAACACGCGCAGGAAGATGCCGCCCTCGGCGTTGGCGCCCAGGATCTTTTCGGCCCGCAGGTCCAGCAGGAAGGCCGACGGCTTGGTGCCGCTGTTGGTGGCCGCGCCGAACCCGAAGGCGTTCTCGCTCTGGGGGGTGTAGCGCTGGCCACTACCGAACTTGCCCACCAGGCTGATGCTGTACTCGCGCGGCTTGAAGAGCGCCGCGGTCATGTTCACGGTGTGCCGCTGGTCCCAGTTGAAGGGCACCAGGCGGGGCCGCGGATCCTCGCCCAGGGCCGCGCGGTTGGCGGTCTCGGTGGGGTCGCTGGCGTTGCCCAGGGCCTGCTGCCAGGTGTAGTCCAGGGACAGGCTCAGGGGGCCCACCCGGCGGTGGTCCATGGCCAGGGTAATGCCCGTGATGTTGCCGAAGTCCACGTTCGTCAGGCGCGTGTAGGTGGCGCCCGTGTAGGTCTCGATGAATTCCACGCCCAGCAGGTCGCGGATGTCCTTGTAGAAGACCGTCAGCTCGGCGCCCAGGTCGTCGGTGATGGCCTGCTTGTAACCCACCTCGTACTGCACGGTGGTCTCGGGCTTGACGTCGGGGTTGCCCATGACGCCGTAGTTGATGGTGCCGGCCTGCAGGCGTTCGAGCACCTCGTAGTTGGAGTTGGTGAACATGGTGTTCACCGAGGGGAATTGCGTGAAGTGGCCGTAGGCGAAGTGGATGGCCGCCGTCTCGTTCACGGGGTAGGCCACGCCCAGGCGCGGGCTGACGGTGCTCTTGACGCTGGTGCGCTCGGGGTGGGACTCGGGCGCGCCGGCGATGGCGTTGGCCGGGTTGGCCAGGTCGCTGGGCACGGTGCTGCGCGCGTCGAAGTAGTCCAGACGGGCGCCGAAGCGCACCACCAGGTCCCGGCGTTCGAACTGGTCCTGAACGTAGGCGGCGCCCATGACGGGGTAGTAGGACTGGACGCCGGGATAGTCCGGCGGCTCGTTGATGTGTCGCACCAGGTGGCCCTCGCCGTAGGTGAAGTACACGTCGTTGCCGAACTCCACTTCCGGCAGGCTCAGCTCGAAGCCCGTCTTGGCCTGGTTCTCGCCGTTGATCTGGCTGACCACCGACCCCTTGAAGAGGTAGGTATTGGTCCGCTGGCGGTAGTGGTTGGTCTGCAGGCCCTGGTAGAAGTAGTCGCCGTAGGTGCCGTCGTTGTTCAACTGCTCGGGCTCGTCGTAGCGGGGGTCGAAGATGTCCTCGTACAGGTAGTCGCGGTAGTTCAGCACGTTCTGCCGCACGCTGAAGTCCATGAAGGAGGTGTCGCCCAGCTTCTGGCTCCAGTCCACGCCGTGGCTGATGCTGTACTGCCGCTGGACGCTGAGGGCGTCGGGCATGAAGCGGAAATCGTAGTTGGTGGGGCGGCTCTCGCGGCTGTTGAACAGGGCCTGGTAGTTCAGCTTGGTGCCCTCGAAGGCCTCGGTCGTCAGCTTGACCACGCCGGACCATTCCTGGTTGTAGCCCAGGGGCTCCTCGGAGCCGTCGCCGGTGGCCAGGGTGTCGCTGTCGGCCGGGTTGTAGACGCGCCGGGCGGTGATGTAGTCATCGAAGAGGTACCGGCGGCCGCTGACCAGGTAAGTGCTCTTGGGCAGGGGCAGGGGGCCGCTGATGGTCATCTGGTAGTTCTGGGTGCCCATGGGGTGCACGGTGTCGTCGGTGCGGCGGGCCTCCTCGCGACCGGGGAAGAAGAAGCCGCCGGCGTAGGCCTCGGTATCGATGCGCAGGAAGGGCGAGCCCTGCTTCAGCACGGCGTTCACCACACCGCTCATGGCCTGGCCGTACTCGGCGTCGAAGGTGCCGCTGATGACCTGGACTTCCTGCAGCAGGCTGCGGTCGATCTTCATGCTCGGGGCGTTGTCGAAGGCGTTGTTCATGCTCACGCCGTCCACCTGGTACTGGACCTCGCCCTTGCGGCCGCCGCGAAAGTGGCCGTCGATGACGCCGGCCTGCAGGTTCACCAGGTCTTCCAGCTCCTGCACGGGCAGGTTCTCGATCTCCTGGGTGGTCATGGTGGCCAGGCTACTGGTGGTGTTCAGGTCCACGGGCTGCTTCTCGGCGATGACGACCATCTCCTCGGTCAGGAGATTGGCGTCGCCCAGCTGCAGGTATACGCGGGTGATCTGGTCGCTGGAGACGATGTTCTCGGTCAGGGTGAAGCTCTGGTACCCGGACTTGCTGCCCCGCACGCTGTAGGTGCCCGGCGGCACGTTCAGGATGTTGAAGTTGCCCTCGGCATTGCTGACGGTCTCGAAGTCGGTGTCCAGCACGGTGACGGTGGCCCCGGGCACGGGGTCCCCTTGCATGTCCAGGACCTGACCGGCGATGGTGCCGGTTGTGCCGGCAAGGCAGACGGATCCCTGCAGCGCGAGGGCCGTCAGGGCGATGGTGAGCAGAACACGCGTCAGTCCGTTCAGTCGTGCCAAGAGCTTCTTCCTTTCCGGCGGCGGGCCGGAGTTCAGAGGGAGCGGGAGGATGTCGGCCTCCCGCTCCGATTACCCAGCAGTTACTTCAGCAGGAGCGTCTTGCCCGTCAGGGCGCCGCGCAGGGCGCCGGTGGCGGGGTCGATGACCTGCAGACGGTACAGATAGAGTCCATCGCCGGGGCGCTGGTTGCTGAACAGCGTGACGGTGTTCTCGCCGCCGCCCAGGGTTCCGAGGGCGCGCCGTTCCACCAGGCGCCCGCGCACGTCGAAGATTTCCAACTGCACGTTGTTCCGCTCCGGCATGGCGAAGCTGACCTGCGGCCGCGAAGAGGGGCCGGTCTGGCTCAGAAGATGCGCGTAGCGGTTCGTGAAAGGATTGCTGCTGCCGATGACCGGGCTCAGGTCGCCGGCCAGGTGCGCCCAGACGGGGCAGCAGGTGCCGGGGAATTCCCGGTACCACCAGGTGCGGGTTCCGTAGCTGTCGGAGGCGGGGCTGAACGAGTCGCCGTCCATCTGCAGCACACCGAAGAAGAAGGCGCCGTCACCCAGACCGGCGGGATAACCGATAGCCTTCAGGTCCAGGGAGAACTCGGCCGAGTAGCCGTTGTCCGCCTGCTGGCCCAGGGTATCGACGGAGGTGCCGGCGGGCAGGTAGATGGCCACCTCGGCATCGCCGGTGTTCACGAAGTTCAGCAGATCGTCCTGGGGCACGGCGGTGCCGTCGGCGCCCACCTGGAAGCTGAGGCGTTGCGTGAGCAACTGGTTGTCGGTGCCGCGTTCCTCGCGGTTGTCCACGGTGACGGTGAAGCCGTCCCAGCGGTTCAGGTCCGGGTGGAACTGCACGACCTGATCCCGGGACTCGAAGCCCATGTACAGGATGTCGCCGCGGTGGAAGATCTTGATGGTGGCGTCCGCCGGATCGATGACGAAGGCCTGGCCGCCGTTCACCTCGGGCTGGTACTCCCCGGCCCGGTAGGGACCGATGGCGTCGTAGCCGGCCACGAGGTCGGGATCACCCCAGCGGATGTCGAAGCTGTAGACCTCGGGGTTGTCCCAAACGTCCTCGCTCAGCTGGCCGTCGATGGTGACATCGGCGTCGATGGCGGGGATGACGACCTCGGGCTCCAGGGTGGGCGCGGGACCGCTGCCCACGGTCACGTCGGGACGGGCGTGGATGCGCACCTCGTTGTACCAGGAGGTGTTGCCCCAGGGGCCCTGCCACCACACGCGGTTGCTGCTGAAGCTGGTCACGCTGATGGGCCAGAACCAGTCGGTGTCGTAGATGGAGATGTTCCACTCGATGATCTCGCCCTCGGGGTTGGTGGTATCGTACCCCATGACCTCCAGGTCGAAGCGCATCTCGACGGTGTAGCCGGTATCCGGCGCGGCATCGTCGTTGGTGGTGCCGTCCACCACGGTCACCGCGTCCCAGGCCGCGATCTGCTCGGGGGTGCGGGGCGATCCGTGGGGCAGCTCGGCCCAGGAGCCGATGAAGCCGGGCAGGGTGCCGACGGGCTGGGGATCGGCCAGCTCATCGTGCCACCAGGTGTACATGTACTCGGACTGGGGGGTGGGGTAGCCCTCCACGCTGCGGTCCTTCATGCCCATCAGCAGGCCGTCGAAGCGGTTGAACTCGGCGCTGCCGCCGATGCTCTGGTCTTCCACGTAGGCGCCCAGGTAGAGCTGGTTGTCGTGGATCAGGAACTTGAGGGTGGCGTGGGTCGGGTCGGTGGGCTGCCAGCCGCTCTCGGTCTTCCAGCCGCTGCCGGGGATGCCGGCGTCCTCGGCGTAGTCGATGACCCAGGTCTCGGCGTCGGCCCAGGCGGCCTCGTCCAGCACGCCGTCCAGGGTGATGGCTTCGGTGGTGGTCCGCGCCCAGATGGCATCCAGCCGCTCGGCCTGGGCCAGAGCGCTGCCGGTCAATACGGCGCAGAGAATCAGGGTAAGGATCAAACGTTTCATGAGGTCTCCCCCTCGGGTCTGTCAGGCGACGGTGGTTACTGTCCGAAACGGGCCGCGTTTTCGCTCCCGCTGTTGCTTGCTTCTTTTTGTGACAGATACGCGCCACAGGAGCGGCGGACCTTCAGGACGGCCGGCATCATCTCCAGGACCGGGGGCACCTGGCCCTCGGCCTCGATGGCGTTCAGCATCAGGTCCACGGCGCGCTGACCCAGGCTGCACGCGTCCACGTGCACGGTGGTCAGGGCCGGGTTCAGGTACTCGGCGATGTCGATGTTGTCGAAACCCACCACGGCCAGGTCCTCGGGCACCTTCTTGCCGGCCCGGCCAACGGCGCTGAGCAGGCCCACGGCCATGCCGTCGTTGCCGGCGAAGACGGCGGTGGGGCGGGGCTGATGCCCCAGGATGCGCAGGGCGGCCTCGTAGCCGGCCATCTCGCTGAAGTCTCCGGGCACCACCAGGGCGGCGTCCGGGTCCAGACCGGCGTCCCGCAGGCTGTCGCGGAAGCCGCGCAGGCGTTCCTCCGCGTCGACGTTGCCCTCGGGACCGCTGATCAGGGCGATTTCCCGGTGCCCGAGCGAGAGCAGGTGCTCGGTGGCGGCCCGCGCTCCTTCGTAGTTCTCCACGGCCACGCGGTGGCAGCGCGGCACCTCGCCACGCGGGTTCAGCAGGACCACCGGAACCCGCCGGCGGATGCGCTCGACGATGTCGATGGTGGTCTCGTCCGGCGCCATCATGATCAGGCCGTCGATGCGGCCGAGCATGGCGCGGCTGGCCTGCAGCACGTCGTGGCTGCTGGCGTGGGAGCTGGAAAGAAGGGTCTGATACTCGTTCAGGCGGGCCTGGCGATCGATGCCCCGGATCACCTCGGAGTAGAACTCGCCGAAGAGATCGGGCAACAGGACACCCAGGATATGATTATGACGGGTGCTGAGGCTCTGAGCGGCGCTGTTGGGCCAGTAATCCAGGCCCTTGGCGGCTTTCAGGACTTTTTCGGCGGTGGAGGGGTTGACCAGGGTGTTATTGTTGAACACCCGCGATACGGTCGCGATGGACACCCCGGCGGCTCGAGCCACGTCGCGAATGGTAGCCAATAGAGATGGACTCCCGGTGAGGCCGTGCAACCCATCCTCTGGCTGGCAGGACCGTTGATGTTGGAAAAGCGAGCGTTCCACGTTCGCGGACGATGTAAACGGTTACATATGCCGTCATTCTTGTCAACCCCCGATTTGACAAATGCCCTCAAATGGTCTAAGGATTCGCAATCGACCTGCCGGCTCCGGGCCCCAATCCGGGCCGGGAATCTTGCCGAAATTTGATATTTGAGGGAAGGAATTGCGGATGTGTAGTGCGGGTTTCGCCCCCCAGGGCTCCCCCGGAGGGTTGCCTTTTGCCGTGGCCTTGCTGTCCGGGGTGTCCGGCCGGACCTCCGCCGGCTACCGGGTCCTGCTGGATGCCGACGGCGGCGGCCACTCCCGGCGCGGCCCCCTGGCGGTGACCGCCTGGGACGGGCCGGGCCCCACCGGTCTGCGCTTTTTCCTGCGGGATCTGAAGGAAGGCGTCTCCTGGCCGCTGCTGGGCGACGGCCCCGCTACCCCCGCCACCAGCACCTGGCGCCCCGGCCGACATACGCGCACTCTCGAGGGCCTGCAACTTCGTATCACCATCGAGACCTGCATCCTGGCCGACGCCCCGGCGGAACTGCGCCGCGTGACCATCACCAATCTGGGTGAGCACCTGCGCAAGCTGGACCTGACTTCCCTGACCGAAGTGGTGCTGAACAGCCTGCCCGGCCACGAGGGTCACCCCGCCTTCTCCAAGCTCTTCCTGCAGACGAAATACGACGAGAAGAACCGGGCCCTCCTGGTCACCCGCCGGCCGCGCGAACCGCAGGATCATCACCCCACCGTGGTGCACGCCCTCATCGAACCGGGCCCCCTGGAATTCGAGACCGACCGCGCCCGCTTCGCCGGCCGCGGCCGCCCCGACGCGCGCCCCCTGGCCCAGCTGCCGGACCAGCGCCTGAGCGGCACCGTGGGCAACGTCCTGGATCCCGTGGTCAGCCTGCGGCGCGTCATGAGCCTGGGCCCCCAGCGCGAGGCCACCCTGACCTTCCTGCTGGGGGCCTTCGATGAGGATCCGGCGCCGGTGCTGCGCTCCCTGGCCGCCCCCGGGGGCATTGACGCGGCCTTCGCCGCCGCCGAGGCCGCCGCCGAGAGCCGGCTGAGGTCCCTGGACGTGTCGGCCGAAGAGCACCACAAGGCCCAGCAACTGGCTGTGGGTATGGCACAGCAGGACCGTACTCTGCGTGCCGCGGCCTCCCGCCTGCAGAACATGGGAGCGGACCGGGAGGAACTGGAGCAGCGCGGCATCGCCACCGGCGGCCTGCTGGCCGTGGTCCGGGCGGAATCCTCCGCCTGCGCCTTCCTGCAGAAGGCCGCCCGCATCTGGCGCAACATGGGCCTGGACGCCCAGCTGGTTGTCCTGGGCCGGGAGACCGGCGCGTCCCACCCGGAGGCCAACATCCTGACCCTGGATCCCGCCGGGTTGCCGGAAGGTCAGCAGGCCCTGCTGGCCGCTTGCGCCGACCTGTGGGTGGAAAAGGACATCCCCGCCCTCACCGCAACCCCGGCTCCCGCCGCCATATGGCCCTTGCCCGGCAGCGTGGACCGGACCCCGCCCGCGCCGGCCGACCACGGGAACCTGGCCTTCCCCAACGGGTACGGAGGCATGCGTGCCGGCGGCCGCGAGTACGTGGTGCAACTGCCCCTGGATGAGGAGGGCCGGCTGATCCTGCCGCCCCAGCCCTGGACCAATGTGCTGGCCAACGAGCAGCTGGGCTGCATCGTCTCCGAGACCGGGGCGGGCGCCACCTGGGCGGGCAACAGCCGCGAGCATCGCCTGACGCCGTGGTTCAACGACCCCCTGCGCGACCCCGTGGGTGAGGCCGTGCACCTGCGCGATCTGGACGGGGACGCCTGCTTCTCCTGCACGCCCGGTCCCACGCCCGGCGGTTGCGGCTACCGCGCCGTGCACGGTCTGGGGTACACCCGTTTCGAGCGCGAGGGCGACGGCCTGGACGTCGAGACCCTGATCTTTGTCCTTCCGGCCGACCCGGTGCGCCT
>JGI12109J20283_10178889_pt1 | contig 19475 bp, 13 predicted proteins | sample ElkSlonscriptome_12_FD_20283 | JGI IMG/M metagenome (IMG submission 20283)
GTTCAAATCCTCTCACTCCGACCAATACCGAACTAGCAAAAAAGAACAAAGCTAACAACGACAAGAAAAACGACAAGTAGAAAATAACAGTAATTTCATTTACCGTACCCTTCAGTTTAAAAGCGGACCGCCGCGGACCCAATTTGTTGTTTAAAAGGATGAATATGCCGTCTGCTGGATTGCCTGTAGGCCGGGGTTTCAGGTAAGCGAGGGAGCCCGCCGCCGGTCGTCTCGAATCGCTTTGGTATTTTCTTGTTTCGGGTGCCTGCGTTGGTCGAGCTAGCCTGAGACCATACAGGGTTAATGATCATGAATGAGTTTCCAGCCGTGCCAACCGCATCGGGACCGCGCAGCCATGTCGGCAATCTACTGATGATAGGCCTGCTGTTGTTCTGCCTGCCTGTCGTTGCCCAGACTTCCGGAGCATCGTCCATGTCCGCAACTGCCTCTCCGGTCCCCGGAATCTCTCTTCGGTTTATTCAGAGTAACGGCATCAACATGCGCATCGCCGAGGCCGGCGACACCGGTCCGCTGGTACTGTTGGCGCACGGATGGCCCGAGAGCTGGTACAACTGGCGGCATCAGATGACTTTTCTGGCGGCGAATGGTTACCGGGTTGTGGCGCCGGACATGCGCGGCTATGGCGAGACAGATGCACCCGCAGCCGTTGATGACTATGACATTCTGACTCTTGCCGACGATATGGTTGGCATACTCGATGCCCTCGGCGAAGAGACTGCCGTCATGGTGGGGCATGACTGGGGCAGTATCGTGGCCTGGCACGCGGTACTTATTCATCCCGAACGCTTCGATGCACTGGTCGCCATGAGCGTGCCTTATTCGGGGCGTGGTTCCGTCTCGCCCATGCAGGGCTGGCGTGAAGCGTTTGGCGATAACTTCTACTACATTCTCTATCATAACGAGCCGGGCGGTGTGGCGGAGGCGGAATACGACAGCGATCCCTATGGGTTGCTGTCCCGGCTTTACCTGTCGCCAGACTCGCCGCGGGAGGCGCCAGAGGTCACAGACAGACACAAGGACGCAGGTGGTTGGATTCCCCGCCTGGGCGCCCCCGTTGGCCTCCCCGACTGGCTCTCACAGGCAGATCTTGACTACGTGGTAGGTCAGTTTGAAGAGGCCGGCTTTCGTGGCGGTGTGAACTATTACCGTAACTTCCAGCGCAACTGGGAAGTGACTGACTTTCTCGGCCGAGTGAAGATCAACCAACCGGTGCTGTTTCTCGCTGGAGAGCAGGATGTGGTAATCGCCGGTGCGCAGAAAGCGCAGTTGATGGCTGCCATGTCGCGAGTGGCCACGGATCTGAGGGATGTGATTCTGCTTCCGGGTATTGGTCACTGGGTGCAGCAGGAAGCGCCCGATGAGACCAACGCGGCGATGCTGGAGTTTCTACAGGGTCTTTAATACGGCCGCAAACGGGTCGTTGCTCAACTGGGTAACCCCGACCTAATCTACGAGTAACCGACTCCAGAATCGCTCGACGATACGCTGCTTATTGTGTGCTCTCTGAGTCTTGCAATACAGGGGGTTCTCACCGCATCATCTGAGCGCGCCCGGACTTTCGGTTTTTTTTACCTTCTTTACTAATTGCTTATTTTTGTCTACAAACTTACTTGGCCGGGAACCACAAGCGCATGCTGTCGAGTTGGTCTGGTCTTGGAGAACAGTATTTGTTAAAGCTTCGCATCAACCATCACACGACTTACCACTACTGGCAGCTATTGGAATTCGGTCCGCACAGATTGATGTTGCGCCCTCGGGAAAGTCGAACCCTGCGACTGAATAGCCATGATCTAAGGATCACGCCAGATGCCAGCGTGACCTGGTCCCACGATGTGTTTGGTAACTCCGTTGCAATGGCTACAACCCGAGAAAAGTCAGACACCCTGGTTATCGAAAGTGAAGTGGAACTTATTCTGGATGAAGAGCAATGGCCTGTGTTCGACATTTCGGCGGCGGCCGCGACTTTTCCTTTTCTTCTGAGCGAGGACGACATGACCGATCTCGGCGCTCTGCGCCTGCAGGGTTATCTGGACTCCTCCGGCATGCTGAGTGAGTGGGCGAAGAGCTTCGTGGCGGGAGAGTCAACCGGGACTCTGGCACTGCTAAAAGACATCTCCAATGGCGTGGCGGCGCGACTTAGCTACGAGGCCCGTGAAGATGAGGGGGCGCAAACGCCAGAGCAGACACTGAGGAGCAACAGCGGTTCCTGTCGTGACTTCGCGGTATTGTTCGTTGATGCAGTAAGAAGCCTTGGCTTCGGCGCGCGCATAGTTTCGGGCTATCTCTATGACTCAGACCAGACCGCAGTGGGTTCGGCAGGCGCCGGGTCCACCCACGCGTGGGCTGAAGTCTTTGTCCCCGGCGCAGGATGGATCACCTTTGATCCAACCAATAGAAGTGTCGGCGGTTTCAATCTCGTTCCCGTCGCGGTCGCCCGTAATATTCGCCAGACCATGCCTGTCACCGGAAGCTATGTGGGCGATTCCAGCGCCTTTAAAAACATGGAAGTACAGGTGCAGGTCTCCGCGGTGCAATAGAAGCAGGACAGGGACACTCATAGTTTAATAGCTTAACCGACTGAGCCTTCCAGATACCTGATTCCCGACGCAGAAAGAACTCGACCTTTTCCCATAAACACTGAGATTGGTTGCTGGCTAATCTGTAGTCGTTCACGAATTTCCTTCCACGAACTACTTTGTTTTTTTGGCAAGCCGCATACTGAGTAATTGGGACGTATTGGCCCGATTAAGCTATTAAACTATGAGTGTCCCCAATTCCAATTCCTTCGAGATGCAATCGGTAGGCTAATATGTCACTCTCTTTTGGCGGTCGAACCTACAATGATAATAAGAGGTCTTCACGATGCAAACCAACTACTTCGTTCCGGAATCTGGCGTTGCTTTATTATTGAGAACGGCTTTTTTTGTGGCGCTGTTATTCAGTCCCAATCTAATTGTTGCTCAAAATTCTGTAGAACTCCTGGGGTCCCGTTGCACGCCAGCCATGGATCAGTCTATCACCGAGCCGGGCACCAATCGTAACTATGTGCTGGATTATCCCTGCGATTTAAAGGCGGGAGAGCCGGTGACGCTGATTCTAAACCTGCACGGCGGCGGCTCCAACACTCGCTACCAGCACGGCTATTTTCCCGCCTTTGAGTATAAAGAGAAGTATCGTCTGGTGATCGCGACTCCCTATTCGCCTGTTCGGCGCTGGTCCGAGGCGGACGATACTTACTTACAAAATATTGTCAGCGGCATGATCGACGCCGTGGGCGAGGACAACGTCCGAGCCCTCTGGTTGGTGGGTCATTCCCAGGGCGGCTCCACATCAAGGCGCTTGGTGTGCACCGAATTCTTCGAAGATAAGGTGGACGGTTTCCTCAGCCTGTCCGGCGGACGTCTGGGCGGCTCCCCTGAGCGCGCCCCCGATGCAGGTCGTCCGCGCCAGAACGACGACCCGGAGCCGGAATCTCCACCGGCAGCGCGCACTCCGCGCCCGGAACTGGAGCAACCGGGCTGCAATTTCTCCCATATTTTCGCCATCGGTGAGCACGAAATCATCGACCTTCCCACCACTTCAAGCTGGGCCCAGCGCTATCACTGCGCTGCTCGCGTTCCGCAGGGAGATGTTTTGGATACCGAGGCCGGCTATGTCCACGATAGTGGACACCAGAATCCTGCCAGCAGGGCCTGGGGCAGATTGCCGAAGGGGGGAACCTCAGAGGTGTTCGTTTACCCGAACTGTGATGATTGGCGAATCGTGGCTGACGTAGTGCGCCTGGATAAGGGCCATACTGAAGGCCTGGAGCCCAGGATCATGGATGTGATTTTGGGGATGATGGTTCGGGCTGGGGGTGGGAAGGTTGGTGATTGAAAGCGATTGATAGGAGAGGGGCAATGAGTTATATCGACGGATTTGTTATTGCAGTGCCAACCGCGAACAAACAGAAATTTATCGAGCACGCGAAGCTCGGCGACAGCGTATTTATGGATCTTGGCGCAATAAGAATACTCGAATGCTGGGGCGATGAACTGAACGATGGTAAGGACACGGATTTCCGCAAGGCAGTTCTTGCCGAGAGCGACGAGACAGTGGTTTTTTCCTGGATCGAGTGGCCAAACAAGGAAACGCGCGACGCGGCAATGAAGAAGATGACTGAGTGGATGAACAACCCAGAGAAAGTTGATCCGCGCATGGATCCCGAAAAAAATCCAATGCCCTTTGACGGCAAGCGACTGATTTACGGTGGGTTCAAGCCCGTTGTGGAACTCACTGAAATTGCCAAAGATTAGGGAGAATATCTGTGGTGTGAATGCAGCGGGTTGCCTGCATTAATCAGAGCATTCCGAGTGTTTCGAGCGTTTGTTAACGGGTTCAGACATCAAGCCAAAGGATTCAATACACGCTACCGAACTACGAGGCCAGTGAACAGTTACTCTTGCCTAAAACAACGGGCGGCCGGCAGGTAGCTCGTGCCGATGCAATAAAGGGCCGACGCTGAACGGCGAAAAATGAGGGTTTTTCAGGGCATTTTTTAGAGTAAAGCTACCTCTGAGGGGCGTGGCCCGCAGCAGCGTGAGATACCTGCGGGGCGGACCGCTCGGAGCCGCTGTCAGCACAAGGAAAAGGGCCTGAAACTGTGGGACAGCAATGGAATCAATTGTTTAGTGAAGGCCAGATGCAAACTATCTTCTCCTGGCCGATCTATATCGTTACTTGATACTTATGACTTACATCGCGAATGACCACTTTAACAAATGATCCGTATAAAAACATTCAGGTCAAGCTTGATCTTCCACAGGTTATGAAAGTCGCTAATTTTTGGCTCACTGACTCAGCTCCAAAAGACCAACCACAAAAAAGGAAGGCGTAGCCTTCCCTTTGTTTACAAGCGTCATCAATGATTTATTCTCAGCTCATTTGTGGAAACTATAGAGATTTCAGGAAAGCTATCAACGCCTGCTGTTCTGCTGCGCTTAGCGTCGCGTAGATCTCAGGCATGATAGAACTCTCCAGGCTCTCCACAGAGGCGATCCGATCCTTGAAATAAGTAACCCAGCGCCTGCCGTCTTCACTTTGGATCTGTACTGCAAGTTCAGAATCGTTGCGGAAACGTCCAGTTATTATGCTGCCATCATTCTGTGTCACCTGCATGGCCCCATAGCCAGACACGATCGAAGCAGAAGGGTCGCGCAGTGCCTGTTTCAGCGCGGAGTCTGACAGCCGGGAAGCCACATCATCCAATGCTGGCCCGACAGAGCCACCCTGCTCGTCATAGGAATGGCAGCTTGCGCACTGACCCTTGCCATTGAAAATCGACCTGCCAGCCACTGCCTTAGGATCATCGCTGATGCCGCCCTCATCATCGGACAGGTTTAGACCTGGTTTACCCTGCAACGCCCGTACGTAGGTGGCGATATCGAAGATCTCTTCTTCGCTGAAGGACGATCCCCAGGCCGCCATGCCTGTTCCGCTGCGGCCATTGGTTATGACTTCGAGCAACTCTTTATCACTTAGATTGTTGGCGCTGGTGTCCACCAGGGATTTACCCATGGTTTGTCCTTCGCCAACGCCACCGTGACAGACCTGGCAGTAGGCGTCATAAAGTTCTTGGCCTTCACCAACTCCGGCTGCTGCGGGCAAGACCAGGAGCATGAGACAGGTGGTGAACAAACTGGTAGTCAGCAATTTCATTAGCTTCATCTATAGCCCTAGAGACTGAAAAGAATGTAGTTGCCCGGTGAAATGCCAGTGGCAACACCTTCCCGGGTTACAGGATCCCTGGTGCCCGATGCGATGCCGATATATTGCGTACCATCGATGCTAAAGCTGGTTGGTGGTGCATAGATGCCGCTGCCTGTCTGGAACTCCCACAGGACCTCACCGGTTTCATCATTGTAGGCGCGCAGGTATCCATCCGGGGCACCTGAGAAAACCAGGCCTCCGCCGGTCGCCAATATTCCTGACCAGTTAAAGCTGCCAGGAGTTTCCTGTTGCCATGCGATGTCTCCTGAATGCATATCGAACGCAACGACCCAGCCAGTGCCACTGGGCTCGAATCGTGGTATACCACCCAGATCCATAGTGCCAGGTCTCCCTTCACCAGGGCGGCGGATAAATGTTGTGCCCCACTCCGTAGTTGGGATGTATATCATGCTGGTATCAGGGCTATAGGCAGCCGGTGGCCAGTTCTTGCCTCCATAGAGTCCGGGAAACACTACTTTGTCAGCAGGCTCGTAAAATTCTTCCAGCAAGACCGGCTTGCCCGACTCATCACGTCCCGCCCAGTTCACTCGTGTGTATTCGCCCGCGTAGAGAAAATCACCCGTCTCGCGGTCCAGAGCATAGACGTGACCATTGCGCGATACATGCACGATCATCTTGCGCATCTCACCTTCAAACAGCTCATCGATGACCATGGGCTCGGAGGTGGAATCGTGATCAAATTCATCGCGAGGAGAAGTCTGGTGATACCAGACCATCTCACCGCTATCCGCATCAAGAGCTACAACCGAGTTGGTGTAGAGATTATCACCGGCACGTACCTTATTATTGATGTCAGGCCAGGGGTTACCAGTGCCCCAGAACACCAGATCCATTTCCGGATCGTAGGTGCCGGTTACCCAGGTGGGACCACCACCGGTTTTCCAGGAGTCCCCGGCCCAGGTTTCGTTGCCCGGTTCACCTTCGGCCGGAGTTGTATACCAGCGCCAGCGGAGTTCACCCGTATTCACATCATAGGCATCGATGAATCCACGGATACCAAACTCGCCGCCGCCAACTCCGATAAGCACCATGTCTTTGACTACCAGGGGCGCGGCGGTGATCGAGTAGGATTCACGATGGTCGGCAACTTCGACATCCCATAGCTGAATGCCGGTGGAGGCGTCGAAAGCCATCAGGTGGGCATCCAATGTGCCCCAATAGACCTTGTCTTCGTAGAGTGCGACTCCCCGATTATGGGGACCACAACAAAGATCCACGTTGTCGAAATCGTGATCGTAGCGCCACAGTTCGGCTCCGGTCAGGGGGTCTACGACGATCAGGTGGCTGTTGGCCGTGCTCAGGTACATGCGGCCATCATTAACCAGCGCGGTTACCTCGAAGGCACCGCCGGTCACCCCGGTCTGCTTGATCCACACCGGCCTCAGATCGGCAACTGTGTCCCGATTAATCTGGTCATCGGGCATATAGCGCCAGGCGCCGTAGTTGCGCCCGTAAGTTACCCAGCGATCGGAATAATCCTGAGCATTTTCGAGTATTTCGGTGGTGACATCCTGGGCAGAAATTGCGCCGGCCGAAAGGCCGAGAGACAGTGCTAGCACAATTGTGGAAAAACTTTTCTTTGTCATGGAAAACCTACGAATTGCTTGATTGTAAGGGGCTCGGGCTGAGAATCCCTTTCCCTGGGGGCAACGAACCGGAGAGCAATTAAGCTATAATCCGTCATGTCTGTCAAACAAAGTGCATCCTTTTCAAGCCCTTGCAATTTTCCGGAGGCCCCGGAGTACGGGCTCTCCAGCGAATTGCAGCAGTATCGTCTGGCGCCATAGCGTCAACATTGGCTGCTAGGCTATGACCAGGCCACGTTAGCGGCAAGCCCGACCAGAAATTGCTAGATGTGCATTGGCCAGGTGAATTTCGGTTGGTCGGTTTGTGGGATAGAGCCCGTCGGTTTCCAGGCCCAATACCGTCGCCGTGAGGTATCGGCAGTAGTGAGTCGCTGGGGACTCAGATTGAGCGCTGTTACATCGGTGCGACAGATCGGTGCGACAGAAAGCGAGTAGACTTAAAATCAACGGGACAGAGAAATCTGAATGCTTGTACGCGGACCAGCCACTTTTGTATTGTGCAAACGATTGCCAAACTGTGTTACAAATCTATGACTAAACTGCTCCACAGAAAATCAATAACCCAAGGAGTCCAATATGAAACGGTCTGTAAAAACCGCATTATCACTCACTTTAATGACCCTGGGCGCGTCGTCCATGGCCCAGGACAGCGACGAGACCTACGCCACCTACATCACCGAAGAACAATGGCAGACGGTGAACGAATTGCCCGGTGTGGATCGGCAAATCGTCAGCCGTGACATTGGCAAGCTCAATCTTTCAGTGGGAATCATCCATCGGGGAGCCGTGGAAAGAAGCAGCGGTCAGGACAACGAGAATCCGGAGCGTCCCTGCGGCACCCAAAACGACTCCCGCCAGAGTGGCGCCCGCGGCATTATGCACGTGCACCAGACCGAGACTTATTACATCGCCTCCGGTTCGGGCACCCTGGTTGCCGGCGGCGAGATCTACAACGGCAATGCCCCGGCGCCGGACAGCAATGTGACGACAACCTTGAACGGGCCTTCCTGTAGCGGGTTAATCGTCGGCGACTGGGTAGCGAAGCATGTGAAGGAAGGGGACATCATTATCATTCCTGCGGGAACACCCCATGGCTGGCTGGAAGTGCCCGTGCACGTCGACTATTTGAGTGTGCGTCCTGACCCGGACAGAGTTTTGCCGGATGACTATGCGAACCCGGCCTTGGGCGGTGACTTCAGGATCCGGACGCAGTAGTCAGGGAATTGAAGCTTCGGACACGGCTTCCCGGTTCTCGGGATGAGTTCGCTCGGGCCGGATCCCGGAATGAAGTTCGATGTGGGAGTGGCATAGATGGGTCGGCTAAGAGGGGGCGGTGGGAAGTTGTTCCGACCCCCTCTACGGAATGTTCAGGCCCCATTCCCGCGAGAAGCAAAGTGCTCCAACTCTAAGTACTGACCCTTTTCCGAATCGTTACTACCCAGTTCCCGGACTCCAATAGCGGCACGGTGTTTCCGACTTTCTTTTCTAACTACGCTCTTAGCGGGCTAGCTTAGTCGACGCCAACGGCGCTTGCACCGGGTCGTCGCGGGTCGGAATAGCCGTAGAACATGCCGTCCTTCCACATGACGCTCTGCAGGCTGCCCATGCCGGCGCTGCGTTCGCTCATGTTGACGTTTTGTCCTTTCTCGACCAGCAGCGATACGGTATCCGGGCTGATGCCGCTCTCGATTTCCAGTACGTCAGGTTGCCACTGGTGATGGATCCGCGGAGCCGCCGCGGCGTCGGCCAGATTCATTCCGAACTCGAGCACATTCAATACCATCTGCATATTGGTGCTGATGATCTTGGAGCCGCCGGGGCTGCCGGTCAGCATTAGCGGCCGGCCGTTTTGAGACACCAATACCGGCGTCATGGAGCTGACCGGGCGTCGGTTGGGGCGGATCAGATTGTTTTCACTACCCATCAGGCCGAAAGCATCGGGAATGTCCGCGCGCAGGGTGAAATTGCCCATGTTGTTGTTCATTAGAATGCCGGTCCCTTCGATGACGACACCGGAACCGTAGGAAAACATGAGCGTGTAGGTATTGCCTACCATGTTGCCCTCGCTGTCCACCACCGAGTAGTGGGTAGTTTCCTCGCTCTCGTAGAGTGCCAGGTTACCCGGAGCGATGCTGTCTGAAGACAGGGCCCGATCCGGGGAAATTCTGGTGGCGATGTCGCGGGCGTAGGCTTTGCTGACCAGAGTCTCGGTGGGCACGTCGACAAAATCCGGGTCGCCCAGGTATTTGCTGCGGTCGGCATAGGAGAATTTCATTGCCTCGGCCATAATATGCAGGGCATCGGCACTCTCCGGGCCCATGGCTGCCAGAGGAAAGTTTTCCAGAATATTAAGCATCTGGATCACGTGGGTGCCACCAGAGCTGGGGGCGGGCATGGCTTCTATGTCGTAACCGTGAAAGCTGCCGCGCACGGGTTCACGTTCAACGACCTGATAGTTGGCGAGGTCTTCCCTGGTAATCAGGCCGTTGTGCGCCTCCATATCGGCGACGATCTTTTCCGCGACGCTGCCTCGATAGAATGCATCGACGCCATGCTCGGCGATTTCCGAAAGGGTCCAGGCCAGGTCAGGTTGCTTGAATACGTCGCCGACCTCGTAGTTCGAACCATCAGCTTTGTAAAACTTGCGCAGGCTGGCGGGATTATTCTTGAGACGCTGACTACGGGCCAGATTCGCAGCCAGATCGTAGGTCACTTCGATGCCGTCGCGGGCCAGGCGAATCGCCGGTTCCAGCACCTCCGCCAAAGTCATCGTGCCGTAGTGCTCGACGATGTGAGCGAGTCCCGCAACCGAGCCCGGTACCGCTGAGGATTTGTGCGAGAAACGATAGGTTGCATCCAGCACCGTGTTGCCATCGGCATCAAAATACATGTCCTGCCGGGCGGCAGCCGGTGCCGTTTCCCGGAAGTCGATGGCAATGGTCCTATTCAATGCCGCCACATGGACTAGCATAAAGCCGCCACCACCAATGTTGCCGGCCCTCGGCAGAGTCACGGCAAGGGCGAATCCGAGTGCGGCGCCGGCATCGATGGCGTTACCACCTTGGGACAGAATTTCCGCGGCGATCTCGCTGGACAGCGCGTTCTGGCTCGCCACCATTCCGCGCTCGCCCATGACCGGATGATTGATGGCGTTGTATTCAAACAGCGGTTGTGAAGGCGCCTCCTGGGCAAGCGCACTGGCGATGGATGTCACGGCGTAAACGCCGGCTAAGGTGAAAGCGAGAAATCTTTTCAGCATGAATAAGGCCTCGAACGGGAAATGAATGCGGAGAAAAACAGTTTATTGCTGGCTGACATGAAACGGTCTGTCCTGGTTCTCGGCCAGTTTGACGCCGGTGTAATGCCGGGTTTCTCTGCCGGCGTCAGTAAGAAAAGTCACTTCGACCGTGACTTCATCCTGGCCGGGCAGGCCAAAGTGTACAGGTTGGTTACTGTGACTGTTGTAGCCGTCGCCGGTGGTGACCAACCGCAGTCCTAGCAGATTGCCGCGTTCGTCAAAGATGCGAACTTCGGATCCGGCGCGATTGAATCTGCCCTGCGAATCACTGACCGTTACCTGCAGTGACTGCCTGCCGGCGGCGGCCGCCAGGTTGTTTCTTACCAGCGGGTGACGCCCGGCGACGTTATAGCCCTCAGTGAGGGAAACATCCAGGTCGCCGTCGCCGTCGAAGTCGGCCCACTGCACGCCGTGATCGGCGCCGTTCAGTGCCGTCCCCTGCAAATCTATTTCCCGGAAGTTGTCGCCCTGATTGTGGAACAGCCGATCATGGGGCGAGCGGAGGCCTTCATCGTCGTGGTAGCCGGCAACGAACAGGTCGAGCCGGCCATCGTTGTCGAAATCCCCCCAACTGGCACCGACCATATGATCGTTACCGGAAATACCCAGCGCCTTGCTGACCTCCGCGAAGCCGCCGTCGCCGTTGTTGCGGTAGAGTTTGTTGATGCCGTAGGTGGCGACGAACAGGTCGAAATGGCCGTCGTTGTTGAAGTCGCCAACGCTGCAGTCGACGCCGCCGTCTCCACGGCCACGTGCTCCACCCTCCAGACCCAATTCCGCCGCCATGTCAGTGAAGCTGCCGCCATCATTGCGGTAGAGTGCGTCTTTGCCTACTCCCTGGTTGGCGAGGAACAAATCCAGCCGCCCGTCCTGGTTGTAATCAAACCAGCAGGCGCCAACCGTGGCGCGGGTATCGGCGAGGCCGATGGCGGCGCTGACATCGACGAAGCTGCCGTTGTCGTTGCGGAACAGCACATTGGCGCCGACGCGGTCGGCCACAAACAGGTCGAGGCTGCCGTTGTTGTCGAAATCGATCCAGCTAATCTGCCGACTGCTCACTCGCGGGATGCCGACGCCCAGCGCGCTGGTGGTCTCCGTAAAACCCTGGGAGCGGTCATTATGGAACAATTCGTTACCCTGTCGATTGCTGCCGATATAGAGGTCCAGGTAGCCGTCCCCATCATAATCGCCCCAGGCTATAGCGCGTCGTTCCTTGCCGCCGGTGGGCAGGCCCAGGACTGGCCCGACATTGGTGAAGCCACCCAGCTCATTGTTGTAGAGTCTGACGTCCCCGGTCTTGAAGGCGACCGCCAGGTCCAGGTCGCCGTCGTTGTCATAATCACCCCAGGCGTTGGAAAGCCCCATGTTACCGCCGAAGGTGTCGGGCTGAAGGCGCGAGAAGTCGGGCGAGAGCGATTGCGCCCTTGCGCTGACGGCAGCCAGAAAAAACAGACTGAAAAGCCAGAACGAATACACAGTTCGTTTCAATTGCATGGTTTGTTTCCGGGCACTGATTTTATGGTGAATTCAACGGTTGGCAGGGGTCAATGTGCAGAGCGCCCTGAACCTCTGCCTTGACTCTATCTCATTTCGACGGCCACTATCGATACTATGCATCTATTTTTCCGGTAATTTTTCCTACGATTTTTCGGATGCCGTCTATCGCTCGGACAATTTTTCAACTTCGACTGCCTACGCATCACCTTGACTAGGCGCCTTTTAAGGGCCTGTGTCGTCCTTTAGTGCAGGAGCACTATAGTTGTGCGCTGCGCTTGGCGCTGGAACCCGCCGTGACTCCTTCAATCGGGATAACGTCGCGCATGTCGGCATTATTCAGCGCATCCGCAGGTCTCTGGTAACGTAAGGGGATTGTTGCTGTCCCACAGTTTCAGGCTCTTTTCCTCGCGCTGATAAGCGGCTCCGGGGCGGTCCGTCTCGCAGATAGCTCGCGCTGCTGCGGTCCACGCCCCTCCGGAGTACCTCCACTCTCAATAATGCCCTGAGAGACGGTCATTTTTTGCCGTTCAGCGTAGGCCCCTGATTGCATCGGCGCAAGCTATCTGCCGGACGCCCCTTGTTTTTTGCAAGGTAGATGTTCTAAGGCCTCGCAGTTCAGTATCTTGTATTGGAGCCCATGGCTTGATGTCTGAAACCGATTGGAAACGCGAGAAACACTAGCACTTCGCCAATGCAACTGCCTCTGTTGAAGACTATGTGGGACAGAAATGTAAGGCGAGACAAAGGCGACCAAGGAGACCAAGAGTAAAGCGGCTGATTCCTCTCATGGTTGGGGTTAGCAGAATGCAAGTCTCGGTTCCCCAGGTTTTGAGACAAATTCCAATATCATGATCCGGAATGATTGTTCACCTCGTACAGGACCGGATCCCAGACTATTTACAGCAGACCCCTGCCCATGAATTCCATGTTTACCAGACTACTCCTGATTTCTCTCTTTCTAGTCGCCCAGCCGGCGCTGGCCCAGGTGGGTGGAATCATCATCGAGGTCACCAATATCGACCAGCGAGTCGTGAGCGGCGCCACGGTAACGGTGGAGGCCCGCGATGGCGCCCGGCGGAGCCAGCCAACCGCCGACGATGGGACTGTCACTTTCCTTGATCTGGAAACGGGCTTTTATCGCGTCTCTGCGTCAGCGCCGGACATGAATCCGGTGGCCGAACCAGCGGTACGCGTGGTACGCGACAAGACAGTGCCAGTCGAACTGCAACTTACGGCGCGTTCGGCGGAGATCCAGGAAGTGACGGTCGTAGCCAATTCCGTTCGGATTGATTCTTATGGGGCGGCCTCAACCACCTATTTCGGTCGGGAAGATCTGCGCTCCGCGGTAGGTAGCGGCTCGGATGTCCTGCGGGCCTTTGACGGCGCCCCGGGGGTATTTTCCACCGGTGAATTCGCGAATTTCACGGTGCGTGGGCTGGGTCCCCGCGACAACTTGTTCCTGGTCGATGAATTTCCTTATGACAAGGTGGTGCATTTCGATGAGTCACTGGGTGAACTTGACGACGTAGGCGGCGGCGGGCGCTACTCGGTCTTTGCCCCCAATATCATCGGCGGCGCCGAGTTTTCACCCGGCGGCTGGAGCGCCGCCTTTGGCGGCCGCAATGCGGCGCTGCTGAAACTGGATGTCGCCCGCGGCAACCCCAGCCCATCCGCTTCCCTGCGGCTTGATCCTGCTGGAGGCGAGTTGATCTACGACGGTCCCAGCGGCCTGCGGGAAGATACCTCCGTGATCTTCACGGCTCGTCGCTTCGATTTCTCCAACCTCTTCGATCTGATCGGCGAAGGCGCTATCGGTGAACCGGTGCTGACTGACGTCATTCTCAAGACCCATACCGACATCAACGCCAACAACGAGCTCGAATTTCTTCTGCTCTATACACCGGAAGAATTCACCCGTGGTGTTGAGAATGTGCTGGAATCCGAAGGCTTCGAGGAACGCGAACTGGCGACTTCGGAACAGGACAGCATGCTACTGGGACTGACCCATCGATATCGCTTTGGAGCAGCCGCCGAGTGGAGCAACCGCTTTTATTACCGCGAATCGGACAAGATCTCCGCCTCCGGTGAAGCCTTCCCGTTCAGTAACCCGCAGTCGCTGACGACGGAGCAGATTCCGGTGCGGGAGAACATCCTGACCCTGGAGGAGCGCGAAGAAGAGCTTGGCTGGCGCAGCGACCTTAAGGTAGACAACAGTTTCGGCGTCTTCAGTGCGGGTCTGCGTCTGGTCAATCTGGATCTGGGCTATAGCACCGTGCTGGACGGGAACTGGATTCGCTATGAGTATCGCAGCGATGACTTTCGCCCGGTTGCCAATCAACGCTACATCGAACTGACGCCTGAACTCACCAATTCCCAGCTCCAAACCTCGGTAACCCAGACTGCGGCATTTGTAGAGCAACTGTTCGAGTTTGGCAGGCTGGATGTTCGCCTCGGGCTGCGGCAGGAGTTCGATGAGATCTCGGACGACAACTATCTGGCGCCAAGGTTGGCGGCCAACTATTATTTGACGCCATCGACGCGGATTTCCGCGACGGCCGGATCTTTCTATCAGTCACCTCGTTATCTTGATCGCGCGCGCGATGCCCGCAATGCCGCGCTCGCCAATGAACGCATTGATCACTACAGTCTCGGGGTCAGCCATAACATTAGCAGTGACTGGAATCTACTGGTTGAGGCTTACTATCGTGAACTTGATGACCTGGTGGTGGATGCAGATATTGTCACCGGGCTCAGCGGTAATGCTGGCACAGGCACCTCCTACGGAGTTGACGTGGTTGTTAATCGATACTTCGCTGGTGGGTGGTCAGCCAACGCGGCCTATTCGTACAACAATCTGACTCTCGATGACAACGACGGGGGCGGTGAATATCCCGGGGACAACAACTTCGAACACATCTTTACCGTTGGTGGACGCTGGGAGATCAACGAACGCTGGCAGGTCGGTGCGCGCTGGAAGTACGCCTCCGGTCGGCCGGCAGACGCTTTTGTGGTTTACGAGGATGTGTTGGCTGAGTCTGGTGGCCCTTTGCGCTACTCGCGGGAGTTCATCACCAACAACACCGAGCGGCTGGATGACTTCAACGTGATGAACGTCAGGGTGGATTATCGCCGCCCGGTGGGCCCGGTGGACGCGGTTGCCTTCGTCGACGTCATCAATCTGTTCGGTACCTCCCAGACCGATCAGCTGGATTTCAACGAGGTGACCGGCGAAGTGCTAGCGAACGAGGGTGGCGCCTTCCCGCTGATTGGCCTCCGCTTCGAGAAGACCTGGTAACTGCCGCTGGGTGATCTTGGGATCCCTGCTTCCCAAAACCCTTCCTGTAGCCCCCTGGTCCAGTGCAATGACGGCCTTAGCGTGACGCTTCCAGGGCGCCAAATTCAGGTGGCGGCCGTCTGTGTCTGCTGCGCTGCTCATAGGCATAGGCCAGTTCAATCAACACGCCTTCGCTGTAAGGCCGGCCAAGAAACTGCAGTCCCGCCGGCAGACGGTCCTGCCAAAACCCCATTGGCACCGTGACCGCTGGCAAGCCAGCATCTGGCGCCAACTGCTGGTTGTTGTCACCCCGATAGTCTTCGTTAGCGCGGTCGATAGGTGCCGGTGGGTTGGACCAGGTCGGAAAGATAATAGCGTCCACATCAGCGGCGTCCATGGCGGCGATGGCGCTATCCAGGAGTTGCTGCCGCTGCGGATGCGCGGGCCAGGTGGGGCAGGGTGGCTCCCATTCATCCGGCGGTGATTCAATTGGAAACTCCGCCAAAGACTCCAGGGCGCCGCGGGATTCGGGTGCATAGAGGCCGGATTCGAGTGCGTCTCTGACATCGAGGAACGGGGGCGCCTCAAGCGTTTGCAGGTACTGGCCCAGGTCATAACGAAAGCGGCGACAGGACGTTGCTGCCTCACTCAATTCCTGAAAATTGGTAATTTCGAAGGGGTCGACGATGGTGGCTCCAGCGCGCTGCAGCTCTGCAGCAGCCTGGAAAAACAGCCGCGTGATCTCTGGATCGGCATCGTCATGATCCACCAGCGCCCGAAACACTCCCAGGCGCTTCCCCTGCAGGCCGTTGGCGTTCAGGAAGACTCTGTAGTCGGATTCCCGCTTGTCCGGCACCGTAAGGGGGTCGGCAGGGTCATAGCCGGCAATGACGTTGAACAGACGCACTCCGTCTTCCACCGAACGTGCCATGGGACCGGCGATGTCACGGTCGAAGAACAGCGGGATGATACCGTCGCGGCTGGTCAGCCCCAGGGTTGAGCGAATGCCGAACAGGGCCAGATGGGACGACGGTCCGCGGATAGAGTTGCCGGTATCACTGCCCAGGCCGGCAACTCCAAAACTGGCGGCGACGCCAGAAGCGGTGCCGCCAGAAGAGCCGGCCGGCACGTAGTTAAGGTCATAGGCATTGGCGGTACGGCCGTAGGAAGAGGAAACGGTCTGGCGCGGACTGAACGCCCATTCCGCCATATTGGTCTTGGCCAAAACGATCGCTCCGGCTTGCCGCAGGCGGGCAACCATGAAGGCATCGTCCGGCGGGGTACTGTTCGCCAGTGCGATGGAACCACCGGTGGTGGCCATGTCGAAGGTGTCGAAATTATCCTTGACCAGAATTGGCGCACAAAACAGTTCCGGCAGGGATTCGTTATTCTCCAGCATTGAATCTATTTCAGCGGCGACCGCCAGCGCACGGGGATTAATTTCGGTTATGGCATTGAGGCCGCTGGGCTCGTCATAGGCCTCGATACGCCCCAGGTAGGCCGTGACTACATCTTTGCAGCTGGTCTGACCCGCGCGTAGCGCCGTCTGAATGTCGGCGATAGTCGCTTCGACGACATCGAACTGTGCTTGGCCTGGCACAGAATAGCCGCTAATGAGCAGGGTTGTCAGACTGAAGAAAATCGACTTGAGTAATGTCTTCTGGCAACGCCGGCTCTGGTTCAGTTTGTATTTGTGACTGTTCTTGATAATTGCGTTTTCCATAAATGTAACCTCAAGCGCAGCGCCGCCATTTACATAAAGATTTAATGCTGTCCAACAGTCAAAAACCTTTTTCGCAGTGCGCAATAACAGCTTCAAACGCTCCGCCCTGCATTAAGCTTATACCGCTGCGGACCACCCCCATCTGGGCTGCCTTCACTCTGAAAAATGCCCTGAAAAGCGCTCACCTTTCGCCGTTCAGCGTAGGTCCTTGATTGCATCGACACAAGCTTACTGCCGGCCGCCCCTGGGTTGGTGCGGGGGCCATAGTTAACCCAAAGTTAACTGTCGAAGTTCGGTGCGATGTACTAAATTGCCTGGTTTAATGTATTGCTCCTTTAGAAAGCGCTCGGAACACTAGCACTTAGCCTGTGCGTGTTTTGGTGGAATAATCTGTGGTCCAGCAATGATAAAGATTGATTGGCTATTGACCGCATCAAAGTCCCGCGTACCACACCGCCCCGTTCCAGTCTTCCCACCAGCCTCCGCGGCCTTCGCCGATTTGCCTGAGGCTATCCACGACCTCAACTCGCTCAACAAATTTGGCATGCTTGTAGCCAATCTGGGTCTCGATGCGCAGCCGCAGAGGGGCGCCATTCTTTTCCGGCAAGGGCCCGCCGTTGAGCGCGTAGGCGAGGATGGTTTGCGGGTGGCTCGCAGCAAACAGGTCGATGCTTTCGTAATAGGGAAGCTGATTGTACTGTGTATCCATGCAGTGAAAGACGACGTACCTTGCCCCCGGCCGCAGCCCGGCTCGGTTGAGCAGTGTCGTGAGCGGCACGCCCGTCCAGGCGCCGATTGCGCTCCAGCCCTCGTCGCAGGTATGCAGCGTGACTTGTGTCTGCGCCGGCAGCGCCCTTAACTCGGCGAGAGAGAGTCGCTGCGGATTGTCCACCAGGCCATCCACGGTTAATCCCCAATCTTCGAAGCCAGTTTCCTTGAGCAGTTGATAGCGCTCGTCCCTGGGTGCGGTTACCCCACTGGTGGGGAAGTCCATGACGATCTGCGACTGGCTGTATTCGCGCACGAGTGGCTGACCCGAGAGCAGTAAATCATGAACACTGTAATTGAGCGCATCCGCAACATCGTAGAGGTTGCGGATGCGGGCGGGATAGCGATTGACAGCCAGCCCCAGGCCGCCGAGAGCGCCCCCCAGCAAGGCGCCCTGAATCACCATACGACGGCTCAGTTTAACACTCATTATTGGCTCTCCGGGGTGACACGAAAGCGCCCGGTGATCATGGCTCTCAGATGATTGAAGAAGCCAGCCACGAACACCTGGAGCACGTGCACCAGGATGAAGAGCACGGTCAGTGAGGCGAAGACAAAGTGCAGGGTGCGAGCGGATTGCCGGCCGCCAAACAAATCGAGCAGGAATGGCCAGGCTGTCGTGACGCTATTAGCCATGGTGAGTCCGGTCAAAAACACCAGCGGTAAAAGCACAAACATGACTGCCAGATAGGTGATTTTCTGAAATATGTTGTAACGCGTCGCCGCTTCGCCTCTGACTCGGCGCAGTTTCAGATGACTGATCAATTCCCGGCCCAGATTTTCCAGCCTCAGCTCACCACGTCCTGGCAGCCAGGTGTTCTTGAGCCTGCCACTGCTGATGAGATGGTAGACATAGTACAGCCAGCTCAGCACCAGCACCCAGGCGGCAGTGAAATGCAGTGCCCGCGTGCCGCCGAACTGAAATCCGCCTGGAAAGTTGAAGACCCTTACGAAGGGCTGGGTATTGACCCGGCCCATGATGCCGGTAACGTTGACAGACAGGCTTCCGAGTTTCAGTGACATCTGTGCAGGATCGGTCGATGTGTCCGCGACGATCTCGGCGACGGCGGGTGAACCGAAATAACCGACGTCACCCCAGTACAGACGTGGATGAATGTTGAAAATCCAGAAACCGCTCCACAACAAGGTTAGAATGGCGATGGCGGATGACCAATGCAGGACACGCGTCGACAGGGGAAACCTCTTGTAGACTATGCTGTCTTTTGCATTCGTACCGGCGTTTCCCAGCGTTGAATTATCCGTTGGCGACAAGATTGTCTCCGATTTTTGCTAAGTTTGAGGAGCTGCATTTTGCTAAAGGATTGGCCTGATCATCTGCGGTTTATTCTATGCTGAAGTTTATTCTATAAAGTACGATCCGATCTCGCGCAGGTCCCGGTTTAACCCAAGACAACCGGATAAGTTGCACACCACAGCCAGCACGACATCCTCTGTCGGGTTCATCATGAACAGGGTATTGCCACCGACCGAGCCGCCGGTGTGTCCTACCCACGCCCCTTCTTCGTCAAACCTCATCCA
>JGI12109J20283_10432396_pt1 | contig 19470 bp, 9 predicted proteins | sample ElkSlonscriptome_12_FD_20283 | JGI IMG/M metagenome (IMG submission 20283)
GCCGATCTGGACCACATCCATCCCCTGATCCCGGCCTGGGGGCGCCTGGGGATCGATCTCCAGGAACTCCTGCTCGACGCCGGGGACCACGCGGAACTCGACACGCATTTCGAGGCCCGTGAAGTGTCGAGCGTGCTCGCGCAGTTGCAGCGTGATCTCTTCGACGCCTGCATGCCCGAGACTCCGGGCGCTCTCGACCGCCCCCGGATCAGGGCCGGGGATCGTTCGTTGCGCTTGCACTTGTGCCATTCGCCCCGGCGCGAAATGGAAGTGCTGCGCGACGAGATCCTTCGTGCCTTCGACGAAGAGACCGTCCACTCGCCGGGTGACGTGTTGGTTCTCGTGCCGGACGTCGAGGCCTACGCGCCGTTCGTCCGCGCGGTCTTCGAGAGCGAACGCCCGACTTCCGCCGGCACGGTGAAGTTGCCCGTGCGCATCGCCGACGGTCGAGCGGGGGAGGACGATCCCTACGTGCGACTCGCGATGCTCTTCTTGCGCCGCGCGGGTGGTCGGGCCACGGCGACGGAGATCCTCGAGATCCTCGAACTGGCGCCGGTCGCGCGACGTTTCGGCCTCGACGGGGTCGACCACGGATCGATCCGCGAACTGGTGCGCCGCGCGGGCATTCGCTTCGGGCGGGATCCACACGAGCGCGCCGCGGGGCAGGACCTTCCCGAGATGGCCGGGGGAACCTGGCGCGAGGGCCTCGACCGTCTGCTCCTCGGCTTTGCGGTCGGGCCGGCCGACCAAGAGGTCGACGGGAGTTTTCCCGTGGCCGACGTCACCACGGGCCGGGCGTCGACGCTCGGTCGCCTGGTGCGCGCCGTCGAAACGATCTTCGTACAGTTGGACGCGTTGGAGCGGCCACGCTCGCTGGCCGATTGGTGCGCGACCCTGGCCGAGGCCGTGGTCACGTCGACCGAGGCCGCCGACGCCGACGACGCACGCGCGCGGGTCGATCTCAACAGCCGGCTCGACGCCATGGCGCACTTGGGCGAGGAGGACGACACGGTCGCTCGCAGCACCTTCGAGCGAGCCTTCGATGCATCTCTCGCGGACGACGCCTCGGGCCGGGGCTTCGTCAGCGGGAGCATCACCGTGGCCGAACTGCGTCCGATGCGGAGCATCCCCTACGAGATGATCGCCGTCGCCGGTCTAGACAGTGATTCCTTTCCGCGCCGCGATCCGGCCGAAGGACTCGATCTCGTCGTGGCCCATCCGAAGCGGGGCGACCGCACGCCGCGTTTCGACGATCGGCAGATGATGCTCGAGGTCGTGACCGCCGCGAGACGGCGACTCGTGTTGACCGCGGTCGGCTTCGAGCCGCGCGACAACGCCGAACGTGCGCGGAGCGTCTGCGTCGACGAGCTCATGGAAGCGGTCGACCATTCCTTCGTGACCGACGACACCGTGGCCGTGGACGCGAGCCCGTCGGAGGCACTCACGGTGAAGCACCGGCTGCAACCCTTTCACGTCGACTACGGTGCAGCCGGAGAACACTTCACCTACGACGAGGGATTCGTCGAAGGTGCCCGTGCGCTCGAGGACACGAACGCGCGAACCATTCCCTTCGTCGACGAAGCCCGGGCCGAAGACGGTCTGGTGCGCGACGGAAGAGGTCGCGTGGTGATCGCTCTCGACGACCTCGCCGTCTTCTGGAAGAACCCCAGCCGGTGGTTCGTGAAGAACGTCCTCGGCATGGCTCTGCACTACGACGACGGCGATCTCGACCACGAGCCATTCGACGTCGACGACCGCGATCAATGGCGCGTACGCGACTTCGCCTTCGACCATGCCGTGGCCGGCGTCGCGCCCGAGCGCATCGCAATGCTCGCCGAACGTCAACGCGGTCTCGTCAGCGGACCGTCGGGACGACTCCATGCGCGGCGACTGATCGAGACCGCGATCGAGAAGTGGCAAGGCCTTCGTGAAAACGCCGTGCGACGCACGCCACGCCGCATCGAGATCGCGACCGACGACTACGTGATCGAGGGTTCCGTCGACGTCGTTCCCGGTCGCGGACGCGACCAGTGGCTGTCGGTCGGTTCGGTGAAAGACAAGGTCCTGGCCGAAGAGCTCGTCCGGCACGTGGCCTTCGGTTGCATTCGCTCCCGCGACGACGCCGACCCCTGGGCGACTCGCATCTTCGGGAGTGGCTCCAGTGGCGAGATGCGCGGCATCGGACCGATAGACGGTGTGCAAGCGCAGCTCGACGCCTTCGTGCAGGGCTATGTCGAGGGACAGGTCCGGCCACTGCATTTCTTCCCGGCGACCACGGCCGCGTGGTGGAAGGCACTCGACGGCAACGATCCTGACGAACCCGCGGCGCGCCGGGCCGCATGGGTCGAGGCTGCCCCGAAGTGGGAGGGAAGCGACTTCGACTCCGGTGATGTCGGTGACGAGTCCGTCGTTCTGTGCACGCGTGGTGTCGATCCGGTCGTCGACGACGACTTCGTGCGCTGGGCTCGCGTCTTCGGTCCTCTTTTCGGTCAGGTGCTCAAGAACAAGAAGGACCTCGAAGGTCTCGACGGGGGAGCGGCATGAACACTCCGCGCTTCGACGCCGTCCACGCCGAACTCGAACCGGGCACACTGCTCCTGGAAGCCAGCGCCGGGACCGGGAAGACCTGGTCTTTGACCACGATCGCCACGCGTCTGGTCGTCGAGGGCCGGATCGACGCGGTCGAGAAGCTGCTCATGGTGACCTTCACCAACGCGGCGACTCAGGAGTTGCGGGAGCGTCTCGGTCGTCGGTTGCGCGATGCGCGCGCGGTGCTCGAGGGCGGCGATCCCGGCGACGACGTCTATCTGAAGACCCTCGTCGATCACCCCGACGCCGCAACCGTGACCGATCGCATCAAGAAGGCCGTGGTCGATCTCGACTTGGTGCGGATCAGCACCATCCACGGCTTCTGTGCGCGCATTCTCCAGGACACGGCTTTCGAAGCCGGCCTGGCCTTCGACACCGATGACACGGAGAACGCCGATCACCTGCGCGAGACCGCGGTCGCCGATGCCTGGCGTGTCGTCGTCCAGTCCGGCCCGCCGTGGCGTGCGGCGTGGCTGGAGATCCAGGGCCATCGCTTCGGCGAGGCCGTGAAGGATTTCGATCGTTACCTGCGCGCACGGCGCGCGCGCCACCTGCCGCAAGTCGATTCGCTGGTGACGATCGACCTCGAGGTCGCGAGCGCATTCCAGAGACTGATCGACGACGTCGACGCTCTCGCGACGCTCGCGGCATTCCTCGACGAGGAGATTCCCGTCACCGCGAAGGGCGTGGCCTGGCCGCAGGCTTCGCTGCGTCGACGCCTCTTCGACGGTCACTTCGCGGCCGATGCGGAATCGTGGATCGAGATCGCGAATCTGCTCCCGTCCCGTCAGCTCTTCAACAAGACCCGGTTGAAGAAGTCGAAACATTGGTCGGGCGTCGTGGAACTGCTCACGCCTCTCGACGAACTGATGGCCGACGCGTTCGTCGCCCTGCGGCTGGAGATCTGTCACGAGGCGGTACGTCGCTTCGAGCACATCAAACGCACGGTCAACGTCCGAGATTTCGACGACATGATCGGCGAAGTACGCCGGCGTCTCGACGATCCCGAGGCCAGCGAGGCCCTGGTGCAGCGTGTGCGCGACGTGATCGACGTCGCGTTGATCGACGAGTTCCAGGATACCGACCTCGACCAGTGGACGATCTTCTCGCGCCTCTTCGCGGGCAAACGACTGATCCTGGTGGGTGATCCGAAGCAGGCGATCTACGGCTTCCGCGGTGCGGACGTCTTCGCGTATCTCGAAGCGAAGAAGGGCGCCGAGGTCCGATCTCTTCCGGAGAACCATCGCAGCCATCCGCAGCTGGTCGAGGCGGTGAACCGCTTCTTCGTGGCGCCCGGAGCCTTCGTGATCGATGCCCTCGATGCCGAGCGCGTCGATCCCGCGAAGTCGGCGGCATCCCGTGCCTTGACCGGCGACGACGGTCCGGCCTTCCAGCTCGATTTCCTCGACGCGGATGCGGCGAAGGCCCTGGTGGCAACGGGCCACGAGATCGCTCCGGACGCGATTCGGCGCGCGAGCTCCGAGATCTATCGCGAAGCGGCGGCGCTGCGCACGGTCGAGACGATCCGAAACCACCTGCGCCGCGGGATCACGATCGACGGTGAAGCCTTCGACGCCGGACGTATCGCGGTTCTCACGCGCAAACACGCGGAGAGCCGGCGCGTGCACAAGGCGCTGCGCGAAGCGGGTATCGACGCGGTGATCGCGGGCTCCGGTGACATTCGCGCCACCGAGGTCTATGCCGACGTCGTACGCATGCTCGAAGCGATCCTCGATCCGACCGATCGCCGCCGCGTCCAACGCGCGCTCGCGACGCGTATGTGGGGGAAGTCCCTGTCGGAGTTGACGTCGCTCGAGAGCGACGCCCAGGCGCTCCAGGACGTCCAAGTCGAGCTCGATGCGCTCCACACACGATGGAAACGCCGTGGCGCCTTCGAAGTGTTGTCGGACGTCGTCGTGGCCTGCGACACCGAACGTCGATGGCTTTCCGAACGAGATGGCGAACGCGACCTCACCGACCTGCGTCACGCGATGGAATTCGTCCATGCCCTGGAAGACGAGCGGGGTCTCGGTCCCGAAGCTTTGGTTCGTGCTCTCTGGGAACACCACGACGATACGCGCCCCGAGCTCGAACTCGACGTCACTCGCCTTCGTCTGGAGCGCGACGCGAAAGCGGTGAAGATCGTCACGATCCACGCCAGCAAGGGACTCGAGTTCGACCTCGTAATCGTGCCCTTCGCGTGGGAGGCACGACTCGAGAAGCCACCGTGGTCGTATCACGAGGGTGCCGACGCGATGGTCGACTGGCGGGACGACAAGGACTTCGCCCACGACTTCTCACGCCGTGCGCGCGCCGAAGCGCTCGCCGAGGACATGCGTCTGCTCTACGTGGCTTTCACGCGGGCCAGCCGTCGTTGCATCGTCTTCGACACCGCCGAGGTGCCGCACCAGAAGAAGGAGAAGCAACTCGCGTCGCTCCACTTCCTCCTGCACCGCACCGTACGGGGTGACGAGTCCGTCCACGAGTGGATCACGCGTCTGGCGAAGGAGAACGTCGATCGTCCTGACCTCCGTCGTAATCACCTCGCGGATTTCGCCGAAGGGGACGGCTTCGGCTGGCTCGACACGACGGTGCCCGAGGTCGGTGATGCAATCGGCAACGACTTCCGGGTCAAGGTCGAGGCGCGTGCGCTCGACAGGTGCGTTCGCGATGCGTTGGAGCCGTGGCGCGTGAGTTCGTTCACCGCCCTCGCCCGTGGCGTACACGACGTCGATCCCCGTTTCGACGAGCGCGACGATCCCGAAACGCCGGTCGCGCACTCGGACGTGGAGGCCGACGGAATCTTCGCCTTCGCGCGCGGCGCGCGAGCGGGCAACTGTCTGCACGAGGTGCTCGAGGTCAGTCCCTTCGATGCCGATCCACAAGACGACGCGCACCGCCGACGTCTCGAAGGCGTTCTGCGCCGGCACGACCTCCTCGATCCAGCGCGCCATGACGGTGCGATCGATCCTCTCGAGGTGGTCGCCCGGCTCGTCGAACGAGTGGGCGACGAGACCTTCCCTGGAGCGTCCGCTCCATTGAGGGAGATCGGCGAGGCACAGCGTGCCAACGAATGGGAGTTCCGTCTGCCGGTCGAGCGGCTCGATCTGCCGGCGCTCGCCGATGCGGTCGCCGCCCACGCGCACGACGACTTCACCGATGCCTGGGTCGCTCGTTTGCGTACGCATCGCGATCCGCAGGTGAAAGGGCTCTTCGGCGGTGTGGTCGACCTGGTCTTCGAACTCGACGGGGTCTACCGGATCGTCGACTGGAAGAGCAATCATCTGGGCAACACGACCGAGGCCTACGACCACGACGCGATGCGCATCGCAATGCTCGAGCACGACTATTACCTGCAGATGCTCCTCTATCAGGTCGGCTTGCACCGACACCTTCGATCCCGTGTGCCCGACTACGACTACGATACGCACTGCGGAGGTGCGGCCTATGCCTTCCTGCGTGGACTGTGTGGCGAGGTCGAACGTGGGTGGGTCGCGTGGTGTCCGCCGCGAGAACTCGTCGACGCCGTCGATGCGGGCTTCGCGACTGCCCGGGTGGGAGAGGCACGATGACCGCACCCGCCTGGCTGCAGAACGACGACCTCGATCCGCTGGCGACGTCTTTCGCTGCCTCGGTCTGGCGCGCCCACGAGGGTCGACTCGACGACGCCGCACGCGACGCTCTCGCCCGGGGAGCGCTCCTTCTGGTGGTCGAGCGCGCGCGTGGCCACGGAGCGGTCCACCCGGACGACTGGAAGAACATCGACGAGCATCCCGAGCTCCCCGGGGTCGACCTTCCCGATCCCGAGGCGTGGCGTGCGGCGTTGGGGCGTTCGCCCTGGGTCGGCGACGGAACGGCGGTGACCCCGTTCGTCCTGCGTGCCGACGGTAGCTTGGCGCTCCATCGGGACGACGCGGCCGAACGCGATCTGGCTCGTGCCCTGCGTGCGATGGCGAGCGACGTGCGCACCGAAACTCCGTCCGATGCGACGCGAGACGCCTTCGTCCGGATCTTCGGTCGAAGCGAGGCCCGCGGTCCGGCGTTGGCGGGTGCCGCGGCACTCCGATCGCGGCTGACGGTGATCACCGGCGGACCTGGGACGGGAAAGACGACGACGGTCGTTCGCATCCTGGCCCTTCTGCTCGGTGACGATCCCGGCCTGCGCATCGCGATCGCGGCGCCCACGGGCAAGGCCGCTTCGCGCTTGCGGTCTTCGATCGAGGAACGGCGCGCCGAGGTCGACGAATCCGTGCGTGCGCGGATCCCGACCCAGGTCGAGACCGTCCACCGGCTGCTCGGCTACCGTCCCCACGACGAGAACTATCGACACGATGCCCGGCGTCCGTTGCCCTACGACGTCGTCGCGGTCGACGAGGCATCGATGCTCGACCTCGGTCTGGCCCGCGCGCTCGTCACGGCGATGGCCCCGACGGCGAAGCTCGTCTTGTTGGGCGACCACGACCAATTGGCCAGCGTCGACGCAGGGGCCGTCCTCGAGGACCTGGTCGAGGCTCGCTCGATCCGTGGCGACGCGCGTTCGGCCGGTTTCGTCGAATTCGCGGGGACGCTGTTCGACACACCACCAGAGATCGATCCCGCAGCCGACACCTTTGCCGACGCGACCGTCGAACTGCGTGAGAACCATCGTTTCAAGGACCAACCGGCGATCGGAACCCTGGCCGAGGCCCTGCGTGTGGGCCACGCCGATGCCGCTCTCGAGGCCTTCGACGGCTTCGGGGACGATCTGCGGCGGCTTCCTGCACCGAAGCGTCCGGAGGACCTGATCCCCGTGCTCGATGCCTGGTTGGGTCGGATCCCGGAGCTTCGGCCCGATGATCCCGAAGCCCACCTGCGTGTGGTCGAGTCACGCCTGCGTCTGCTGACCGCGCTGCGTGACGGTCCGTGGGGAGTGACCGGACTCAATCGTCTGGTCGAGTCGCGTCTGCGCGCCCGCGGGATGGACACACACGATCTCTGGTACGACGGTCGGCCCGTGATGATCCTGCGGAATCTGCGGTCGCTGGGCCTGGCCAACGGTGACATCGGGGTCTGCCGGCGGTCTCTCGAGGGCGCCGCCGAGGTCGTCTTCCGGGCTCAGGACGAAACTCTGCGGACACTTCCGGTCGCGGCGTTGCCGACCCACGAGACCGCGTGGGCCATGACCGTCCACAAGTCCCAGGGTTCGGAGTTCGAGCACGTGCTCATGGTGCTTCCACCCGAGGGCCATCCACTCGCGACCCGGTCTTTGCTCTACACGGGCGTGACGCGAGCGCGCCGATCGGTCACCGTGATGGGCACCGAGGCGGCAGTGCGCGCGGCGGTGGAGGCGAAGGGCGCGCGGCGGACCGGTTTGGGGGCCCGCTTGCGCGAAGTCTGAGAGGGGAGCCGTGTCGACATGTTCAAGGCGGAGCACTGGCGGCAACGAGGCAGACGGTGGGGGCGCAGGATCCTGGCCCGCCTCACCGGCCGGCGCGCGGGACCCGTGGAGTGGGTGCACAGCCGCCGCTACGCGATCGATCTCGATTCACCGCTGGTCGATCGTCGACGCGGCCAACGCGTCCTGACGCTTCTCGACCGCGAGGGCATCCTGCGCAGGGGCAGTCTGCACCGGACTCGTCGGGTTTCACTGCGCAAACTCCTGCGCGTGCACGACGCCGACTACTTGCGGTCGCTCGAATCGGCCGAAGGTCTCTCCCGAGCGCTCGGTCATCCCATCGATCCGTCCGAAGTCGACGAATTCCTGCTGGCCCAGCGAGCCATGGTCGGCGGGACCGTGCTCGCGTCGCGATTGGCGCTCCGCGACGGCACGGTCCTCTTCAATCTGGGCGGGGGATTGCACCACGCCCTGCCCGATCGCGGACAGGGCTTCTGTCTCTTCCACGACGTGGCTGTCGCGATCCGGAACCTGCGTCGAAGGAACTTCACGGGGCGGATCCTGATCGTCGATCTCGATCTCCACGATGGTGAGGGTACGCGTCTGATCTTTCGCGAGGATCCGACGGTTCACACCTATTCGGTCCACAACCGTCACCTGGCCGACACCGAGGCCGTGGAGTCGACGGCGATCGAGCTCGGGACCGACGTCGCCGACGACCTCTACCTGAGCACGATTCAGGAGACCCTCCCGTCGCTCGTGGAGGCCTTCGCACCGGAGTTCGTGTTCTACCTGGCCGGTGCCGACCCCGCCCACGACGACAAGCTCGGTGATTGGCGGATCTCTCCGCGCGGCATGCTGCGTCGTGATCGCCTCGTGATGGAGACGGTGCGACCGGAAGGAACCGAGCTGCCGGTCGTGATCCTGCTCGCCGGAGGCTACGGACATCAGGCGTGGCGTTACACTGCGCGCTTCGCGACCTGGCTGGCCACGGGGCGGGCCGCCGAACCGCCGACGACCGACGAGTTGCCGATCACCGACTATCGTCAGCTCGCGCGTCATCTCTCCGAGCCCATGTTCTTGTCCGAACCCGAGGCAACGGGCGATGACTGGGGCCTGACCGCCGACGACCTTCCCGGCGTGCTCGCGGCGGCCCCGAAACGGATCCTCGGGCGCTACACCGTCCACGGCGTGGAACTCGCGCTCGAGCGCATGGGATTCCTGCGGCGGGTTCGCAAGCTCGGCTACGAGCACGTGGTCCTCGAGGCGGACCTCGATCAGCCGATGGGTGACACGCTCCGACTCGTGTCCGTTCAGGAAGGTCGCCCCGTGCTCATGGAGTTGAGGGGGCGCATCGACGCGCAGGTCGCGGACGGTCTGCGGGTGCTCTTCGTCGAGTGGCTGCTCAGTCAGAACCCTGCGCAGGAGTTTCCGGGGCATCGCCCCGAGCTGTCGGGGCAGAAGCATCCGGGGACGGGATTGCTGCGCGACGTGGCGAGCATGCTGATCCTGGCCTGCGAGCACCTGGGACTCGACGGTCTGTGCTTCGTGCCTTCGCACGTGGCGCTGGCAGTGCAGTCGGCCGGAATCGCGGGATTCGTCGACGCAGAACGGGGACGACGCTTCGCGTCTGCGCTCCGGGCGTTGCGCGGGCGCCCCTTCCTGCGCCAGGTCCGAGCCCTGGAGGCGGGCGAGGTCGTGGACCAGGCGACGGGGGAGGCATTCCTCTGGAGCCCGACCCCGCTCGTGGTCCCCGTTTCCGAAACGGCCAAGCGCCGCATCGTGCCCGGGTGGAGCCGCGCGATGCCGGGGGACCCGGTCTACACGCTCGATTCCGAGCAATGAAGAAAGGCCGGACGCTTCTGCGTCCGGCCCGTTCTCGAAAGGTCGGAGGGAGAGTCTGCACTCTTCCCGGCCACGAGCGCTTCTTCCCCCTCCGGAACTGAACTAAACACTATTCCGTCCCATATATCCAGTCTGAATTCGTGATTGCAGAATCTGTGCTGGATGTCGACCTCGAGGGGAGTGAACTTGAGACCCGAGATCGATTTTCAGCCGATTTTTCCCTGGACACCCAAACACATGTTTCCCATATTACGTTTCGCCAAACGGATGTGTGGTGATCCCGTCCACGGTCGGGGATCCAAGTACGTCCGCGGACGAGACCTCGAGAGCTCCAGGGAGCGAGACCCAAAGTGGCCAGCGCGCAACTCGACCGCCGATCGACGATGCTCACGACTGCCGCCCGGTGGTTCGCGCACGTCGACATGGATGCCTTCTACGCGTCCGTCGAGGTCCTCGATCGTCCCGAACTCGCCGGAAAGCCCCTCGTGGTCGGCGGGCGCAGCGAGCACCGTGGAGTGATCGCCGCGGCCTCCTACGCCGCACGGAAGTACGGCGTCCGCAGCGCCATGCCCACCGCCGAAGCGTTCCGTCGCTGCCCGGATCTGATTCTGGTCCCGGGGCGCATGGGGCGCTACGCGGAGAAGAGCCGCGAGGTGATGGACATTCTGCGCGACGTCGCACCGGCCGTCGAGCCCTTGTCGCTCGACGAGGCCGCGCTCGATCTCACCGGCTGCGCACGCCTGCACGGTGCCCGGCTGGACTCGCGTGAGGACTGGACCGCGTTCGCTCGCCGTCTTCGTCGTCGCATCAAGGACGAGACGGGGCTGTGGGCCTCGGTCGGCCTGGGCGAGACCCGTCGCATCGCCAAGATCGCCAGCGATCTGCGTAAGCCGCGCGGGGTGGCGATCGTCGAGTCCGGTGCCGGAGCCACCTTCCTCACCGGACTACCGATCGAGCGGCTCTGGGGAGTGGGCCCGAAGATGCTCGAACGATTGCGAGCCGCCGGCATGCACTCCGTCGCGGACGTGGTGGCGACACCGCGCAACGAACTCGCCGCACGTTTCGGCAAGATGGGACCCGTGTTGTACGACGCCGTTCACGCGCGCGAGACCGGAACCGTCGACCCCGACCGGCCGCACAAGAGTATCAGCCACGAAACGACCTTCTCGGTCGATCGCGCCGGGGCCGAGGAACTCGAACCCGTCCTTCTCGCCCTCACGGAGAAAGTCGCCACGCGCCTGCGTCGGGCCGGACTCGTCGGGCGCGTCGTCCAACTGAAGATCCGCGATCGAGGATTCCATACGTTCACTCGCCGTCGTTCCCTCGCGGCCCCGACGGATTCGGAGACCACGATCTACGACACCGGTCGGCGTCTGTTGACGGCGATGAAGTGGGACGACGTGCCCGTCCGTCTGATCGGCATCGGAGTGGGCGACCTCACGAGCCAGGCCGTCCGGCAAACCGAGCTCTTCGCGACCGAAGCCGAGCAGCAACGTCCCCAGCTCGAGCGCGCTCTCGATGCCGTGCACGCGCGCTTCGGCGACAAGGCGATCGGCCACGCGCGCAGCGTCCTGGATCCGCTGCGCGAGCGCGATGGTGTGTCCTGGCTTCCCACGTCGCCGGGCATGACCGCACGCCAGAACCGCGACCCGCACACGAACGCGACCGACTCCAACGACTCCACGAACGAAGACCCGAACGACGAGCAGGAGATCTGACATGTCCGAGCCCCACCGGACCGCATCCGTTCATCTGTCGACGCTGTCCGCGCGTGCGATGCGCGACGCCGCGACCCGCGTCGGCCATGGCCAAGGAATGGACCTGGACGTCACCGCGATCGAACACTGGCTCCGCGAGGCGCCAGGCGACGCGGTGCTCTTCAATTGGGATCTCGATTGGAACGGCGTGGGTCGTTCCTCCGACGATGCCCCGGATCTCCGGGGTCTATACGCCGTGCTCGGCGCGGCGGCCCGGGCCCAGCGTGTCCTGTTCCCTTCACGCTGGCTTCCCGTGCGTCTCTCCATGGAGGGAGACGCGATCGACGCTTCCCCGCCTGCGCGCGTTCTGGCCTTCGCGCGCAGCGACACGGCTCTCCAACGCCTCTTCGCGGAGGCCACCCCGGCGCTGGAAGGACGCGGCCTCGCGCGTCCCGACGAACCCGTGGTGCTGCTGGGTGTCGAGGGGGACGTCCTCGCGGCCGACGCGAGTTCCGATGCCACGGAACTGCGTCGTCGCGCCGAGCACTGGATCCACCGTCTGGGCGCCGACCGGGTCGCTCTAGCGGTTCCTCCGAATGCCCCGCCCGGGCATCCGTTGCGCGAGCTCGCCGCCCACCGCGCGCTTCCGACGATGATCGTGGGTTCGCGCCAACCGCGTGGGCTGTGCAGCGCGTCGACTCCGATGCTGTGGACTGACTTCCAACTCGACGTCGAGCATCGCTTGCCGGACGAGGTCCATGTGCCCGGTCTGCGCGACCTGCTCCACCGCGGCGCGTTGCTGCGCGAACGGACGCTCTATGACCGGCTCCCGGACGATTGGCGGGCGCGTCTGGACGCCGAGCTGCGAGCGCTCTATGCCTGGCACGTGAGTCCGCTCTTGCGTCGCACGTCGGCCATGATCCAGACCCTCGATTCGGTGCGTGACGTCGAGATCGAGGCGCCCTTTCGCGACCTCCACTCCGTCGCCGGATACCTTCTCGGCCTGAGCGACCGTCGCCCGGTCGAGGCCCTCTTCGCGCTCGTCGACCCGGTCGAGAGCGCCCGGAGTCTGGCCATCGCCCTGCAGTCCTTCGATCGGCGCTTGCACGCACGGATCGAGGAATCCGCGTGGAGCGGTCTGCACGCGCGACTGGCCACCTGGTCCGAAGGTGGCCTGTTGGCCCAGTGCGGTTCGTCCGACGGACGCGACCGCGAGTTCTGTTTCAGTGGAACCCCGCTCGTCCAGCGCGTTCCCGTGCGTCGAGGTGCGGACGGTATCGCCCGTCTCGAACTCGACGTCGAGGATCGCAGGGCGCTGGGTTGGTTCCGCATCGAGTGTCGGATCGTGACGGACTCCTCCCTGTCCGCTCGGCCCGCCATCCCCGTCTCCGGGCAAGAGGCTGCGCCCGTCGTCGAATTCGGATTCGACGCCCGGCAGCTCGACCTCGGCCTGGCCGACGAGGACGTCCCGTACCAGGAGAACACCGCGTGACACGGAGTCGTCGCCGCGAACTCACGGAACGGCAGGAAGAAGTCCTGACCACGCTCGTGCGCTGGATGCGCGAGCACGGCTATCCACCCACCATGCGCGAGCTCGGTCAGGCCCTGGGTCTGTCGAGCACGCGAAGCGTTTCGGACCATCTGGTCCGGCTCGAGGAGATGGGGTTCATCCGTCGCCGTCGGGATCGCTCTCGAGCGATCGAGATCCTGAGAGAGCCCGTGGGCGCAACTCCGAGCGTCCCCGAGCAACTCGGGCCTTCGATCGACCGGGTCGAGATCCCGATCGTAGGGGAGGTTGCGGCGGGGAGCCCCATCCTCGCGGCCGAGAACGTCGACGGGACGCTCTCGGTCGATCCGGGCCTGGTGCGCGACAGCCGGTCCTATTTCCTGAGGGTCCGCGGTGAGTCGATGATCGACGCCCACATCTGTGACGGTGATCTGGTGCTCATCCATCCGCAGCAGGAGGCCAGCAATGGCGAAATCGTGGTCGTCATGATCGAGGACGAGGTCACGCTGAAGCGCTTCTACCGCCGCGAGGGCTTCATCGAGCTCAAACCCGAGAACGAGTCCATGGCGAGCATCATCGTCACGCCGGAAGTCGGCGAGGTGCGGGTCCTGGGACGTCCGGTGGGTGTCTGGCGCTCGATGTAGCGGTTTTTTGCGCGCCGGGGCACACCTCGTGCTTGCGGTCGGGCCGGAGCATCGGTAGCCTGCTGCTCCACAGGGCCCCATCGTCTATCGGTTAGGACATCAGCCTTTCAAGCTGAAGAGACGGGTTCGATTCCCGTTGGGGCTGCCATCTCATGGAACGCGGCTCGCTCTCGCAGCGGGCCGCGTTTCGTGTTCTGGGCGACGTCATTGCGTGGGGTCCAGCCGACGCCGGCTTTGCGCACGAGGCGACTGGGTGATCCCGTGCGGCGTCGAAGGTCGAGACCGACCGCACCGTCGACTCAGTTCGGTGATCCTGCCCAGTCGCGCCACCAGTCGAGGACATCGTCGGCAGGGATGGCTTTGCAGTACAGGAAGCCCTGCATGAGCGTACAGCCCATGCCGCGGAGGCTCTGTTCCTGGTCGGCGGTCTCGACGCCTTCGGCCACGACGTCCAGGCCCAGTGACCTTCCCATCGACACGATGGCCTGGACGATCGCGACGGAGTTCTCGTCCGACGGCAGATCACGTACGAAGGATCGGTCGATCTTCAAGCGCCGGATCGGCAGATCCTTGAGGTAGTGGAGGCTGGAGTATCCTGTTCCGAAGTCGTCGATGGAGAATTGTACGCCGCGCTGACCGAGCCCGCGCATCGAATCCAGGGTCGAAGCAAAGCGCTCGAGGAGCACGCCTTCGGTGATCTCGAGGTCGAGTTCTTCGGCGCGGAAGCGGGAGCTCTGCAGGGCATCGCGAACGGTTCCCGGCAGATCGCCGCGCTGGAACTGACGTGGCGACACGTTGACCGAGAGCCGGAAACGTTCGCCGAATTCGACGCGTCGCGCCGTCCAGTCGTTGCAGGCAGTGGCCAGGACCCAGCGACCGAGGGCGTCGATCAGGCCGCTCTCTTCGGCGATCGCGATGAAGGAGTCGGGGAGGAGCAAGGTGCCGTCGACGGTTTGCCAACGCAGGAGCGCTTCGATTCCGCACACCTGCCTGCGCTCGACGTCGACGATCGGTTGGTAGTGCAGTACGAATTCCCCGCGGTCGACGGCGCCGCGCAGAGCGGTCTCGAGGTCGCGCCGGCTGCGGACGGTCTCGGCCATGTCTTTGCTGAAGAAGCGCAGGCTTCCGGGTTCTTGCTGTTTCGCCTGGTACATTGCGATGTCCGCGTGGCGCATCAAGTCTTCGGGCGACGTGGCATCGTCGGGGTAGAGCGCCAGGCCGACGCTACCGTTGATCGTGATCTCGTGCCCGCGGATCCTCACCGGCTGGTTGAGATCGTGCATCAGGCGTTCGGTGATCGTCGCCGCCTCGTCGGCGTTGTGCAAGGCGCCGAGCACGAAGCAGAATTCGTCACCGGCGACACGACCGACGCTGTCTCCGGCGCGCAGGCATCTTTGGAGGACGCGGCCGGCCTGGTGGAGCACCTCGTCGCCCACACCGTGCCCGTAGGTGTCGTTGATCTGTTTGAATCGGTCCAGATCGACGAAGCCCACGGCGAGAAGGCGTTCGCGTCGTCTGGTGTCGGCCAGCGATTGCTGGAGACGGTCGAGGAAGAGGACACGGTTGGGGAGTCCGGTCAACGCGTCGTGGTGGGCCATGTGTTCGAGGCGCTGGGTCGCTCGTTTGCGATCGATGACGATCGCCAGTTGATCGGAAACGCGTTGCAACAGCGCCCTCGTCCATTCGTGGTCTTCGACGGGATCGGGTCCGAGGAAGAGCAGTACGGCGAGGAGGCCGTTCTCGCCGACGACGGGCACGACCACGCCGCTCCGCAGTCCTGTCTCGCGCGCGAGCTCCCGTCGATGGAACTTCGGATGCGTGAAAATGTCGTCGATGCACTCGATGCGCGCGCGACCGGCCGATTCGTCGATGATGACGCTGGCGACGGTGTCCTTGCCGTGCTGACGGTGGAAGCGTCGGAACCTCGGAATGCGACAGTGACGGGCCGTGTTGACCAAGGTCGGTGAATCGCCATCCTGGCGGACCCAGGCTTCGGCCACGCCGAACTCGATCGCCTCGCAGATGGATGCGATCGCCTGCACGAGCGCGCTCCTCACGTTGGACGCGGCGCTCGCGTCCAGGGTGACGCGCTGCAGGAGCTTCAGCTGGACTTCTTCGCGGCGACGTTGGGTCACGTCACGCAGGATGAGCAGAGTACCGTGCCGCCCGGACTCGACGAAATTCGAGATCGTGCCTTCGGCCGGAAAGACCGATCCGTTCTTGCGACAGCCTTCGAAGTCGGTGGCGACCACATCGCCATTGTCTGGTCCCGCGGGGGCAACACCGCCGTCGAAGCCCGCCGCGGCCGCGGCCTCACGGTCGGCACGACGCTGGCGTCCTGTCTGGGGCAGGATCTTGTCCAGCGAATGACCGACGATCTCGCGTGCGGCGTAGCCGAAGATGCGCTCGGCCGCGCGGTTGAAGAGCGTGATCGTGCCGCTTTGGTTGACCACGATCACCGCGTCTGGTGCGTTCGATATCAGCTTGCGGAAACGCACCTCGAGCGATTCGTGCTGCTCTGCCAGCCGAGTCGTCTCGCGGCGATGCCGGAGTTGGCGGACCTCGCGGTCGACGGCGGGAACCAGCCGCGACAGGTCGTCTTTCATGATGTAGTCCTGGGCGCCGTCACGCATCGCGCGCACGGCGGTGTCTTCGCCGACGGTCCCCGACACGAAGAGGAAAGGGACGTCGTCCTTCTTGGCGCGCACCATGGCGAGCGCGGTGGTTCCCATGATGCGTCGGAGTGACCAGTCCGAGAGGACGAGATCCCAATCGTCGCGTTCGAGATGACGTTCGAGTTCGGCGGCATCGGTCACGCGCTGATTCTCGACCCAGTAGCCACTCCGGGTCAGTGCACGGATCAGCAGTGTGGTGTCGTCGTCGGAATCGTCGACGATCAGGACCCGCAGCGGAGTCTGCCGTTCAATCATGGCCGCCTCTTTCCGAATCGACGGCGCTCGATTCGAGTGCGGACTCCCGGGCTTCTCGGGACACGGCTCGTAGGGTCGCGAGAGCGAAGTCGTCGTCCGGCAAGCTGAAGTACACGGTCGTACCGCGCCCGGGACCGGTCTCCGCGTGCACGTCGCCACCGTGACGGTAGACGATGCGTGCGACGGTCGCGAGACCGATGCCGGAGCCACCTTCCTCCTCATCGATCTCGTGGAACTGTCGGAAGGGCAGGAAGGCGTCGCGGGTTCGCTCGGGGTCGAAGCCTCGACCGTTGTCGCGCACGAAGAAGTGGGGCTGCCCGTCGAGGTCAGTCTGTCCGACTTCGATGCGCGCATCGGCGCGGTCTGCGGTGAAGCGTTGCGCGTTGTCGATCAGGTGGCGCAGCAGGAGTGTCACCATACGCGCGTCGGCCCGTGTCCGGAGGCCGGGCTCGACGTCGATCGCGACGTTCGCTTCGGGGTCATCTTCCCGCAGTTGACGGGCGATGTCCTCGGCGATCGAACTGAGGTCGATCTCACGGATCGTGAGTTCGGATTGGGTCACCCGAGAAAGACTGAGCAGGTTCTGCAGCATCGAGCGCATGCGTCGCGAGGCGCGCAGGATCCGGAGCAGTCGATCGCGCGCCTCCGTCGACAGCTCGCCCGCATGGTCTTCGACCAGGACCTCGGCGAATCCGCCGATCGCACGCAGAGGAGTTCGCAGATCGTGCGAGACGCTGTAGTTGAACCCCTCCAGTTCGCGGTTCAGGGATTCGAGGCGTCGCGCCTGGCGACGCAGGGTGTCGTTCAGGGATCGGATGTTGGTCTCCGCCGCGCGCTTCGCCGTCACGTCGCGGACGATGCCAATGATCTCGCGCGGGGCGTCCGCCGGAAAGGGACTGAGGCTGATTTCCAGAGGGACTTCGGTGCCGTCGGGACGCAGGCCTGCAATCGGTCGTTCCGATGCCATGAACCGGACGCGGGGACTGCGCTCGTAGTCACGGCGGGATTCGACGTGACCTTCGCGAAGCGCGCTGGGGACGAGTGTCTCGACGTCGAGCCCCTCGAGTTCTTCGCGGGGACGCCCGAAGATCATCGCACTGTGCGGATTCGCCTGCCGGATCACGCCAGCCAGGTCGAAGATCATCACTCCGTCGGGGGCGGCGTCGACGATGCCGCGGTGACGGTCCAGCTCCCGACGCAGGTTCCGTTCGCGTCGGGCTTGACGCGTCAGCACTCCGATCAGCACCAGAGCGAAGACCGTGCAGAGGGTGAAGGTGGTGGGATCGAGAGGCAGGGATCCGAAGGTGTCCAGCGCCGACACCGGGACGAGTATCGGCATGAGACCGTGAAGTGGTTCGGATCCTTCGTCGTTTTTCGTCGAACGAGCTCGAGGCGCACTTCGTCGATCCACTCTCGACCGCACGGACAGTTCGGCCATGGACGCAACCACGCTTGCCGGGGGGAGGGAGCTCGCGCATCGGCCGGACACCAGCCGACGCAGGGTGACGATTGGTGGCCTGTCCAACTCTTGTCAATGCGTATATCCGGCGAAAACTTTGTTCGGCGGGCGAACAGGGGTGGCCGAATCGGCGTAGGTCATTCTGGAGAAGCAACTTGACCCGTCTCCGACGCCCGGGTCCGGAAAATCCCCCATAGCAGAATTCCTAAACCCCCCGATCACTTTCTGGAGGTCAGGATTGGCGGAATGGCGCCTCCGAGACCGTTCGCAGCCTGACTTCGAACAGCCGCCGTACGGGATGTCGCCCGGGGTCATCCCGAATTCGTGATCGTGTTCACGGCACCTCTTGACCGGGCCGCCCCGCGAGACGAGCCTGGACCTTGGCCGGCCGCTGCCGGGTTCCCCCGTTCCTCAGCTCGAGACACATCCCGGAGGATGCCATGCTGCCCATGCCTCAGCGCCCGCGGCGCAATCGCAAGAACGAGGTCATCCGCTCCTATCATCGCGAGACCTGGATGGGGCCGCAGCACTTCGTCTATCCGCTGTTCCTGCACGCCGGCTCCGGCAAGCAGCCGATCGACAGCATGCCCGGCAGCAGCCGCCACGATTCGAGCTCGCTGGTCGACGAGGTCGGCCGCGCACGCGAGGTCGGCGTGAAGAGCGTCGTCCTCTTCCCCGCCGTCGACGAGTCGCTGAAGAACTCGACCGGCGACGAGGCCTACAACCCCGAGGGACTGATCCCGACCGCGATCCGCAAGGTGAAGGAGTCGTTCGACGACGTCATGATCTTCACGGACGTCGCGCTCGACCCCTACAACTCCGACGGCCACGACGGCATCGTGCGCGACGGCGTGATCCTGAACGACGAGACGATCGAGGTGCTCTGCAAGCAGGCCGTCACGCAGGCCGAGGCGGGCGCCGACGTGATCGCCCCGAGCGACATGATGGACGGTCGGATCGGTGAGATCCGCGACGCGCTGGACGACGCGGGCCATACGAGCGTGGGCATCCTGAGTTACTGCGCGAAGTACGCGTCGAGCTTCTACGGTCCCTTCCGCGATGCGCTCGATTCGGCGCCCAAGGCGGGCGACAAGAAGACCTACCAGATGGATCCGGCGAACGTGCGCGAGACGATCCGTGAAATCGAACTCGACGAAGACGAAGGCGCCGACATCCTCATGGTCAAGCCAGCCGGGGCCTACCTCGACGTGATCCGCTTCATGCGCGAGAACACGGCGCTGCCGGTCGCGGCCTACCAGGTCAGCGGTGAGTACGCCATGTTGAAGGCGGCGGCGGACAAGGGCTGGCTGGATGAGCGCGCGACCGTGCTCGAGTCGCTCACTGCGATCCGTCGCGCGGGCTCGGACATCATCTTCACGTACTTCGCCGTGCAGGCGGCCGAGTACCTGCGGCAGGGGTAGCGAC
>JGI12109J20283_10188642_pt1 | contig 19461 bp, 16 predicted proteins | sample ElkSlonscriptome_12_FD_20283 | JGI IMG/M metagenome (IMG submission 20283)
ATCGTCCAGGCGTAGCGACAGGTTATTAAGGCTCACAGCTAGATAGGGCTCGAAGCGTACCGGCGAATACTTTGCCAGGCGCCTGAAAATATCCACTGCCTTTGCAATCGCAGCCAATGCCCCGGCTGTATCGTTCTGATCAGCCAAGCGGTTCGAGAGATTACTGAGACTACTGGCGAAATCGGGTTCAAAGCGTGCTGGCAAATGCTCGGCCAGGCGTCCGTAGATTTCCACAGCTTGTTTGATTGCAGCCACCGCTCCGGCTGTATCACCTAGATCAGCCAGAAGGTTCGACAGATTAATGAGACTACTAGCGAAATCGGGTTCAAAGCGTGCTGGCAAATGCTCGGCCAGGCGTCCGTAGATTTCCACAGCTTGTTTGATTGCAGCCACCGCTCCGGCTGTATCACCTAGATCAGCCAAGCGATTCGACAGATTATTAAGGCTCATAGCCAGGTCGGGTTCAAAGCGCGCCGGCGAATGTTTGGCCAGGCGCCGACGGATCTCCACGCCTTGTTTAATTGCTGCTACTGCCCTAGTCATGTTGCCCTGATCGGCTAAGCGTACTGACAAATTATTGAGACTCCTGGCCAGATCGGGCTCAAAGCGCACTGGCGAGTGTTCGGCCAGGCGCCGATGGATCTCTAAGGCTTGCTCAAGCGCGGCTACCGCGTTGGCCATGTTGCCCTGATCAGCAAGGTGATTTGACAGATTACTGAGGCTACTTGCCAGGTCGGGCTCAAAGCGTATGGGTGCGATTTTGGCCAGGCGGCGAAGAATCTTTATAGCCTGTTCAATCGCGGCCAGTGCTCCAGTCGTATCGCCCTGATCGGCCAAGCGGAGCGAAAGGTTGTTGAGGCTACTTGCCAGGTCGGGTTCAAAGCGTGCTGGCGTAATTTTGGCCAGTTGGCGAAGAATCTCTATAGCCTGTTCAATTGCGGCCAATGCCTCGACAGCATTACCCTGATCAGCTAAGCGATTCGATAGATTATTGAGATACTTGGCTTTTTCTTCTTCGTTGGTCGCTGAATTTACAAGTGTCCCGTGAATCACTGTCGCCAGAGCGATCAACCCCATTTCCAGGGTGGCTTCTGCTACACCATCCTCTACACGTTGACAGCGATCTGGATCGCCGCCAACCGCGAGCCCCAGACTGTCCACCAGCCCATGATTCTGCCGGCCCAGCACCATGTTGGTGTCATAATCCAATCGACCCAGACGGGCCAGGCTGGTCACTGGATCGTGCGCCACGCAGATCCAGATTGCCTCGCCCAGAGGCGCGGAGGCTTCGCTGGAATTATCCAGCAACGCCGCGATGGTCAACTCGGCGGCAACGATATCGGGTCCGGGGGCCGGAAGTTTTCGCCCGACCAGACGGTGGGTTTTACGTAGCGCGTCGATGATCTTCGAGGGCGCCGGTAGATCCATACCGCACTGACCGGCATTTTCGGCCAGGGCGATCAACTGTCTGTCGTCCAGTGCCCCCGCCACTGCCGCCAGTGCCAGCAGTTGGGCCAGGGCGTTGTCCCCCATCCCCGCCGCAGCACTCTCCTTCTGGAGCCGAACGAGTTCTCGCTGACATAGCGCCCTCACGATTGCCGGACCCTGGTAGTCGGTGGCCTGGGCCTGCTGGAAGCTGTTAAGGGCGAGGGCCAGGATGAACAGGGGCCGGCGGTGCAGCGTCCGATCCTGATCCAGCCAGGTCTCGAAGCTATCCGCCGATACCGGCAGGGCCGGTTCCGGGAACTGCCTGGCAAAGCGTTCCACCGCCGCCTGGAAAAGCGTCCGGGGATCCTGCTCGGGCAACACGTCCAACAGCAGCGGTTGCTCATCCAGCAGTGCCCTGGCGCCGGACCGATTGAAATCGTTTTCCCATTGTTCGAAATCGGCGCGGGTCAGAAGCAGCACCCGCAGCGGTGCTGCCAGGGTACCGACCTGGCGCGCCAGCAACTGGAGCAGGTGACCGATAGCCTCCCGGTTAGCCTCCGGGTAGTCGACGATGAGCAGCGTCCCGTTCCTGCCCAGTTCAATACCGGCCGGCTTCTCCTTTGCCCCGAAGTCTACAAAATCCAGAAATACCGCCCGCCAACCCTGCTCGCCCAGCCGATCCGCCAGTTCCGCCGCCAGGCGAGTCTTACCCACGCCGCCGGGGCCGATCACCAGCTTGATGTGGATATCCCTACCCCCGGTCCAGCGCAGTAACTCCGCCATCTCCGCATCACGACCGATCAACTCGGTGACCCGACTCTGCCAGCTCAGCAGGCTGAACAGACTGGCATCGGGGCGGAGTTCCTGGAAGGGCGGGAACAAAGGCAACAGCCTGCGATTCTCGCCCTGGACGATATAAATATCGCCGCGGATGGTGCCGGTATTCACCAGTCCGGCATTGTTATCCAGCACCACACCGCCGCGATCGGCGGTCCTGTTGCCGAACCAGCGAGATAGCCAGTTCATGCCATGAGCGCCGCGAACCAGCCGAATCTATCATTCAGATAAAACAACAACCCGACGATGCCGCAAAGCGCTCCCAGAATCCCCAGCCACCGCTCCCAGCCTGGCGTTGAGCCGCCGCCCATCCGCCCGGTGTTGATAATTCCCGGGTTGTCGCCGTTCACCACCACCCCGCCGCGATCCGCCCGCTGGGAGCGATCGTCGCGGCGGATAAAAAAACTCGCCACGACAAGGACCACGCCGATACCGAGGAACATAAAACTAACTAACTGGGTATCCAATGGAAACTCCGGTATTGCCGGTGACGGGAACAAGCATAACCGGCCATCGATATTCTGGCCACGGTCCACCGCCCCCACCCCGCTGGGCTAAAATTCCACCCATGAACCAGCCTCCCGCCCACCCCCCGCCCCGCCGTCGCCTGCCCATCGGCATCCAGACCTTCGGCGAGATCCGCGCCGAGGGGCATTACTACGTGGACAAGACCGGCTTCGCCCGGCAACTCATCGAGGAGGGAAAGTATTATTTTCTTTCCCGACCGCGCCGCTTCGGCAAATCCCTGTTCCTCGACACATTGGCGGAGCTGTTCGCCGGCAACGAACCGCTGTTCCGGGAACTGGAGATCCACGAGCACTGGGACTGGTCGCGCCGCTACCCGGTGATACGCCTGAGTTTCGCCGAGGGGGTGCTGGACAGTCGCGAGGCGCTGGACGGGCGGATCCGGGATCTGCTGCGGATCAACCGCGAGGCACTGGGCGTCCCGGACCCCGGACAGACCGACGTGGTGGCGGGCTTCGGTGAACTGATCCGCAGTAGCCACCGACACCACGGCCAGCGGGTGGTGGTGCTGGTGGACGAGTACGACAAACCCATCCTGGATAACCTCGCCAATCCGGGGGTGGCGCGGGCCATGCGCGACGGGCTTCGTAACCTCTATTCGGTGATCAAGGCGCTGGACGCCCACCTTCGCTTTGCGTTTCTCGCCGGGGTGTCGAAGTTCAGCAAGGTGAGCCTGTTCTCGGGGCTGAACAACCTCCGGGATATCACCGTCTCGCCCTGCTACTCGGCGCTCTGCGGGTATACCGAGGCGGATCTGGATGGGGTGTTTGCCCCGGAACTGGCGGACCTGGATCGCGAGCAGATCCGCCGCTGGTACAACGGCTACAACTGGACCGGGGAGGCGGTCTACAACCCCTTCGATATCCTGCTGCTGTTTCGCGAGCGCCAGTTCCGCCCCTGGTGGTTCGAGACCGCCACGCCGAGCTTCCTGCTGGAGTTACTCACCGAGCGCCGTATTTGGTTGCCGCAACTGGGCCAGTTGGAGACTGACGCCGCGCTGCTGTCGAGCTTCGATGTGGATCACATGAGCACCGAGGCGCTGCTGTTCCAGACCGGCTATCTCACCATCGCCCGGGAGGAGATCATCGGCGGGAGCTACTTCTATCAACTGGGCTATCCCAATCGCGAGGTCTACCAGAGCCTGAACGCGGTGCTGCTGGATGCCTGGACGGGGGATGCCGCCACCCAGGTGCGACATCGAAAAACCCTCTACCGGTTGCTGCTGGACAACGATTTCGCCGCCATGCGGGAACTGTTCACGGCCTTCTTCGCCAGTATTCCCGCCGACTGGTACCGCAACAATCCCATCAGCCACTACGAGGGCTACTACGCCAGCGTGTTCTATGCCTATTTCGCGGCCCTCGGACTGGACCTTACCCCCGAGGACGCCAGCCATCGGGGGCGTCTGGATCTGGCTTTGCGCTTCAACCGGCAGGTGTATCTCTTTGAGTTCAAGGTGGTGGAATCGAGTCCCGGGGGCGGGGCGTTGCAACAAATCAAGGACCGGGACTATGCCGCCAAATACCGGGCAATGAGGCAGCCGATCCATCTCATCGGGGTGGAGTTCAGCCGGGAGCGGCGCAGCGTGGTAGGCTTCGAGGTGGAGACGCTGACGCCCGGATAACGTCGTGAATGGTCAATACTGAAGCCAGTTCAGCATCAGCAGCCGGATTGCCCACATCCCTAGCCACAGCGCCAGATAACCTCCCGCCAGGGTGGCCAGCAGATAAATCCCACCCACCTGAAATTCCCCTTCCCGCAGCAACCGATCCAGCTCGAACACCAGCGACGACAGGGTGGTGAAACCGCCGCAGAAGCCGGTCACCAGCAGCAACCGCGCCTGCGGCGGAAAACCCGCCACCCCCGCCGCCAGTTCGGCGATCACCCCGATCAGAAAACACCCCGCCAGGTTGGCCGCCAGGGTGGCCAGGGGGAATACCTGGGTGGTGCCCTGCATCAGCAGCAACAACCCGTAACGGGCCATGGCCCCGGCCATGCCCCCCACGCCCACATAAACAAAAGTGAAAAAGGTGGTCATCGGTAACAACGTGTTCTGAAGAATGAAAAATGGCGCGGCGATCCGCGTGGTGGTTTGCTATGGTAACCCGCAACCGGACCCCAGAAACGGACCAAAGCCCCATGAAACCTCAAGTCTTACTGGCCATCACCGGCCTGATCCCGGTGCTGCTGCTGCTCGGCGGCTGCGGCGAGGAAACCACTCCGGCCGCCGCCGCCCCCCCGCCCCCGGCGGTGACCGTGGTACGGGCTGCCACCGAGGCGGTCACCGCCGGCACCAACTTCATCGGTCGCACCGAGCCGGTGGCCCGGGTGAACCTGCAAGCCCGGGTGGCGGGCTATCTGGAACAGCGTAACTTCCAGGAGGGCGCACCGGTGGAGGCGGGAAAGCTCCTGTTCGTCATCGAACAGGCCCCCTATGAAGCCGCCCTGGCCAGTGCCCAGGCGCAGCTCTCCGCCGCCCAGGCCGGGCTCACCAAGGCCCAGCAGGACGTGGCGCGGCTCACGCCCCTTCGTGAGCGGGGGGCGGTGAGCCAGGCGGATTTCGACGCCGCCCAGGCCGCCCTGCTGACGGCCGAGGCCGAGGTGCAGCGGGCCGCGGCTGCCGTGCAGACCGCCCGGCTGAACCTCAACTACACCCAGATCCGCGCCCCCATGGACGGCACCATGGGTGAGGCGCAGATCGATGTGGGCAACCTGGTGGGGCCGGAGATGGGACCGCTGGCCACCCTCACCCAGCTGGACCCCATCCAGGTGAGCTTCGATATCGCCGAGCGGGACGTGCTGGACTACAAGCAGCGGATCCAGGCGGGCGCTCCCCCGGAGGAGTTCCGGGTGCAACTGCGCCTGGCCAACGGCAGCGTCTACGAGTATCCCGGCGAGATCGACTTTCTGAGCGAGCGGGTGGATCCCAACACCGGCACGGTGCGGCTGCGGGCGGTGTTTCCCAACCCGGACACGCTGCTGATCCCGGGCCAGTTCGTCACGCTGCTGTTCGAGCAGGCCGAGGCCCAGCAGAAACTGGTGGTACCGCAATCGGCCATCCAGGAGGACCAGGCCGGGCGCTTCGTGCTGGTGGTGGACGATGACGACACCGTGCAGGTACAGCGGGTCATTACCGGCGAGCGCACCGGCACCGGCTGGGTGGTGGAGGAGGGGCTGGCGCCCGGCACCCGGGTGGTGTACCAGGGCCTGCAACGGGTACGCCCGGGGATGCGGGTGCAGATCACCGAGGTCACTCCGCCCCGGATCGTGGAGGGCTAGGCCATGTTCAGCCAGTTCTTCATCAGCCGCCCGCGCTTTGCGTTTGTCATCTCCATCGTCATCACCATCGCGGGTTTGCTGGCCCTGTTCGGCCTGCCCATCGCCCAGTATCCGGATATCACGCCGCCCCAGGTGAAGATCACCGCCAGCTACCCCGGGGCCAGCGCCGAGGTGGTGGAGGCCACCGTGGCGGCGCCCATAGAGGCCCAGGTGAACGGGGTGGAGGGGATGCTCTACATGAACTCCTCCAGCACCAACAACGGCGTCTATGATCTCACCGTCACCTTCGAGGTGGGCACCGACCCGGACCTGGCGGCCATCAACGTGCAGAACCGGGTGGCCCTGGCCACCCCGCAACTGCCCCAGGAGGTGACCCGTGGGGGGGTGTCGGTGAAGAAGCAGTCCAGCAACATGTTGCTGATCCTGTCCCTGTACTCCCCCAACGGTAGCTACGACGAGTTGTTCCTGTCCAACTACACCAGCATCAACCTGCGAGACGCCATCGCTCGTATCGACGGCGTGGGCGATGCCCAGGTGCTGGGGGCGCGGGATTACGGCATCCGGGTGTGGCTGGATCCGGACCGCATGACCGCCCGGGGTATCACCGCCACCGATGTGGCCAATGCCATCCGCGAACAGAACATCCAGGCCCCGGCGGGGCAGGTGGGCCAGGCGCCGGCGCCCCCGGGGCAGTCCTTCCAGTACAGCATCCAGGCCCGGGGTCGGCTGTCGGATCCGGAGGAGTTCGAGAACATCATCCTGCGGGCCGAGCCCGGTGGCGCCGACGTTCGGCTACGGGACGTGGCGCGGGTGGAACTGGGTTCCCAGAGCTATGCCTCCTTTGGCCGTTTGAACGGGGCACCGGCCGCCAACCTGGCGGTGTATCAGTTGCCGGACGCCAACGCGCTGGCGGTGGCCGAGGCGGTGAAGGCGGAGATGGAGCGCCTGAGCGGGCGTTTTCCGGAGGATCTGGACTACGGCATCCTCTACGACACCACCACCTTCGTCACCGCCTCCATCGACGAGGTGGTGGAGACCTTGTTCATCGCGGTGGCGCTGGTGATCCTGGTGGTCTACGTGTTCCTGCAGGACTGGCGCTCCACCCTGATCCCGGCGGTGGCCATTCCGGTGTCGCTCATCGGCACCTTCGCGGGGCTGGCCATCATGGGTTTCAACCTGAACACCATCACCCTGTTCGGGCTGGTGCTGGCCATCGGCATCGTGGTGGACGACGCCATCGTGGTGATCGAGAACGTGCAGCGCCTCATGGACGATGGGCTGGACCCGGTGGCCGCCACCCGCAAGGCCATGCACGAGGTGTCGGGACCGGTGGTGGCCACCACGCTGGTGCTGCTGGCGGTGTTCGTGCCGGTGGCCTTCCTGCCGGGCATCACCGGTCAGCTCTACCAGCAGTTCGCGGTGACCATCTCCATCTCGGTGGCCATCTCCTCGTTGAACGCGTTGACCCTCTCGCCGGCGCTGTGCGCCACCCTGCTGAAACCGGGCGGTGGCCGGCCCTGGTTTCTGCTGCGCTGGTTCAACGCGGTGTTCGACCGCATCACCGGCGGTTACATGGGAGTGGTGGGCCTCATGGTGCGGCGGCTGGTGGTGACCGGCTGCCTGTTCGTGCTGCTGCTGGGTGTCACTGGCTGGCTGTTCGTGAGCATGCCCACCGGCTTCCTGCCGGACGAGGACCAGGGGGCGTTCTTCGCCGAGATCCAGTTGCCGGCGGGGGCCTCGCTGAACCGCACCACGGCGGTGCTGGAGCAGGTGGAGACGATCATGATGGACACCCCCGGAGTGGACAGCGTGCTGTCCATCGGCGGCTTCAGTCTGCTGTCGGGCAGCGTGTCGTCGAATTCGGCGTTCGCCATCGCGGTGCTGGACCCCTGGGCGGAACGCACCAGCCCCGAAACCCGGCTCGGCGCCATGGTGCGGCGGGTGGCCGGGCAGTTCCAGGGGATTCCAGGGGCGGTGGTGTTCCCCTTCACGCCGCCGCCGATCCCGGGACTCGGCAGCGCCGCCGGCTTCGACTACCGGCTGCAATCCCTGGCCGGCGCCAGTCCCCAGGAACTGGCCTCGGTGATGCGCTCGCTGATCCTCGCCGCCAACCAGGATTCGCGCATCACCGGGGTGAACAGCACCTTCCAGGCCGACGTGCCCCAGGTGAACCTGGAGCTGAACCGGAGCCGGGCCAAGGCCCAGGGGGTGCCCATCAGCGAGATCTTCACCACCTTGCAGGCCATGCTGGGTTCGCTGTACGTGAACGATTTCAACCGTTTCGGGCGGGTCTACCGGGTGATGATCCAGGCCGAGGCCGACTACCGGGCCGACCCGGAGGATATCAACCAGCTTTACGTGCGTAACCAAAACGGCGAGATGGTGCCGCTGCGCACGCTGGTGGAGCTGTCCTCCACGCTGGGGCCGCAGATCCTCAACCGCTACAACCAGTTCCGCTCCGCCACCATCAACGGCGCGGCGGCGCCGGGCTTGAGTTCCGGGGATGCCATCAACGCCATGGCCGGGATCTCCGCCGAGGTGTTGCCCGACGGCTACGGCTACGCGTGGTCGGGGCAGACCTACCAGGAGATCCAGGCGGGCAGCCAGGGACCGTTGATCTTCGCGCTGGCGCTCCTGTTCGTGTACCTGTTCCTGGTGGCCCAGTACGAGAGCTGGTCGATTCCGTGGACAGTGATCCTGTCGGTGCCGCTGGCCGGTCTCGGTGCGATCCTGGCGCTGATGCTGGTGGGGCTGCCGCTGGATCTGTACGCCCAGATCGGGCTGGTGATGTTGATCGGCCTTGCCTCCAAGAATGCCATCCTCATCGCCGAGTTCGCCAAGGAACTGCGCGAGACCCACGGCCGGACGGTGGTGGCGGCGGGACTGGAGGCGGCGCGGCTGCGCTTCCGGGCGGTGATGATGACCGCGTTCTCGTTCATCCTCGGGGTGATCCCGCTGGTGATCGCCAGCGGCGCCGGGGCGGCCAGCCGGCGTTCCCTGGGCACGGCGGTGTTCGGCGGGATGATCCTGGCGGCGGTGCTGGGGACGCTGCTGGTGCCGGTGTTCTACGTGGTGATCCAGGGGATCCGGGAGCGGGTGACGGGGCGCAGGCCGAAGTCCCCGGAACCGGAACCGCAGCCCCAAACTGTTACCGGGAGGTAATGACGGGCTCAGCGCCCGGCGCCCCGCCGCGAGGCCACGTACAGCGCGGCGATGGCGCAGGATGCCAGCCGCGTGCGCACGCTGTCGGCGCGGCTGGTGAGAATGATCGGCACCCGCGCCCCCAGCACCAGCCCGGCGGCCTCGGCGCCGGCCAGGAAGGTCAACTGCTTGGCCAGCATATTGCCCGCCTCCAGATCCGGCACCAGCAATACATCCGCCTGCCCCGCCACCGGCGAGGTGAGCCCCTTGGTGCGGGCCGCCTCCTCGCTGATGGCGTTGTCCATGGCCAGCGGGCCGTCCAGGATGCCGCCGGTGATCTGACCGCGCTGGGCCATCTTGCAAAGGGCGGCGGCCTCCAGGGTGGAAGGGATCTTGGTGGTGACGGTCTCCACCGCCGAGAGGATCGCCACCCTGGGTTGCTCGATACCGAGGCAACGGGCGAGATCAATGGCGTTCTGGCAGATATCCCGCTTGGCCATCAGATCCGGAAAGATATTGATGGCGGCGTCGGTGATCAGCAATGGCTTCGGGTAACTCGGGATATCCACCACGAACACATGGCTGATGCGCCGCTCGGTGCGAAGCCCGCCGTCCCGGTCGGTGACCGCCGCCATCAACTCGTCGGTATGCAGGCTGCCCTTCATCAGCGCCTCGGCGCTACCCTCCCGGGCGAGTCGCACGGCCTGTTCGGCGGCGGCGTGGGAATGGGGCACATCCACCAGTTCATAGGAGCCGATGTCCAGCCCGGCGCTGGCGGCGACGCTGCGGATCTTGCTGGCGGGGCCGATCAGCAGGGGCCGGATCAGCTCCCGCTCGGCGGCCTCCACCGCCGCTCGCAGGGCGCCCTCGTCGCAGGGATGCACCACCGCGGTGGGCACCGCCGGCAGGCGCTGGCAGGCCTCCATCAGGCGGCCGAAGTCGTCGGTGGTGCGTTGTGGATCGCCCAGCCGGAAACCCCGGGATGTTTCGATGGTCTCGCTGCTCATGGTGGTCGTCCAGATGGTTGTGGATATGAACGGGGTCCGTGGCCCCTGATTCCTCCGGCTAATCCTAGCACTTGTTCCGGAACCCGCAGCATGTCAGGGTGAACCCCATTCGCGAACCCACAACGCAAGGATTCTTCTGCCATGGCTTACACGACTCTGTCGTTCGAGATCGAGGAGGGGCTCGCCACCGTGACCCTGAACCGTCCCGACGCCCTCAACGCTTTCAACGCCCTGATGCTGGACGAGTTGCGCGATGCGCTGAAGCAGGTGGTGGCCGGGCCGGTGCGGGCGCTGTTGCTCACCGGTGCCGGCAAGGGCTTCTGCGCCGGGCAGGATCTGGCCGATCTGGGCGACGGCGAAGGGGTGGACCCGGGCTCCATCGTCGATCGTAAGCTCAATCCCACCATCCGCGCCCTGACCCATCTGGAGATTCCTTTGGTGGCGGCGGTGAACGGGGTGGCCGCTGGCGCGGGCATGAGCATCGCCCTGGCCTGCGATATCGTCTACGCCGCCCGCTCGGCGCGCTTCATCCCGGCCTTCGGGCGGGTGGGTCTGGTGCCGGATGGGGGCTATAGCTGGCTGCTGCCACGCCTGGTCGGCAACGCCCGGGCCACCGCCATGACCCTGCTGGGNCACGAACTGGAGGCTGCCAGGGCCGAGGACTGGGGGTTGATCTGGGCCTGCGTGGACGATGATCGACTGCTGCCCGAGGCCCGCGCCGCCGCCCGCCAACTGGCCGCCGGTCCCACCCGGGCGCTGACGCTGAGCAAGCGCGCGCTGATCTCCTCGGCCACCCATAAGCTGGACGATCAACTGGACATCGAGCGGGACAATCAACGCCAGATCGGGCGCAGCGAGGATTTTCACGAGGGGGTGAAGGCTTTCCTGGAGAAGCGCACACCGCGCTTCCAGGGGCGCTGAGCGCATGGATGACGCCGGCACCGCCACCCGGGTGGCGTTGTTGTCCTTTCTGGTGGCGCTTGGGCCGCTCACCACTGATATGTATCTGCCGGCGCTACCCACGCTGGGCGATGCCCTGAACGCCGGGGTGGATCAGCTACAGCTCACCCTCAGCGTGTTCCTGGCGGGTTTCGCCTGCTCGCAGCTGTTCTACGGGCCGCTGTCGGATCGCTTCGGGCGCCGCCCGGTGATGATCGCGGGATTATTGATCTTCGCCGCCGCCACCCTGGGTTGTATCCATGCCCGCACCATCGAGGAGTTGATCGCGTTGCGGTTTCTTCAGGCGGTGGGCGGCTGCGCCGGGCCGGTGCTGGGCCGGGCCATCGTGCGGGATCTGTATGATCGCGAGCAGGCGGCGCGGATGCTCTCCTACATGGGCATGGTGATGGGGCTGGCCCCGGCGCTGGCGCCGGTGCTGGGGGCCTATCTGCTGGTGACCCTGGGCTGGCGCTCGATCTTCCAGGCGCTGGCCCTGTACGGGGTGCTGGCGCTTATCGTGATCACCTGGGTGGTGGCCGAGAGTAACCGCCAGCCCGACCCGGAGGCGCTGCGCCTGGGACGGATGCTGCGAAATTACGGTCAACTGTGCCGGGACGGGCGATACCTCGGCTACACCCTGAGCGTCAGCTTCGTATTCGCCGGGTTGTTCGCCTTTATTTCGGGGTCGTCGTTCGCCATCATCGACTATTACGGTTATGCCCCGGCGCAGTTCGGCTATTTCTTCGCGATCATGGTGGTGGGTTACATGGGCGGCACGCTGCTGAGCGCCCGGCTGGGCGGGCGCTTCTCCCTGGATCGGCTGCTGCTGGGCGGCGCGACACTGTGCGCGGTGGCCGGAGTCGCCATGGTGCTGCTCATGTGGTGGCGGGTGCCCCATGTGGCCGGACTGGTGGCACCCGTGGTGGGCTACGCCATGGGGGTAGGGATTGTCATGCCCCAGGGCATGGCCGGGGCCATCGGGCCGTTTCCGCGCATGGCGGGGGTGGCCTCGGCGCTGCTCGGCTTCATCCAGATGGGCATGGCGGCGATCCTGGGGGTGCTGGTGGGGCAGTTCCACGATGGCACCCCGCTCACCATGAGTGTGGCCATCGCCGGCGCCGGTGGTGCCACTTTGCTGTCGGGCTGGCTCGCCACCCGGCGGCCCCGGGTGCTGGCGGTGGCATGATGAGACGGTTACCGGAATTTTGCCTGCTCTGGCTGCTGGCGGGGCCGGTGCTGGCCCAGTCGCCGGTGCAGATCCAGGAGGCGGGCCTGCTGGTGAACCGCCAGGGCGAGGCGGAACTCGGCATCACCCTGGAGAACGGGCTGGAGCGGGATCTGTGGGTGCGGGTGAGCTTTGTTACCCCGGCACCCGAGGATAGCTGCCTGCTCACCAAGGAACTGGCGGCGGGGGCCAGCGAACTGTATATCTGTCCCCAGCCGGATCTGCTGGCGGGTCTGGACTATCGCGTGCAGATCCGGGTCTACGGCGATCTTGCCCAGCGCCAGTTGCTGGATGCCTTCTCCACCAGCATGCAGTTCGGCCTGGAGGAGGTGGATTACATCCGCTCCCTGCCCTGACTGGCCAACTCCGCCTCCAACTCGGCCAGTTCCACCGGGGTGTTGATGTTGCGAAACATCCCCGGGCAGTCGTTGAAGTCCACCACCGCCACCCGGTGGCGGCCGAACCAGCGGTCGATCTTGCGCTCGCCGCCTGTCAGCGCTTCGCGCAGATCGGCGCGAAGCTCCCGATCCAGCAGGGCGAACACCGGCTGCCAGCGGTCGCTGGCGGCCACCGCGATCCTGGCCTGCTGGGTTTGCAGGGCGTCCAGCATCCGCGCCGCGTAGTCGCCCGGCAGCAGCGGCGAATCGCAGGGCACGCTCAGCACCAGCGGGGTATCCGCCGCCTCCAGCGCCGCCAGCATCCCCGCCAGCGGGCCGAAGAACTCGCCGATGGGATCGCCGATCACCGGACAGTCCAGGGCGGCGTACTCGTTGTGGTGGCGATTGGCGTTGATCAGCACCCGGCTCACCTGTGGCGAGAGTATCCGCAGCACGTGGGCGGCCATGGGCTGTCCGGCCAGCGGAATCAGCCCCTTGTCGCGACCACCCATGCGCTCGGCGCGACCACCGGCGAGGATCACCCCGGTGACAGTGGTACTCGATTTGCTGTCTTTCACAATAACCCCGTGTCGATTATGCTTATTTTGATAGTCATCAAGGACGCGATTCCGGATCCGGTGCTCACTGTGGTTTTAGCGTAGGAACCGCCGACCGTACAGGGATCGACTTTCCATGGGAATATAGAAGATGCCAGATAACAGTCCTCATGAGCTTGTAAAAGTATTTGCCGAACAGGGATTTGCCCTGAACGCCACGCTGGAGGAGATGCTCAACGAGCACTACTCCCACCGCACCGAGCGACGGGGTTGTGGCTTCACCCAGTCCACCCGCCATCTGTCGGACCATATCAATACGCCCCGCACCGACAGCTTCGACGATCTGCGCCTGTTCCGCGACTGGAATGGTCTGGAACTGAAAATTGTCCTGCAGAAACTGGCCCAGCACGGCATCCAGGCCGACTGGCGTCATCTGGACCGCCAGAGCGACCTGCTGGAGGCGGTGGCCGGCTGCGACGATCCGGAACTCACCGCCATGGTTCAGCAGGAGATGGAGCGCCAGCGCCGGCTGCGTCATCTTCCCGGACTGCTGGAGCGCGAGGAGAGCCAGTTGCTGGCGCGGCTCATCGTGGATATCGTGCTGCCGGTGGACGCTGCAACCCTCGATCTCACCGAACTGCCCCACTGGTCCGATAAACTCAAGATTGGCACCTGCCCCATGGCCGAGAAGTTCTTTCTGGAACTGGCCCACGAGTTCATTCCCCGCCACGGGGTGATGAACGTGATCCTGGATGCCGGGGGTGAGCCGATTTTGGTGGAGAAGATCAACATGGGCGACGATCATTCCTGCATTTCCCTGGTGCCGCTGGTGATGCACGGGGTGCGCTTGCCCATCGGTACCCTGATCGGCGTGCAGTACGACGAGGCCCTGCCCTCGGAACAGCGGGGCAAGAAAATGCCGGGTTTTTGCATCGACTTCGAGCGCTGCCAGGGTTTTCGCTACCTGCGCCTGACCACGTTGGTGGTGTCGCCGGGCAACCGCCGACGGGCCTTCACCACCCACTTCGAGGCCCAGCAGAACGAGGGCCTGTTCGCCCCCGACAGCACCGAGGTCAGCCAGTTACTCGCGGTGGCACGCAAACAACTCTGAAATGGTCGCCATGAGCTTTCGGCTTAAAGCCTGCTACGCACCGGAATACTACGCCGAGACCCGCTCCCGGAGCATGGTCAAGCTGGGACTGGTGGCGGAGGCCGCCGAGGCGGCGGGGCTGGCGGAACTGATCCACCCCGGCAATATCGACGTGGCGCTGCTGCGCCGGCTCCACGATCCGGTCTACGTGGATGCCTTCCTGAAGGGCATCCGGCCGCTGGCCATCAGCCAGAATTTCCCATGGTCGGAGGAACTGCGCCAGGCGGTGTTGACCATGCAGGCCGGGCAACTGGTGGGCGCGGAGCTGGCACTGGCCGGGGGCGTGGCGGCCAATATCGCCAATGGCTTTCACCACGCCCGCTACCACAAGGGCGGCGGTTACTGTACCTTCAACGGACTGGCGTTGATCGCCCAGGAGTTTCCCGGCAAGCGGATCTTCGTGCTGGATTGCGACGAGCACGGCGGCAACGGTACCGAGGAGTTCACCCGACGGCTGCCCAATCTGTTCAATTTCAGCATCCACGGCACCCGTTTCGGCTGCCAGGGGGGCGAGCGCAGCGTCGCCCGCTTCATCGCCCCGGTGGGGGACGATCCCTCGCCCTATCTGCGGGCGGTGAGCGAGGGGCTGGAAGCGGCGCGGGACTGGGCGGCGGATCTGCTGGTCTACCAGGCGGGCGTGGACTGCCACCGGGACGATCCCCTCACCGGCATCGGCGCCAGCACCGAGGCGCTGTACCGGCGCGATGAACAGGTATTTCGCTTCGCCCGCGCGCATGGTCTGCCGGTGTTGTTCGTGCTGGCCGGGGGTTACCAGGAGATGGAACACCTGGTGCCCCTGCACGTGAACACCTTCCGGGCGGCGGCCGCGGTGTTCGATGGCGACTGAAACCCGAAGCCTGAAGGAGTGAAGCATGTCCTTGCGTGTTTATCAGGGCCGGGAGCCCGTGGTGGATGCCACGGCCTTCGTGGACCCATCGGCGGTGGTCATCGGCGATGTGGAACTGGGAGCCGGGGTGTCCGTCTGGCCCCTGTGCGTGCTGCGCGGCGATGTGCAAACGATCCGCGTGGGCGCCCGCAGCAATATCCAGGACGGCAGCATCGTTCACGTCACCCACGACGGTCCCTACAGCCCGGGGGGATTCGCCACCCACATCGGCGAGGAGGTCACGGTGGGCCACCGGGCGCTGCTGCACGCCTGCACGGTGGAATCCCGCTGTCTGATCGGCATGGGCGCCATCGTCATGGACGGGGCACTGGTGGGCGAGAGCAGTATCGTCGGCGCGGGTAGCCTGGTACCGCCGGGCAAGCAACTGGCGGGCGGTTTTCTCTACGTGGGCAGCCCGGTGAAGCAGGTGCGCCCGCTGAACGACCGGGAGCGGGAGTTCCTGGGTTACTCGGCCGGTCATTATGTGCGCTTGGCCGGGCGCCACCGGAAAGATCAGGGCTGATCCCGCAGCGCCCCCGTCACCGCCCGTAGCCGCTGTTCCCGCAGTTTCGCCGCCAGTTCCTTGCCCTGATAACCCTCCTCGGCCAGCGTCTTACCCGAGACCCGGTTGGCGGCCTCCAGGGCCTTCAGCAACCGGGCCGGCTGGGGATAGTGCCGGTTCTCGAACCCGAGCCGGCCGCGGGCATCGGCCTCGCAGGCCAGCAGCATCTGCTGGAAGCGCTCCGGGCGACGGAACGCGTCGGCGCGTTCCAGGATCTCCAGCAGCGTCCCCGGGCGGGCTTCCACGGCCTGATGCACGCGGGTATGCTCACTGGCGGTGATAGCCCCCAGGGTTCTGAATTCGTTAGGAATTTTTAATCGTTGGGCAAACTTCAGGACCAGTCCGGCGCCCCGCTTCTCGTGGCCCAGATGACGGGGCCAGAGCGCGGCGGGCGTGCTACCCTTCCCCAGATCGTGGACCAGCACCGCAAACCGGGTGGGTAGCTCGTCACTGAGCGCCACGGCGCATTGCAGGGAGCGCATCACATGATCGCCGGTATCCACCTCCGGGTGGTGCTGCACCGGCTGGGGCACCCCGAACAGCCGTTCCAGTTCCGGGAACACCCGCGCCAGCGCCCCGCACTCGCGCAGCGCCAGGAAAAACACCGCCGGGTGGGGCTCGGCCAGTGCCTTGACGGTCTCGGCCCAGACCCGCTCGGGGACCAGCGCATCCACCTCGCCGCTGGCCACCAGCTCGCGCATCAGCGCCAGGGTGGCGGGGGCGATGCGAAAGCCAAGACCATGGTAACGGGCCTGGAAGCGGGCTATCCTGAGTACCCGCACCGGGTCCTCCACGAAGGCCGGGGAGACATGCCGCAGCCAGCGATTTTCCAGATCACGGGCACCGCCGAAGGGGTCCACCAGCGTGCCGTCCCGTTCCCGGGCCATGGCATTGATGGTGAGATCGCGCCGGCCGAGATCGTCCTCCAGACCGACCTCGGGGGATGCATGCACCTGGAAGCCCCGGTAACCGGCAGCGGTCTTGCGCTCGGTGCGGGCCAGCGCGTATTCCTCGCGGGTCTCGGGGTGCAGAAATACCGGGAAATCCTTACCCACCGGGGTGAATCCCTGCTCCACGAGTGCCTCGGGGGTGGCACCGACCACCACCCAGTCCCGTTCCTTCACCGGGCGCTGGAGTAGTTCATCGCGGACAGCACCGCCGACGAGATAGATTTTCATGATGAAACTCGACCTTTAACAGACACAGGTAACGAACGTCGTGAATGCCAAGTTTATCCTTTTCACCTCCACGACAGGGCTGATCCTGATAATTCTACTGGCCATGGGTTGCGCCGACGTGGGCTATTATCAACAGGCGGTGAGCGGCCAGTGGCAACTTCTGAGCCTGCGTCGCCCGCTGGCAGCGGTGCGCGACGATCCGGCCACGCCGGTGGCGCTGCGCGAGCGGCTGGTGCTGGCGGAGACCATCCGCGAGTTCGCAGTGCGGGAACTGCGACTGCCGGATAACGGCAGCTACCAGAGCTACGTGGATCTGGCCCGCCCGTACGTGGTGCGTAATGTATTCGCCGCGCCGCCCCTGTCCCTGGAACCCAAGACCTGGTGTTTCCCGGTGGCCGGTTGCGTCGGCTACCGGGGCTACTTCGACGAGGCCGGCGCCGAGCGCACGGCCGCGGAACTGCGCACCGCGGGCTACGATGTATTTATCGGCAACGTGCCCGCCTACTCCACCCTGGGCTGGTTCAGCGATCCCCTGTTGAACACCTTCATCGACTGGCATCCGGGCCGGCTGGCGGAACTGCTGTTCCATGAACTGGCCCATCAGCGGTTGTATGTGCCGGGGGACACCGCCTTCAACGAGTCCTTTGCCACCTTCGTGGGACGACTCGGCGCCCGGCGTTTCCTGATCCGCTATGCCAGTGACGAGGATCGCGATTATTATGAGCGCCTGGCGCGGGTACGGCAGCAGTTCTATGAGGTCGTGGCGCCCACCAAGGCGGCGCTGGCGGCACTGTACGTCTCGGATCTATCCTCGGCGGCCAAGCGCGAGGAAAAAGCGCGGCTACTGGCGGAACTGGTGGCGCGCTATGAAGCCCTCAAGGCTGGCGAGTGGGAGGGCTTCAACGGTTTCGATCGCTGGTTCTACCAGGATCTGAATAATGCCAAGCTCGCGTCTCTCAGGGCCTACACCCACTGGGTGCCGGCCTTCCGGCGGCTTTACGAGGACCACGGCGAGGATCTGGAGCGTTTTTATATCGCCGTGGAGGCACTGGCCAATCTCGAGCCGGTGGCACGGATCGCGGCCCTGGAGCGGCAACTGACGCTGGCCAGCGCGCAGACCGGCGAGGCCGACGAACCGGAAGCCGGCTGAGGTCTCAATCTCGTCCGGCCTTGCGAAACACCCCGAGGGGATCGTCGCGGCCCGAGAGATGATTGGCCATCACCGCCTCGATGGAGTAGGGGGTGATGCCGAGCTTCTCCAGGCCGTTCTCCTGGCAGACGCTGTCCATCTGCATGGAAAGATAATTGTCCCAGGACATGGGCGAGCCCGGAATCTTGTCCATGACCCGTGCCTGCCACCGGCTGAGGTTCTCCGACAGGGGCATGATCCAGCGCTTCTTGCCGGAAAGCCGTGCCACCTCCTCCACCAGTGCCTTGAAGGTGTAGACCTCGGGGCCGCAGAGTTCGTAGCGCTCACCGAAGGTCTTGGGATCGGTGAGGCAGCGCAGGAACGCTTCCATCACATCGCCCACGAACACCGGCGCGAAACGCGCTTCCGGACAGGCCACCGGGAAGAACGGGCTGATCTTGAGTAGGCTAGCGAAGGTGTTGAGAAATTTATCGTCGGGGCCGAATACCACCGAGGGACGAAAACTGGTCACGGCCAGATCCGGGCTGTTGGCGGCCAGCACCGCGTCCTCGCCCCGGCCCTTGCTGCGCAGGTACTCGCTGGTGCCCTTGTCGGCGTCGGCGTTGATGGCGCACATGTGCAGCAGCCGCTCCACGCCGGTTTCCTTGCAGGCCTCCGCCACCATAGCCGGCAACCGGGCGTGGATCCGGTCGAAAGCATCGGCGCTGCCGTGGAGGATGCCGATCAGGTTGATCACCGCCTGGCAACCGCTGAACTGCTCGCGCAGGGCCGCCGGATCGTAGACGTTGGCGCTCACCAGCTTGACGCTGGGCATCACCAGCAGATCCCGGTGGCGCTCCCGGTTACGGGTGGGAATCCGGATCTGGAAGCTATCCCGGACCAGCCGGCTGGTCAGATGACTGCCGATGAAACCGGTGCCGCCCAGAATGCAGATTCTTGTTATCTTCATGATCGTCCAGTGCGTAGGTGTAAGGAATCGAGTGTCGGGGATAGGAGGGAAGCTACAGCGTTGACAGTTCGTCGCTGATCTGGTTCAGCACCCGCTCGCTGTGGCGGCGGATCTCCTCGCGTAGCCCCGGACTGATGCCGTTCTCGTCGGGCACCCCCATATCCTCCGCGCCGGGAAACAACTCGAATCGAGGATCCCGGGGCGTGGGTTCGTCGGTACTGGCGGCTGGCGGCGGCGCGGCCAGCCAGTCCCGCTCGGGGGCGGTTTCCGG
>JGI12109J20283_10884833_pt1 | contig 19438 bp, 18 predicted proteins | sample ElkSlonscriptome_12_FD_20283 | JGI IMG/M metagenome (IMG submission 20283)
GTCTGGGCTTGTTCCTGGCGATTGCTGCGGGATTTTTTAGCGCGGTTTGCATCATTATCAGTGGACCCTTCTGGACCAGAGGCTGGCCGGAATGGTGGAACTGGTGGCTTGAGCTGCCGATTTGGTCTAGCTGAACGGGAGACTTGAGCTAATGTTTGAGATCGAAAACACGAATCTATTTACACGCGCGCAGGTTCACGGACCTGCCGATTACGGCACGCCGCTGCCCCGGGGAAGCTTCGATAGAACGGGGCCGGCGATCAACTCCTACTGGCTCGGCAAAATCGGTGATGCCCAGATCGGGCCCATTTACCTGGGCTACTACGGTATCGCCTCGCTGCTGGCCGGCTTCATCGCCATCCAGATCATCGGCCTGAATATGTGGGCGTCGGTGGGCTGGGATCCAATCGAATTCGTTCGTCAGCTACCCTGGCTGGCCCTCGAGCCGCCGCCGCCGGAATACGGTCTGAGCCTACCTCCGCTTAATGAGGGTGGCTGGTGGATCTGGGCCGGGTTCTTCCTGACCGCCTCGATCTTCCTTTGGTGGATGCGCGTCTACACGCGGGCCCGAGCGCTCAACCTGGGTACCCACGTCGCCTGGGCCTTTGCGGCTGCGATCTGGCTTTATCTGGTCTTGGGCTTCATTCGGCCGATCGCGATGGGCAGCTGGAGTGAGGCGGTTCCCTTCGGGATCTTCCCGCATCTGGACTGGACCGCCGCGTTCTCGATTCGCTACGGAAACCTTTTCTACAATCCGTTCCACATGCTGTCGATCGCCTTCCTTTACGGATCAGTTCTACTTTTTGCCATGCACGGCGGAACGGTCATGGCAACGAGCCAGTACGGAGCTGAGCGAGAAATCGAACAGATCGTTGACCGCGGCACTGCTTTCGAACGTGGCGCCTTGTTCTGGCGCTGGACGATGGGTTTCTGCGCCAATGCTGAGTCGATTCACCGCTGGGCCTGGTGGTTCGCGGTACTGACGCCCCTGACCGGCGGTATCGGGATTCTGCTGACGGGCACGGTTGTTGATAATTGGTATCTGTGGGGAATCCAGCACGGCCTGGTGCCACCCTATCCGGAGACAGGCGTTATCGATCCGGCGCTTACCGCACCATCGGGAGGTGGCCAATGAAGATCCTTTTCTGGTTTACTGGTTTCATCGCACTGATCCTCACCGGATTCATGCTTTTGACGGCGGGCTGGGAAGCGCCGCCGATTGAAGCGGAGCAGAGCGGTTATCGCGGCACGGGCATGGCGCAGATCATCAACCCTCGCGTTGATCCCGTGCGCCTCGAAGAGCAGCTCGCTCAGGTGCCCGAATCGACCCCGAGGGCACCCGATGGTCCGGGACCACGAGCCGGCGATATCTATCAGAATGTGCAGGTTCTCGGTCATTTATCCGTCGCCAACTTCAATCGGGTCATGCAGGCGATGACCGAGTGGATCTATCCTGAGGTCGGCTGCGCGGGCTGCCATAATCTGAACAATCTGGCAGATGAGTCGGTCTACGCCAAAGGCGTGTCTCGTCGCATGATCCAGATGACGCAGACCATCAACAGCGAGTGGCAAAGCCACGTGGCGAACGTCGGCGTGACCTGCTACACCTGTCACCGAGGTATGGCCGTGCCCCAGTACACGTGGTTCAACGCCGACTCGGATATCTATTCGGCGGATGGATTTGCCGGCTGGCGCAACGGACAGAACCGGCCTGCGGAATTCGCCGGCCTGTCTTCACTGCCTCAGGAGCCGTTCTCCGATTTACTGGAAGACGATGGTGAGATTCGAGTTGGTGGCACAACGGCACTGCCCTACGAAGGGGATAACAGCGCTAGCATCGAAGACACGGAGTGGACCTATTCCCTGATGATGCATATGTCGACCTCTCTCGACGTCAACTGCACCTACTGCCACAACAGCCGGCATTTCGGTAGCTGGGAATCCAGCAGCCCGCAGCGCGTCAGCGCCTGGCACGGCATCAATATGGCGCAGAATATCAATACGGAATACGTATCCTCAGTGAGCGGAATGTTGCCGCCTCATCGAATCGGTCCGACTGGAGAGGGCCGCAAGGTCAATTGCACGACCTGTCACCAGGGGGTCAACAAGCCACTGGGTGGTCTGGCGATGGCCAAGGATTATCCGTCCCTGCAGGAGCCGCACAGCGGAGCCCAGGCGGCCGAAGACACGACTGACAATACCGAAGCCCTCGCTGTGATGGATCTGGATGAAACGATCCAGGACGAGGACCCAGCCGGACTCTGAACCCTCAGCGCTGGCCGAGGTGCTTCTTTCTACGGCCTTTGAGTACTGAAAATACCGAACCCGGCCTGTGCTGCTGCAGGCCGGGTTTTTTTATCCTGTCGATCTTGAGGATGTTCTTAAGACCTGCGTTCCGGCCTCAAGCGGCCTGGGAATTTTCAGTGACCGCGGCGCTCAGGAAGGCGAGGTAGTCATCCAGGAACTGCCCGGTCACTTCGAAATACGGTAGGGCACCGGTTTCGTCATAGACGCGGATTTCCCAGTTCGAATGGCCGTCGATCGGCTCGGTGCGGGAGTAGTCCGTGAAATCCCCGCGCGTTCCGTGGGCCATCCAGACCGGTTGTTCGATTGCGCTGTAGGCCGGGCCAATATTCGCGCTGAACAGGTAACCAGACAGAAAGTAAAAGGGTGCCCGATGCGCGTAGGGATGCTTCGCCATCGCGCAGGAGGTCTCGAACATTTCGTCATCGATCGCCTTGCTGCCCCATGTTTTGCGCAGAAAAAAGCGGATACTGGGACGACTGCTCAGTAGTCGAAAAAGCAGTTTGCCTAACTTTGGGCGTTTCAGGAACTCCAAGACTTTCTGCCGGCCGAGGCTCTCCTCGGCAGATCCCTTCCTCGGGGCGTTTTTCGCGAAGCCGGTCGGGCTGACCATCGCAAGGCTGCCAAACAAGTCAGGCGCGCGCAACGCTGCCTTGGCCAGAAACTCGCACGAAAGCGAGACGGCGAGCGTGTGGACCGGCGACCCGCCGTGGCGCTGGCTTATGGCGCGGGCCGCGACGATTATTGCTTCCGCCATCAGCGGCTGCAGGTAGTCACGGTCGCTGCGCTCGGAATGGCCGAATCCCGGTAGATCCAGCGCATAGGTCGGATACTCTTGCTTCAGTCCGTTGAAGATCGGCTTGACTTCGTGTGCAGAGGCGGACGCATTGATGCTATGGACAAGCAGCACCGGTCGCGCCGCGCCGGCCTTCGTCGTCCCGCCTGAATCAGGTCCATCGGCGTACATCTGGATACGCCCCGCCTGCGGGTCATTGATCGTCAGCCGCTCGCCGCTGAGGACGATTGGCAGGCTTTCGGATTGATCGGTCATAACAGTATCCCTTGGTGCTCGGCTCGTCGCTCACAGCCCCAAGGCTGGGCTGATCGCTCTGAATCGAAGCTCACGAACGTTTCGGCAAGGCTAAAGCATGCGCCAGGAGCGTGATCGAATGATCAGCGCGGCTGCTCGGACTGAAACGCGCGCTGCGCAGAGTTCGTCAGAGGTTTCTTAGATCTGGCTTCGAGTGAGATCGGAGCGTGCCGAGCTATCCGGCTTCTTGGAGGGCGTGAGGCTCCACCGCCATAGGGCTTCGGCTGGGATGGGGAGCAGCATGAACCAGTGTTCGATGACCGCCAGGGCGGAGAGCGTGGCCAGAAGCACAAAGCCGATAGTCACGGGCGGCGCTGCGTCGGGCAGCAGAGCCTGCTGAATCAGCAGTACGGTGATGATCGTGCCAGCGGTCACTGAGAAAGGAAACAGCAGATTCATCGGCTTCTGGCGGAAATAGCTGGTCAGATATTCCAGCCGATCCGGTATGAATTCGACATTGAGATTCCTGATTCCGAGGAAGACATTGAGCTTCGCGCTCACGTGCATCCCCCACAGGAGAAGGAAGGTCCAAAGACCGAACTGGTTCGGCTGACCCCAGGTCAGCCAGGCCATCAGCGCTACCGTAAGAATGATCGCGGCTTCATGGTAGAGACCCGTAGCAAAAGCATAGAAAAAACGCTCGTGCGGACGACAATCGGGCGGGCAGGGTGCCTTCCGCGGACCCGTGATGATGCCCATGTAGTAGGTCATCGTATGCCATCCCCAAATGATCAGCCCGCAGCTGAAGGCCGCATAGGCCGCCAGAACGGATTCATGCCGAGCACTGGTCCAGAGGCCGTAGAGAGCGGCCAGCAATATAATCGTGCCGCCCAGAAGGCTCCATCGAAAGGTGCTGGAGGGTCGCTTGTTCAGGTAAAAGATTACGCCTGTGCTGAACCACCAAAGAAAGGCGGAATACAGGATCGCGGTCAGAATCAGCTCCAAGACCCAGCCCCCGCGGCGTCAGGGCGCGCCATCTTGATTGCCACTAGCTTGATTGCGATTAGGAAGCGCTGCCTCGTCGGCCTGAAAGAGGGCGCGGAAGGCGGCAATGTTGCTGGGTCCGAATGCCTTGAGATCGATACGTTGCCCTGTCTGCGGGTCTTCGAGGACGAGTGTGCCGTTGGTTTGCGCCTCCAGTAGAAACGGATGATCACGGCTGATGCCGCTCGCATTTCGCGCGCGGGCCAGGCTACGCAGAACGCCGCGTATAAAGCCTCCTTCACCTGACGGAACCTCATGGATGACTTCGTATTCGCCGTCCATGACGCTCTCGTAGACGATGACCGACCCATTGGCACCGTCCTCGAACTTGAGCTCGCGCGCTTCCAGAACTTGCTCGGATTGAGGAATCATTGCCGTCGGATCCTGACCCGTCAATCGGAAAAACCCGACGGTGCTGATCGTGAAGAGTATCAGCAGGCCGGCTCCGATCAGCGCCCCTTTTGGGACCCGGATGTCATGGTGTTCGTGCGCCTGTTGCGGGTCGCTCATGATCGACTCAGGATGCTGTGGAGCCACTGAATTCCGGCTCTGGGCTGTTCGCTTTGGCCTCCGGTTTTCCGGGCGATTCAGCCGGTTGATCAGCAGCGAGAGCATTGCCCAGCGTGTCGGCCGCGAGCTGGGGCTCGGGGAGGGCTCGCATGATAGGAACGGGGCGCTTCAGCTTGAGCGGCCGAACGTTGGGCCAGATCATGCTGTAAAGCAGGCGCGGGCCGCCCATCAGGAGCTCGATGTCGCCGGTGCCGTCCTTGAAGGTGGCTAGATCGGCGCTGTTGATCTTGCTGAAGGGTAGGTTGACCGTGGTCTGGAAGGCCAGCCCCGACTGGATCACGACGCGCTTGTTGGTGATCGTGTAGACGGAGGTGATGGCGTACAGCCAGGCGACGAGGGTCAACATGCCGATCACGGCCAGTGCCGGTGGGACCGACCAGGCCAGGGCTTGGAGCACAGCGTAGCCGTTGCCCGTATCCATATAGGCCGAGCCGACGACCCAGAGCACCACCAGCGTGAAATAAATGGCGACCTTGTCGATAAAAAAGACACGACGACTGTAGGGCCGCCAGGCTGGAGTGCGCTGCCAGAGCACGCGCTCTCCTTCCGGTAATGCTTCGGGTAAAGGCTTGAATTCCTTGACGCGAATCTCGCTCAAATCAGGGGCTCCTGTCGGTTGGGTTTGCCATACAAGCGACCGCTACCGTAGTAGGCGGTAATCCTGTCTTCTTCGAGGCGCGTGATCTGCTCCATGCTGGCCGTTCTGGGAACGGTCTGGAACTGCTCGCTCGTGATCGATACGACGCGGAGTTCACCGCGGCCAAACTTTACGGTTGCAAACGCGTAGGGCAGCAGCGGATTGGGCTGAGCGCCGTCTGCACCGTCCAGAGCCACCTCGTAATAAAGGATGCGGTGTTCCGAGCGGTCAACCCAGAGCTCCGCCACGGTTCCAGCAACCTTGCCGTCCGATGCGATCACTTTCATGCCGCGGGGATCGGGGTCGGCGGACTCGACGTAATAGCCGGGTGCATTGCTCATGGGCACGACCTTGGGAGTGCCTTTGAAGGTCAGGTCGGGGACATCGTCGCGCGCCGGATAACTGGCCGGCCCGACGCCGTCGAGCATCGGATCTCCCGTCGGCACGAGCGGTGACCCGAGGGCAGGAGAGGCGGGACGCGTTCCGGGAATCGTCTTCATCGGCCCCTCATCACGCGGGGCGGTCTTCGTGCCCTGTCCGTTCGGGAGTCTGAAGGTCTTGGGCTCCGGCGGCGCCGGCCAGCCGATCACTTTCACTCGAGACGTGCGGGCTGTCCGGTCGGATTCGAGCGGATAGCCTTCCCGCTTGTCTTCTCGCCTTAAATAAATGATCAACCCCGCGAAAAAGATCCAGAACGCATATAAAACAAGCTGGGCGACGTTGACGTACTCAGTAAATGCTCCGATCGGCATGACTCTCTCCTTGTGGGCTTGTTCAGCCCGGCATTTGGTCCAGACCGAAACGCTTGTCTTCCTCAGACATTGATTGATCGCGTTTCCATTGTCTGGCCAGTGGACCGGCAACTGCCAGTGTGACAAACAATAATATGATTTCAAGCTGATATACAAATCCGTAGGCGACGGCAGGGCCTGTCAGCGTCGGCCCGAGATGGCCTCCGACGGCCAGGCCCTGGATGACATCTCTCAGACCGCCACCCAGCGCCACGCCGGCACCGATGGCGGTCGCCTGGACAGCGCCCCAGGCGCCGAGCACCAGGCCGTTGTCGCTGCGCCCGGCCATTCCCATGGCCGCTGTAAGCGTGCTTACAGCGAACAGGCCGCCGCCGAATCCGATCAGGAAGGTACCGATTCGAAACAACAGACCCGACTCGGTGGGTCCGGCCAGGAGAACGATCGTAAAGGCCATGATTCCGACCATGACCCCATAGGCGCTCAATCGATGCGGATCTGCGCCGAGGCTGAGGCGGCGCGCGGCGATGGCGAAGGCCATCAGCGCGCCGAAGGCGAGAAGCGCGGTGAGAAAAGTGGTTGCGCTGACGCTCAGGCCCAGCACCTCGGCCCCGTAAGGCTCGAGCAGAATGTCCTGCATGCTGAAGCCGGCACTGCCCAGGCCGACGACGATGAGAAAGCGGTGCATGCCTGGCTGCCGCATCAGCTCTCGCCAGGCCTGGCGGAAGCTCGGTCGTGCCGCTTCCTTGCTCGTTCGCTGCGGATTGCGTGGCTCCTGCTTCCACAGGGCAATGCAATTGAAGATCATCGTGGCCAGGGCGGCGCCCTGAATCACTCGAATCAAACGGATCTGCTCGAAGTTCGCGAGCGTCAGCGAGAAGATCAGCGCGCTCCCCACCATTCCAAGCAGCAGCATGACGTAGAGCAGGGCAATCACTCGGGGACGGGTTTCGGCAGGAGCAAGATCGCCTGCCAGCGCCAGGCCGGCGGTTTGAGCCGTATGCATACCCGCGCCGGTCAGCAGAAAAGCGATCGCCGCGCCGACCACCCCGATCCAGATCGGTCCCTGGCCATCGCCCGAGAGCACCAGCAGGGCAAAGGGCATGATCGCCAGACCGCCGAACTGCAGCATCGTGCCGAACCAGATGTAGGGGACGCGCCGCCATCCGAGAAAGGAGCGGTGCCCATCGGAGCGAAATCCGATCAGCGCTCGCAGCGGCGCAAAGACCAGTGGCAGGGCAACGAGCACTGCAATCAACCAGGCGGAAATGCCCAGCTCGACGATCATGACGCGATTCAGCGTGCCCGTCAGAAGCACCACAGCCATGCCCACCGACACCTGGAAGAGCGACAAGCGCAACAATCTGGCAAGGGGGAGGTCGTCCGTCGCCGCATCCGCGAAAGGAAGCATGTCGGGCGTTAAGCGCGCCCAGGCCGTGGCCCAGCCCGGTTTTTTCTCTGGTTGCTCGTTGGCCATCAACGCAAGCCGGGACGCGGTTTTTTCGAGGCGCCGGCGCAGGAGCTGCCCCACATCGCGCGCCGGAGGTAGGTGCCAACGCAACAGCGAGCGTAAGCAGCTAGAACCGGTGGAGCGGCAGCAGATGTTGCAGTCATAAGAATCGTCCTAATGGCAACGGGCTCCCACACCAGGTTGCCCTGAAGACATTAAACCTCAGATCGAGACCCTGTCAAATGATCTGAGTCAATATATCCACTGGATTCCCCGCAGCGCCGGATGCCGAACCAGGCTTGAAAAACCTGCCTCAGCATTGACCGCTTGGGTTAGACTCCCGCGCATGCCAGCACGTCCCTCACCACGCTCGATCCTGGAGCTACTCAAACCGGTCACGTGGTTTGCGCCCATGTGGGCCTACGGATGTGGCGTGGTTTCCGCCGGAGTCTCCTTTGAGAATCGCTGGCTGATCCTCGGTGGCGGAGTTCTGCTCGCCGGCCCATTAGTCTGTGGGGCCAGTCAGGCCATCAACGATTGGTTCGATCGCCACGTCGACGCTATCAATGAGCCCAACCGACCCATACCCTCGGGTCGCATCCCCGGCCGCTGGGGACTCTATCTTTCGCTGATTCTCAGCATCCTGTGTCTGCTGGTCGCGTCCTTGCTCGGCGTCTGGGTGCTCGTGGCCACCTTTCTCGGCGTCGTCCTCGCCTGGGCTTACAGCATGCCACCGGTCCGGCTCAAGCAGAACGGCTGGTGGGGAAATGCAGCGGTCGGCTTCAGCTACGAGGGCCTGGCCTGGTTCACCGGGGCGGCAGCCATGCTGGCGGGGTTTCCCAACGCCGCAATCCTGGCGCTGGCCGTGCTCTACAGTCTGGGAGCTCACGGCACCATGACGCTGAACGATTTCAAAGCCGTCGACGGCGATCGCCGCATGGGCGTGAAATCTCTGCCGGTCCAGTTAGGGGTCGATGCGGCCGTTCGTCTGGCCTGCCTTGTCATGGCCCTGCCTCAGGTCGCCGTCATCGTCCTTCTCCTGGCCTGGGATCGGCCCTACCACGCGATCGCCATTGTGCTGCTCCTCGCCGTTCAGATGGCCCTGATGCCCAGCCTGATCGACAACCCCCGCGATCGTGCGCCGTGGTACAACGCGACCGGGACCTCACTCTACGCCATCGGCATGCTCGTCTCCGCCTTTGCGGTGCGAGGCGTATCCGAGCTCTGGCCCTGAGAAGTCGTTGATCGGACGGGTCTGGCTCTGCCCTGGCCCTCTTGCTCCCCTCGCCCTGGTCCCGTCCCAATTGCCGCGTCACCAGGCTCCCGTCGGCTGATTTGATCGAGGTCATATATTCAGGCCCTTGCCTGTGCTCAACTACGCTGAAGTCATTGTGAGCGCACAGCATGTCGGACCCTTCAAGAATTCAGCAGCCAGAGGCGCAACCCTTCGATGCCATTGTCGTTGGCGGCGGGCCTGCCGGAGCGACCGCGGCTCACGACCTCGTACGGCAGGGCCGACGCGTGATGTTGCTCGACCGTGGCGGTCGCATCAAACCCTGCGGCGGGGCCGTGCCGCCGATCCTGCTGGATGAATTCGACGTTCCCGAATCGCAGCTCGTTGCTCGCGCTTCCGGCGCGCGGATGATTTCGCCGAAGTCCGTTGAAGTCGATATGCCGATCAATGGATTCGTCGGTATGGTCGATCGCGAACATTTCGACGAGTGGCTGCGCCAGCGGGCCGCCTTTGCCGGCGCCGAGCGCGTGCGGGGCCAGTTCAAGGGTATCGAGCGCGATGAGGACGGCCGCACTTTTGTCGTCTACCAGCCGAAGGGCGATGCGGACGACGGAAGGAGCGAGCTACAACGCGTACCGACTCGCCTCGTCATCGGCGCCGACGGCGCGCGGTCTGACGTGGCGCGTCAGAATATTCCCGGCGCTGAAAAGATTCCTTTTGTCGCCGCCTACCATGAAATCGTCAGCTCTCCGCCCGAAGGCACGGGTGGTTTCGACGGCGCGCGCTGCGATGTCTATTATCAGGGTGAGTTATCGCCCGATTTCTATGCCTGGATCTTTCCCCACGGCAGCTGTACGAGCGTGGGCGTTGGGACAGCCAATAAAGGTTTTTCGATGCGCGAAGCCATTACCAAGTTGCGCCAGCGCACGGGCATGGAGCACAGTGAGACGATTCGTCGCGAGGGCGCTCCCATCCCGCTCAAGACGCTGAAGCGATGGGATAACGGCAAGGACGTTCTGCTCGCCGGTGATGCGGCCGGCTGCGTCGCGCCGTCGTCGGGCGAGGGGATCTATTACGCCATGCTCAGTGGTCGCCTGGCGGCGGACGCTGCTCTGGAATTCTGCCGGTCGGGCAATCCCAAGGCCCTGCGCACCTCGCGCAAGCGCTTCATGAAGGCGCACGGTCGCGTGTTCTGGATTCTGGGCATCATGCAGCGATTCTGGTATGTCAGCGACAAGCGCCGCGAGCGCTTCGTCAGCATCTGCCGAGATCCCGACGTCCAGCATCTGACCTGGGAAGCCTACATGTACAAGCGCCTGGTCAAGGCCAAGCCCATGGCGCACATTCGAATCTTCTTTAAGGATATGGCCCATCTGCTGGGATTTGCCCCTGTCAAGTGACCGCCCTCCGATGGCCCGCGAATGACCGCAGCGCTGGGTCAGGGTCAATGAGCTCGAGCGGATTCAAGCTGGCCTCGGGGCAGGCGTGACAGCAATGGATTGGGAAACAGAGCGCCGCGACTGGCCGCATGCCAACGCAAGCGAGTTCGTTCAAGCCGGCGGCCTTCGCTGGCATGTCCAGCGACTGGGCGAGGGTCCTGCCATGGTCCTGCTGCACGGCACCGGTGCTTCGACGCATTCCTGGGCGGGAATTGCACCACGCCTGGCCAAGCGCTTTTCCCTCATCATTCCGGATCTCCCGGGACACGGATTCACCACACCGCTGCCCCGTCGAAGCCTGTCTCTGCCGGGCATGGCTGATGCTGTGGCAGCGCTCATGGAGAAGCTGTCGGTCGAGCCTGCGCTTCTGGTCGGCCACTCAGCAGGCGCGGCGATTCTAGTCCGCTGCTGCCTCGATCGCACGCTCCGACCCGATGCCGTCGTCAGCATCAACGGCGCTCTCTTGCCGTTCCAGGGTGCTGCGGGCCTGCTGTTTCCCCCCATGGCCCGCCTGTTGTTCTCCAATCCTTTGGTCGCGCATGTCCTGGCTCGTCGCGGGCGAGATGAGCAGCGCGTCGCTCGCCTGATTGAGGGAACCGGTTCGACGATCAGCTCGGAGGGCATCTCCCGCTATGCGCGATTGTTTCGAAGCCCCAGCCACGTCGAGGCAACGCTTGGCATGATGGCCAACTGGAATCTGAAGGGACTGAGGCGCGATCTACCCGAGCTTGACCTGCCCATCCTGCTGCTGGTGGGCGAGGATGATAAAGCCGTTCAGCCGCGCGAAGCGGAGCAGCTGCGATCCATCCTGGCCTCAGCGCAGATCGCGCGGTTGCCCGGCCTCGGGCATCTGGCGCACGAGGAGGCCCCGGCGCAGGTCGAGGCCGCCCTCCTTGCCTTTGCCGAGACCGCTCTTGAGGGCGGGCCGGACGCCAGTCGCGACGCGCGAGCACTGGCTGGAGCCTGAACGATGGAGAGCCTATTGACCAGCGGGCGCATCGTCGACCTCATTCTTATCCTCATCGCAATCGAAGCGGTGGTCGTCGTGCTAGTGGCCAGAAGACGAGGCTCGCCTCGGGCGATCGCAGGCCTTCTGGTCAATCTGGTGGCCGGCGCCGCCCTGCTCCTGGCCCTTCGATGCGTTCTGGTGGGCTCCCCCTGGCAGCTGACGGCGAGCTGCCTCGCCTTGTCGGGCCTGGCTCACGGCTTCGACCTGTTCTCGCGCCTTCGGAGCGCCCCCCGAGCCGGCCTGCATTGATATGGCGCAGGAAAAGAGCTCAGGGATCGTCTTGTTCCGCCTTCTTTCGTTGCTCGCTGCGCGTTTGCTTTTGGGCGTCTTTGTCTTCCTTCAGCGCCTTGTTGACGTCGTAGAGTTGCCAAAAGCCGAGACCCAGCGCAACGGCAAGTACCAGAAGTAGTTCAAGCAGGATCAAATCCATATGCCTTTTCCCTCATCACTCGAAAGGACCCTCGAGATGCTAGCAGCCGCAGCGAGACAGGCTGTCGTCAGTCCGGCCTCGTATAGGCCCGGAGCACAAAGCCGAGCGGGCGGCCAGAGCTTGAGCTGGGGTCCCGTGCCCGCCGCGATTTTCTTAACTTTATCTTGACCTGGAAGCAACGTTACTGTATCAATACGCACCCAAGCGGCGGGGACAACGCCGCTTTTTTTGAGCACGCAATACCCACTCTCAAACCGACCTTAAGAGGGACGCCGCTTGAGCAAGCTTAGCCGCCTGATCCAGGCCCAATTATCCGCCAGAAACTCAACCACCGAACGCTCCGCGGCGCTTGCCCGCCACTGTTCGATTCTGCCCATCGCCTGTCTCTTCGCTCTGAGTAGCTCTCTGATCGCGCAAGACGACGCGGGCTCCAATCAAGACGCCGATAGCGAAACGGAAGAGTCGCTTGAACTCGATGATCTCGTTGTCACGGTTCGACGGATCGAAGAGGTGGCCGAAACCGTGCCCTTGTCGATCAGAGCGTTCGAAGAAGAAGAAATCATTCGACTGGGTATTGTCGATATCGAGGACGTGGCGCGCCTGACCCCCGGCGTGACCTTCGATCTCGGCGGGTTTCCCAACGATACGAGGCCAGCCATGCGAGGCATGCAGGCCGAGCGGGGCCGCCCCAGCGTTGCCATCATGCTCGACGGTCTGGACCTGTCCGGCGAAAACCTGGCGATTTCCGGCGGCGGTGCCGGGGTGGTGCCGGATCTGATGGACCTCGAGCGAATCGAGATCGTCAAGGGACCGCAGACCACGCTTTACGGTCGGAACGCTTTCGCCGGCGCGATCAACTACGTCACGAAGAAACCGTCGGATGTTTTCGAAGGACGGCTGGAAGTCGACATTGCCGAGTACGAGCAGCGCCGTGTTTCCGGCATGATCAGCGGCCCCATCGTCGACGGCCTGCTTGCCTATCGAATCAATGCAGCCGTGCGTGAAAACGACGGCTTTTACACCAACCCGGTCAACGGCGGGCCGCTCGGAGCCGAAAACTTCGAGGGAATTGCCGGGGCGCTGCAATTCACCCCGAGCGAGAACTGGGATATCAATATGCGATACCAGCTCAGCTCGACCAACAATTCCGACTACCCGACGGCCCAGCTTCCGGCCAACCTTCGCCGCGCTGTGCCGGGCGGTACGTTCACTGCCGGACCGCCGGGATCGCCGTCACTGCCGTGCCCCTCCGACCTCTCCGGGCAGCCACCGCCCATCGTCGGGGCCTGCACCCGGGGGACCGTGGTCGGAGCCATTCGTGCCGACGAGGACGATATCCAGATCGGCTTCAATGAACTGACTCTGCAGCCCCCGACGGGACTCGAGCTGGACCAGCAGCTGGTCACCCTCGATGCGCGCTGGCAGACCGATTTCGGGACCTTCCGCTACAACTTCGGCTGGGTCGACGACGACAGCTTCATCGAGGCCGATGGCGACTTCACCAACTTCGATGCGCCGCCGGGGTTTGTCTTTTCCCTCTCGGCGTTTCAGCAGCTGGACTACGCCGATGAGCGGTTCGATCACAGCTTCCTCTGGAATCACTCGGCGGGCGCATTCGACTTCCTGCTCGGCGCGCAGTATCTGGAAGAGGATTCGCGCCTGCTCAACAGCTCGAGCTTCTGGGTACGCAACCCGAATTCACCGCTCGGCGGCCCGCCCTTCTTCCTGACTACGCAGCAGACCGAGACCGAATTCCCCGTCCGCATCACCCGAAACACCGAGTACTCGGCCGTCTTCGGCAAGGTCACCTGGCGGATCACCGACGCCCTCAACTTAGGTCTTGAGGCGCGCCGCAATTCGGATGACATCAACTATGAGGTCTCCGGTTGGCGTCTGCAGGATGTGTCGTTGCGCGGCCTGGCGCCAGTCTGCCTGCCCGGGATCCCGCAGGGCGCTATCTTCATGGGCGTGCCCGGCCCTGACGTGCCACCGCCGGGAACGGTCCAGGCCTGCCCGCAGTCCGAGTCGCTGTCCTACGACGAGTGGACGCCCCGCATCACCCTTGATTGGCAGATGAACGACAGCACGCTGCTTTACGCCAACGCGGCTCGCGGCTTCAAGCCCGGTGGCTTCAACGCCAACGAGCTGATCGATTTCACCGGCCAGGGTTATCTGCCGGAGTTCGTTGATGCCTATGAAATTGGCTTCAAGAGCTACTGGCCGCGCCAGCGGATCGCGCTCGAAGGGGCGGTGTTCTATAACGATTACACCGACCAGCAGATCGGCGTTCAGGTCAATCAGTCGGGCGCAGGCGATACCATCGTGGCCATCCCCGGCATCACCAATGCCGGCCAGGTCGACTCTCGCGGCTTCGAGCTGACGACCCACTGGCGTGCCACCGACCGTCTCCACCTCAATCTGGCCTATGCCTACACCGATGCCACCTTCGAGGAATACGTTCAGGGGCCCAGCCAGACGGCCGGACCGGATGCCTTTGCGGCCTGCGGCGTGCCTGACGGGCAGACCTCGTCGCCGCAGATTCGCGCCGAGGCGGGCAATGCCTGCGCCAGCTTCTCCGGCAATCGCGTGCCGAAAAATCCCAAGCACGCAGTCAACGTCGGCGCGCTCTACCGCGCTCCGATCGGCGACAGCCGCAATACCTGGTTTGTCGAGCTCAACGGGCTCTATCGTTCGAAGCGCTATCTCTCCGAGGCCAACCTGGCCTGGATGCCGAGCTACACGCTCTTCGATTTGAATGCGGGTCTGGAATTCGACCGTCTCAGCGTGATCGGATTCATCAGCAATCTCACTGATGACGACACGATCCGCACGGCGCAGCGAAACGTCGATCCGGGCCGGCCCGAGGGCTTTGCGCCCGGCCGCGCGGCGATCGCCTACCTGCCCGAGCCGCGAGTCGCCGGTGTCCGTCTGATCTATCGCTTCGAGAATCTGTGATCGAAGCCTTTGCGACCTGGCTGGTTTTCAGGGGTTGGTCTTCAACCCCCGAAAGCGATAGGATTAACGCACTCGATGCTGCGGCATCGAGGCACGTCTGATTAGCTGATCGGGAGTCCTGGGCTCATGTGGAAAGCGGTCTCCGCCATTATCTGGACATTAAGGCTGGCCCTGCCGAAGATCGGCGTGGGCTGGATGTTTGCCCTTTTGACCACCGACTTCAATCGCGTCGCGATCAATGAGCTCGGCGTGGCAGCGATCGTGGTCACGGCCCTGGTGTCCATTCGCTATTTCATGGCCCCCTTCCAGGTCGTCGTCGGGCGCATCGCTGACACCATGCCGATCCTGGGCTACCGGCGCACGCCCTATCTGCTGTTGGGCAGCATTCTTGCCAGCCTTTTGTTTCTTGCAATTCCCTCTGTAGCGTTCGGAATGGGTTCCGGTTCGGCCTTTGCCCTCCTCAGCGCTGTCGTGCTGTTTACCCTTTTTGGCCTGTCGATGGCCGTCATCGCCGATACCTACCATTCTCTGATCGCCGAAGTGACCAGTCCCGAATCGCGCGGCATGGTCATTTCCGTGGCCTGGATCGTGCTGATCATGAGCACCATCATGGCCACCGTCGTGATGAACATTGTCCGCCCGGAATTTTCGCCCGAGGCGATGCAGAATCTCTACAACCTGACGCCCCTGGTCGTGATCGGCAGCGCGCTGCTCGGTGTGATCGGCATCGAGCGTCGAATGAACAAAAAGGAGCTGGAAGAAGCCCGCGACAGGGCTCGAGCGCTCGCTCCGCCGGGCAACCCCCTGTCGTCGGCGATCAAGCTGCTGAGCCAGAACCCGAACACCCGCTCCTTTTTCGTGTTCATTTTCCTCGCGCTGTTCTCCATCACCCTGATGGATAACATCCTGGAGGTCTTCGGGGCCGAAGTCTTTGCCATGTCCATCGCCGAGACAACGACCTTCGAGAGATTCTGGGGCGGCGGTATTCTGATCGGTATGCTGATGACCGGCATCATCAGCACCGCATTCAAGATTTCGCGCAAGAAGCTGGTTATCACCGGAATCGCCGGTGCGGCCCTCGGCTTCATGCTGCTCGGCCTTTCATCGGTGCTGGTCTATTCGCCAATCCTTAAGCCCACCCTGTTTGTCATGGGCATGTTTATCGGCATGTTCAACGTCGGCGCGCTGGCGCTGATGATGGAAATGACCGTCGCCAACGCCACCGGCCTCTATATGGGCCTGTGGGGAACCGCGCAGGCTTTCGGGATGGGCAGCTCGTCGTTTGCCAGCGGTGCGCTCCACACCATTTTTATCGAGAGCGGTGTCTTTGCTCCTAAATATGCCTACTTCGGTATCTTCATGCTGGAGGCCGTGGGATTGATCGTGGCAGGTTACATCCTCTATCGAATCAGTATCAGTCAGTTCGCCGTGACCGCCGGGCAGGGGGTCAGGCCAGATAGTCCCTCGGAGACGCCCATGTCCACGGGAACGGCGTCACGCGCCTGACAGTGTTCGCTGCGGTCTGTCTCCGGCACGCCTGTAGGTGGTCGGCCGACCCGTCACTCCACCTGCAAGAGGGACAGCGCCGCCGATGACAAAGAGTGAAACCAGCCTCGACTACCGCTTCGACACGCGTGTCGCTCGCGACTACGACCTCATGCGCGGTCATCCCCCCGAGGTGTCGGCGCAGATCGGTCGAACGATTGCTTCCTATTTCGATCCCGGTGCGCGCGTGCTTGAAATCGGCGTGGGCACTGGCCGGATCGCCTTACCGGTGGCAGCGGAGGGCTGCGAGGTCTTCGGTGTCGACCTGTCCTCGGAGATGCTCTCCGGGCTGGCGCATCGGCTAGAGAACGACAGCAACCAGACCATCCACCTGGCGCAGGGCGATATCCGGGCGCTGCCGTATCGCGAGGGCGTTTTCGATGGCGCCATGGCGATCCACGTGCTGCATCTGGTCTCGGACTGGTCCGAGGTCCTCGAACAGGTCAGTCGCCTGCTTCGCCCCGGCGGTGTCCTCGTCCTGGGGCGTGACTGGATCGATCCCGACTCCTTTTCCGGCAAGATCCGCAACCATTTCCGCCGGACCGTGGTCGAGGTCGGCACCGAAATGCTGCCGCCGGGCGCGACGGCCGCCGCGCCGCCGAGCGGGGGTGCCGCCATCGTTAAATGCCTGATGGACCTCGGCGCAGCGCCGGTCGGTGAAGGCGAGGTCGTGGGCGCAGAGTGGACGACCGAACTGACGCCCCGTCAGATTCTTGACGGCATTGGCTCACGCGATGATGCAGAGAGCTGGGTGCTGCCCGATGATGTGCTGACCGAGACCATGCGTCGCCTGGAGGCGTTTGCGGCCGATGAATGGGACGACCTGTCCGCGCCGCAGCCGGTCACCAGGCGCTTCATGATGGGCGTGTTCCGCTTCGCGGAATAGGGGCGTTGCCCACGGGATAACGCGGCCTCAAGGGGCTCCGTACCCAAGCTGCTGGTTCGATGAGGCGGTGTCGATCGACGCAGAGGCCTACGCGGATCGTCCATAGGCGCATCACTCTCCATCTCGACCAGGCGATAGCGTGAAACTGTTCGTATTCGATATCGATGGCACGCTTCTGGACGCCTCAGGCGTTGACTCAAGGCTCTACATCGATGCCGTCAGATCCGTGCTGGGCGAAGTCAGATTGCGGCCCGAGTGGTCGGACTATGGCCACGTGACAGACCAGGGATTACTGCGCGCAATCATCCAGGACAATGGCATGACCCATGCCGAAGGCGTCGTCGATCGAGTTCGGCGGGTTTTCGTACAGGCCCTGACCGAACACCTTCAGACACACGGGCCGTTCGCAGAGATTCCGGGCGCTCGGGCGTTCGTTCGGTCACTGCATCGGTCACGTGACACGCGCATCGCCTACGCCACGGGTGGTTGGGCCCGTTCGGCGCGGCTGAAGCTGCGGACTGCCGGCTTTCCCCTCAGCGGTATTCCGCTGGCCAGCTCCGATGAGTACGAGGATCGAGCGTCCATCATGCAGAGCGCTGCGGCCGACGATTCGGATAAGGATGGAAACATCACCTACTTCGGCGACGGCCCTTGGGATCAGCGTGCCTGCAAAGAGCTCGGCTGGCATTTTGTCGCGGTCGGCAAGAAGCTGGGCGGTATTGAAGCCTTCGACCAAAAATTGCTTGACGGCATTCAGATCAGCGAAAACTGATCCCCTTCGTGCACCGGCACTCTGAACAGGTCGCAATTCAGAGCTTGCGTTTTTCCAATCGTTAGACCCTGTCGCCGAGCCGCGACCTTGAAGCGCTGCGCCAGGAGCTGGGCGAACGGCCCCTGGCCGGACTGTCGAAGGCCGAAGCGCGCGTCGTAGTCCTTGCCGCCGTGGAGCTGGTTGACCAGGCTCATGACGTGACTCGCCCGCTCGGGATAGTGCTCCTTCAGCCAGTCGCGGAACAGCTCGTTCAGCTCGTGCGGGAGCCTGAGCACCACATAGCCGGCATGCGTCGCGCCAGCGCCGGCCGAGCGCGCCAGAACGGTCTCGAGTTCGCCGTCGTTGATGGCGGGGATGATCGGCGCCACCATCACCCCCGGATCGATGCCGATATCCCTGAGCTGACTCAACATATTCAGACGCGCGCGCGGCGAGGCCGTGCGGGGTTCCATGCGCCGCTTCAGATCGGCATTCAGCGTCGTGATACTGATCGAGACCGAGACCAGGTTCTGCTCGGCCAGCTGCTCCAGAAGATCCAGGTCGCGCATCATCGTCACGCCTTTGGTCAGCAGGCTGACGGGGTGGCGGTAGTCGAGCATCAATTCCAACAGACGGCGAGTCACGCCGAGCTTGCGCTCGATCGGCTGATAGGCGTCGGTGTTGATTCCCAGCGCGATCGGCTGGACTCGGTAGCCGGGAGTCCGGAATTTCTTTTCAAGCAGCTCGACGGCATTGGCCTTATAGCTCAGCCGCGTTTCGAAATCCAGGCCGGGGGAGAGGTCCAGGTAGCTGTGGCTGGGCCGGGCAAAGCAATAGACGCAGCCGTGTTCGCAGCCGCGATAGGGATTGATGGACTGTTTGATCGGAATATCCGGTGAGTTGACCGGATTGACGATCGAACGGGCAATTTCTGGGCGAAGCTCGGTCTTCAGTGTCGGCAGCTCGTCGAGCTCGCGCCCCCAGCCGTCGTCGACGGGGGTGCTGCTCTGGCGGCTGAAGCGATGGGCCGGGGCGGTCTGACTGCCGCGACCCGCGTGCTGTTGGTCGATGCGTCTGGAATGCTTCATGACGTCACTGTACAAAAATACACTATCAGGCGCAAGCCCTGCCGCGAAAGCCTCGAGAACAATCCTGGATGAGCGCGCGGCTATACTCTGGCGCTTGATTCGCTTCAACTCCGGAGATCACGATGTTCCTGCGTACCCCATCACTGCTGCTCGCAGCCACGCTGTGTCTTCTGCCAATCCCCAGCGCCGTCGCCCAGGTCGAAGAACGCACGGCCAATTCTGGCAACGTCGTCCTCCAGGGCGTCCCCGAAATCCCCCAAGAGATCGGCGAACAGCTGCGCCGCTACCAGAACGTGCGCACGGCCAGCCTGCTGGAC
>JGI12109J20283_10162733_pt1 | contig 19432 bp, 17 predicted proteins | sample ElkSlonscriptome_12_FD_20283 | JGI IMG/M metagenome (IMG submission 20283)
TACGCTCCGCGAAACCCATGGCCTTGCGGATCGACCGCATCATCCATGCACGCTCGAAGAGATCAGGCCCAGGAGGCACCCGTGACGCGAACTCGCACAAGACTTATCCGGACCTTGCACTGCGGCCTCGTGGCCTCGTTCGCGTTCGGGCTGACGTCGGCACCAGCCGCGGCCCAGAACGACGTGGCACCAAGCGGCACCGTCATGGACCAAGGCGGCTCAGCCGTCATCGAGCCGGCCGACATCCGCGAGTCGACCGTGAAGATCTTCACCACCAGCCGAGGCCCGGACCTCACCCGTCCCTGGACGCGGCAGAACCCCAGCGACGCCACCGGATCGGGCCTTGTCATCGAGGACGGCAAGATCCTGACCAACGCCCATGTGGTCGAATACGGCCAGCAGATCTTCGTGCAGCCCTACCTGACCAGCCAGCGACTGGCTGCCAGAGTCATCGCCCGCAACACCGGCATCGACCTGGCCCTGCTCGAGCTCGAAGACCCCACCGCCATCGACGGCGTGCCCATGGCCGCCCTTGACGCCGGCCTGCCCGACATCGGCGACAAGGTCAACGCCTACGGCTATCCACTCGGAGGCGAGGAGCTCTCCATCACCGAAGGCATCGTCTCGCGCATCGAGTTCGTCGGCTACACGGCCGGCACGCTGGGCCTGCGCATCCAGGTCGATGCCGCCTTGAACCCGGGCAACTCCGGCGGCCCCGTGGCGGTCAATGGCTCGGTGGTCGGCCTGACCTTCAGCGGCATCCAGCAGGCCGACAACATCGGCTACATCATCCCCAACGAAGAGATCCGCCTGTTTCTCACCGACATCGAGGACGAGCAGGTCGATGGCAGGCCCTTCCTTCGCGAGACCTTCGACAACACGCGCAACCCCGCGCTGCGTGCGAAGCTCGGCCTCTCGGCGGAGCTCGAGGGAATGGTCGTGTCAGGCTCTATTGAAGGGAGTCCGCTGCAATCGTGGGACGTGGTAACCGCCATCGCCGGCCGAAGCATCGATAGCCAGGGCCTCGTGAGCGTCACCGAAGACCTGCGCCTGTACTTCGAGTACTTCGTGCACCACGGACTCAACGAGGACGACACGGTCACGCTGAGCGTGCTTCGTGACGGCGAAGAAATCGAGGTCCGCTCCCCAGTGGTGCGCGGCGATGACGACTTCTTCCCCGAGCTCGACAACACCTACCCCAGCTACCTCGTCTTCGGCCCGCTCGTGTTCACCCCGGTGTACCAAGCCCATGTCTACGGCCTCGATCTCGACCGGATGGCCGGGCGCCGAAGCCCGATGGTGGGCCGAGCATTCACGGGCAGGGACGAGGACGCCCAGATCCAGGAGTACGTCATCCTCGCCGGCGGCCTACTGAACCACCGCATCAACCTCGCCTACCAGATGCCCCCGTTCTCGACGCTCAAAAGCGTCAACGGCACCATGATCACCAGCTTCGAGCAGGCCGTCAAGACCATCCGCGATGCGGCGCAATCCAGCGAGGAGTTCATCACCTTCGAGTTCTACGACCGCGGTGCCGACAGACTGGTGTACAAGCGCACCGACATTCTGAATTCGGTCGAGGACATCCTCAACGAGAACGGCATCCGCCGACCGCTGTCGAGTGATGTCGCAGACCTGTGGCCCGACCTGGGCGAGTAAGTCGACCTCGTACGACGAAGCACAGTAATCGGCCGCAAACCTACTTCGCGTAGACGGCCACGGTAGCGTCGTGCGGGCCGAGATAGTCCTGCCGGTACAGCATCCGCCCGCTGGCGCGCTGGGCCCACTTGAATACGTTCGCGCTCCGGAAGCGGTTGGCCGGGCCGGTCGACTCACGCCTCAAACGGCCGGCTGAGCTTAGAAAATTGAATGCCAGCACGCCGCCGGTGCGCGAATGGAGTGCGTCCCACGCACGACCGAGCACGGCCAATGCCGTGCGCTCATCGAGCGTGTTGAGCGAGCCGCTGAAGACCAGCACGCTCACGTTGTGCTCGTTGACCAGGCGTTCGAACAACTTGACATCACGAACGAAATCGGCCACGAGCCAGGTCGTCTCCGGCAGCTTTTGCTTGGCCGACTCGGCCAACTCGCCGATACCTTCAACGCCAATGTACTTCAATGGAGCTTGGTTGGTCTCGTTCATGTACGTGAGCATGTCGCCCAGCCCGGCACCGATATCGGCCACGATGCGACCCTTGGGTCGTGTAACCTCGGCCAAAACCTCGAACCTTGTACGCTGGTAGGCCGCGTTGCGCCAGAGCAGGGCCTCGAAGCCCGGGCCGAACGAGTGCACGGCCTCGCGGTAGGGTTCGAGATACCCCGGATCGGGCTGCTTGGCATCCTTTGGCATGGGCTTCTTCGGGTTCAGCCGAAGCGGACCATGGCCGCGAATTCGTTGTAGCGTTTCTCGAGCGCTTCCGGCGAAAGGTTGGACAACCGGTCGAGGCTAAACGATTCGATGTTGTAGCTGGCAACGACCGTGCCGTGCGCCACGGCGCGGTGGATAGCGGCGAAGGACGTCGGATCAACGCCCGAGTCGCCCTCTCGTGCAAGTGCGCCCATCATGCCGCCGGCAAAGCTGTCTCCAGCGCCCGTCGGGTCGACGACGTTCTCGGTCGGGTACGCCGGCAGCGCGGCGATGCCGTCGCGATGCACGATGATGCAGCCGTGCTCGCCCTTCTTGACCACGACAAACTTGGGTCCCATCTCGATGATGTGCCGGGCCGCGGCAACCGTGTTGCGCTTGCCGGTGAGCTGCTCGGCCTCATCGAAGTTCAGCACCAGCCCATCGATCTTCTCACAGAGCTGGGTGAGCTCGGGCTGCGCGGTGTCGATCCACAAGTCCATCGTGTCGGCAACCGACAGCGTTCGCTCAGGCAACTGCTCGAGCAGGCCCGCCTGCACCGAGGGGTGCGTGTTTGCCAAGAAGACGTACTTGCTGTCGCGGAACGCCTCCGGCACGGCCGGCGGCTCCTCGGCAAGCACGCCGAGGTCGGTGTACAGCGTCTCTCGCTGGTCCATGTTTTCCATGTACTTGCCGCCCCAGCGGAAGGTCTTGGAGCCCTTGCGAACCTCCAGCCCGCTATGGTCGACGCCCTCGAACTTCTCCATGGTCTGGCGCAGCTCGTCGGGAAAGTCATCCCCAACCGCGGCGACCACGCGGACGGGCTTGCAATAGAAAGACGCCGCGGCGGCAAAGTAGGTGCACGACCCACCCAGCACGTTCTCACGATGGCCGTGGTCGGGCGTGTAGACGGTGTCGATTCCAACGGTTCCGGTGACAATCAATGGCATAAAGAGAGCATAGGGCGGCCTGGTGCCCACGCCCAATTGCACGCTACGCTCCGCGGCCATGGCCAACTCGCCCACCTCGCCCGACGCATCCGCCAACGCCCGAGCTAGTGCCTCGGCCAGGGCTGGGCTGGGGTACGGCTTGGTCGCCTACCTGTGGTGGGGCAGCGCCGTACCGATCTACCTCCATGCGCTCAGTCGCGGCGCTTGGGCCACCCCCGCGCTCGAACTGCTGGCCCAACGCGTGGTCTTCGGCATTCCCGTATTGATCGTGCTACTTGCGATGATGGGTCGTCTGAAAGAGCTCCGCACGGCGCTCACGAGCCGACGCATGCTGCTCGTGCTCTCCGGCAGCGCGATGCTATTGGCGGCGAACTGGCTTGCATTCATCTGGGCGATCAGCAACGCCAAGCTGCTCGACGCCAGCCTGGGCTACTACCTCAACCCGCTCGTTTCCGTAGCGCTGGGCGTCATCATTCTCGGCGAGCGCCCCCGTCGCGTGCAGGTGGCGGCCATCGCGCTGTGCGTTATCGCCGTGGCGTGGCTCACCTTCCAACGCGGCTCGCTGCCGCTCGTCGCCGTCACGGTCGCCCTGAGCTTCGGGTTCTATGGCCTCGTGCGCAAGCGTGCCGCGGTGAAGCCGGCGCCCGGCCTGTGCGTCGAGATGATCCTGATGCTACCGATCATGCTGGGCGTCTACGCGTGGCTCTTCCAGCAGCAACAAGCCCAGCTTCTCGAAGGCCCACCGATGAGAACAGGCCTCATGCTGCTGGGCGGCGTGATGACCGTGGTGCCCTTGGTGGCGTTCGCCGCGGCCGCCCATCGCCTAAAACTGGCAACCCTCGGCATGCTGCAATACCTGGCGCCAACGGGGCAATTCGTGCTGTCGATCGTGTTCGGCGAACCACTGGACCGCGCCACGCTCATCGCATTTGCGCTCATCTGGATCGCGCTCGCGGCGTACACCTGGGATGCCTGGCGATCCAGCAAGGCGCACTCGTAAACAATGCTATCGCAGCGCGGCATTTGTCGCGGCGCGATCGCGGAGGAGCATCGGCAGCACGTCATCGAATGCGCGGCGATAGGCCCAGGCCTTGTCGAACCACGCGTCCTCGGTGTCTGCTTCGGCGGCGCCTTGTTCGAAACGGCGAAGCACCGCGGGTTCCAGCGATCGTCGACCGAAGCCGATGAGCGACTCGGTGGCCACCTCGTACACCGACGCGCAGCCGGCATATTGGCCGGCATTGAACAACGGCGCACCACGGTTAATGGCCAGCTCGATCAAGCCGGCTGCGCGCATCCGTGCCGCACCGCCATCGTCGCCGACGAAGCCGGACTCACGGGGGAGCAACACCGCATCAATCAAATGCACGACGCCGTTGCTGGCCTGGATGTCGGACTTGACGATCCTCGCTTTGCCGACCCGCAAGCCTCCGTCCTCCACACCAAACTCGATCACCGGCCCCAGCAGCGTGCGCGCCCTGCCGGCCTTGAGCAGGTCGGTCGACGCAAGACGCCCGGGCACGACGTGCAACCCGAGTACGCCGACGAGACGTTGGCGATTCTCGGGCTGCAGCAGATCATCGAGCGCCCCCTCGGGGAGTGCCGCGAACGCGCTGTCGAGCGGCGCGAACACCGTCCATGGACCATTCTCCGGCCCGAGCTGTTCGAGCAGGCCGGCGGCGTCGACCGCGGCCACCAGCGTGCTCAGCGCCGTTGCGTTCGAAGCAATCGTCGTGATGGGCTCAAGCTCGGGCACGAGCACGCGATCGATCACGTGCACCACGCCGCTATCGAAGGCGATATCGCTTGCAACGAGCGTTGCCGGTCCGATCGACAACGGTCCTTCGCGACCGATCTCGATCGGCTGGCCGTTGACCGTCCCGACCGAACGGCGCGAAAGAAGCTGCGAAGAGGCGAGCGCAGGCGTCGTGACGTGATACGCCAGGATCGACCTCAGCATGTCGGCGCCCTCGGCAGACCGGAGCGTATCGACGAGCTCCTCGGGCAATGCCTCGAACGCTTCGTTTGTCGGCGCGAAGATCGTTACCGATTCATCTGGCAACTCGAGACCCGCGGTCGTCACCAAGTCGAGCAGCGTCGTCAGGCCGCCCGCACGCGCGACGCTCGCCAGATCGTTCGTCAACGATTGACTCTGAGATTGCGTGTCTGCACCAACAGCTCGTATCGAGCGAATATCGAGCCGAAACGAGCCGGGGTTCTTGTCCGATAGAGACACGCCGATCGACTCGATAGTGGTCGGCGTGATGGCGGGCGCGCCACGTACGAGGCGGCCGAACGAATAGAGCTTGAAGTCCTCAAGTGGCAACCGAATGGTGGACCACTGGCCGTCGGTCGTCTCGAAGGCCTGCTGGTATGCACCGGCCATCGTGCGCACGTTCGAAACCCGAAGGTCGAAGTTGTACGTGCGACCGTCGCCACGCACCTCGATCTCCACGCCGGTGGATCCCTCGAAGCGCTTGCCGTCCACGGCGACCCTCGCCTGGCTGAAGCCGCCGTTGTTCTCAAGCGACAGGTCGCCGCTGAAGCGCAGCACGCCCGGCTGTGGCGCCGTAACGCGTCCGGTGGACAGTCCACCCATGACGCCGTCGACAACGGTGCGCCAGCCGTCGACGCCACGATCAAAGTCGAGCTCGAAGTCCTGCGCGCTCGCGTGGGCGGCAAGCAGGGGAAGTGCCGCTACGAGGAGGCACACGCGAGAGAACTTCTTCATGGCTGTCATCTCCGATCGGTTGCGGGCAACCGCGAAGCACGGCGCTCCAAGAGCCACATCGTCCATCGAGCGCGACGCGTTGATCGCGTGTCGAAGGGCATACCGACGAAAGCATCTCCTGCATTGATGCGCCCGGCCGCCACGAAGCTCAAAGCACGGGGCAATCGTCACGACGCGAGGGTTCACGCCGATGCCATCGGGAGGCCGTACGGGTTCAGACTCTCAATTTTGAAGAGGAGCCAGCAGCCGGGCGGACAGCGCTCGACCCGGCAAAAGTACCCCCCACAGGACTCGAACCTGTAACCCGCTGATTAAGAGTCAGGGGGAAGGCGTTGTAAACACTGGACTTACGAGCCTACCCCCGCAATCGAGTACGCAATCGGCCGCAGACTCGCCCCATGACCCCCGGCTGGTGATGCTGGTGGAAGCGTGGCCCGACCTGCCCGAGCCGATCCGACGCGCGGTGTTGGCGATGGTTGAGGCGGGCCAAGACTGAGCGCCGGCGCGACGCCCCCTACCCCCCACGGGCGATGCTGCGCGCGTGTTCACAATTGTAGGACGAGCGTTCGCTAAGGCACATTACCGGCTGCGACCTGCGGGCAGGCACGAGCTACCGGCAACCCGCAGCGAAAGCATTCTGGAAGCACAGGAAGTCGAAAACCGTTAGCTCGCCATCGTCATCGAAGTCGGCCACGGGGTCGCCGATGGCGAACGCGGACTGGAAGGCTAAGAAATCGAACAGGTCCGTACCACCATCGCCGTCCAAATCAACCGGACACTCGGCCATCAACAAGTACCCACGGCCAATATCGCCAGCGTTAATCGCACCCACGATGGCCGTAGTCCCGCTTGCGGCCACGGAATACCCATACTGCTGATCAGGCTCCCCATCTGAGGCGAAGCGCGGCGGAATCGGTTCCCACGTGTCAGTGGAAAAGGCCAACACAGCACCGGAATCGCGTTGAAGCCCATCGTACAAGGGCGAACCCACCAGCACGTCGCCATCACCAATGGCCACGCTGTAACCCAACCGCGTACTCTCGCCGCCGTCGCGCGTGGTCAAACGGGCTCGCTCCATCCAGTCATCGCCGTCACGCTGGAACGCGTATGCCGCGCCCGTCGTGATGACTCCATCAAACCAGAACGGCGCACCACACACGATTAAGTCGCCGGCGACATCAAGGGTCACGCCGAATTGGTCATTCGCTCGCCCGTCAGTCGCCACGAGTTTCTGCCCAATGACCCATCCGGTGGTGGTCTGCGAAGCGACGTAGGCCGCACCCTGCCCACGCTCGGAACCCGATGCGAATGGAGCCCCGACTACCACCGTCGCGCCATCGACTGCAACAGCAGCGCCGAAGTTGTCGCCCGCAACCCCGTCAACAGGAACAAGCGACGCCGATTGCTGCCAACCCATCGCTCCATGCTCAAACACAAAAACCGCTCCGCTATCGCGGCCCATTGCATCACGCCCAACAGCCCCCACGACCGCGATATTGCCTGACAGCGAAACCGCGTTGCCGAAGACATCGAATGCCTGCGCATCGTCTGGGCTCAATCTCGCACTTTGCTGCCACCGTCCGCCGGCGTACTCAAAGACGTAGACGACGCCAGATGACTCGCCAGCAAAGTCGGCGTGCTGAGAGCCAATCAGAATGCGATTGTCAGATACGGCGACGGCGAGACCGAAAGCCGCCCCGACCTGCGGATCACTGGGCAGCAGATTCTGTTCCAGTCTCCACGAGCAACCATCCAGACGATAGACGAAAGCAGCGCCAGCATTCTCGCCACCAACATCACTTGTCCAGTCGCCGATAACGATTACTTCCCCGTCAATATCGACGGCAATTCCAAAGCCCTCATCAGTCTCAGGTGGGGCAGAGAACTGGTCAATCTCGGCCCACTGACCTACCGCAAGACGGGCCGCCACTGCCAGCACAGCCAGCACGATCACAGTACGCATACATCCTCCCTCACTCTCGCTCGGCTTCGGCGGCCACGATACCGCCGGTCGATGCTAGCTACGGCCAGGAAAGGGGTCGAAGATGGCGTGCTAATCGACGGGGCACAAACACACGCGAGCGCATAGCGTCCCCCACGGGTAGCCGGACGGGGTTGCAAACCTGCCGGCGAACGGGCGGGGTGGACGCTGGTAGATCGTCCCCAGCGTTACCCAGACCGGCCCGCTAGGACGATGCCATGCCAGACAAGCCGACGGGCGACGACGCCCTTCTGCGGACGCTCGCCGACAAGCTACGGGCGTTTCGCCGACTGATCGACGGATGTACGAAGCCGCACCCCGATGGCCGGGAAGTCGTGCATTCGGTGCCGCTGCGAGAAGCCGCCGAAGACTTGGCCAACGCGGCGGGCGCTGTTCACCAATACCAGTGGTCCCAGCACGCGAAGGTTGAATCTACCGAGTGTGGTTCCACCGGGTCGATGGCCATCGGCCGGGGCCGTGGTGCCGACGCGGTGACGATGGCGGCGTGGATGGACGTGGTGAATATTGTGGCTTACAAGCCCGGCGAGTTACCAGCTAAGCGCTGGCCCCAAGGCCATGTATTTGACACCGAGTGGCTGGCGGTCGTCGATCGGGCATTGCTTCTCGCGGAAGGAAGTCCCAACTCGCAAGGCGTCCCAACACAAGGCGAGCCCGCGAGAACAGACGCGATCGCAGACTCGCCAGACGATTCACTGCTGCGACACCTGCGGCAATTCCGGTCAGACGTTGTTGCCGAGAAAGAGCGTTCGCCGACAGCTTGGATGGCCGACCTGCAACGCATTCGGAGCGCGGCTGCGGCGGTTGGGTTACGGCCCGCCGACAAATCATGGGCCTTTGTCATGGCCACAAACCACGAAGCGTGCGAGTGGGACGAAGGTTGCCCGTTGCTGTTGGGGATCGATCTTGACGCGACGATGACGAACTGGGTGATCCTCATTCCAGCCGAAGAATCGCCCATGACGTTTCACCACGACCTGTCGAACTCGTTTCGGAGGTATCGCGGGCACGCCTTGCTGTGGGTGGATTCGTGGATTCTCGCCCGCGAGCGACAACTCCGAGACCGTGCGGACGGCGCAACTGTCGAGCGGAAGCCAACCGCCGATGACTTGCGGCCGGCCCGCTGGTTCGCTGACGCCACGGGCCCTGACGGCTTGTACTCCGAGTTGCTCAAGGCTGCACGAAATGCCGGCAAGCTTCCATCGAGCGAGAAGCCGCATGGGCACTGGCTGTACTCCGCTTCGGACGTCGCTCGTAATTGGCCCGAGTATCGCGGTCGGATCATGAAGAAGTTGGCCGGCGAAGCGGTAACTAACGGTAACGATCGGTAAGAAGCGGTAGAACTGAAGCGGCGGAGCGTTTGGGCCGCGTTGGGCGCACGAACAATTGTGCATGACCAACGAACGCCCGACGACTTTTGTACCCATCCGAAGTGCTGCACGAGCGCTTGGCGTCCCCCTTGCGTGGTTGCGTAACGAAGCCGAGAACGGCCGCATTCCAGCCGTACGGGCTGGCCGGCGGTGGCTGGTTCCGCTGGAACGCATTCAGCAACTGCTGCACGAGCGGGCCGAGCGTGGCGAAGGGGGTGCGCGGTGATGCCCGAGCCCCTGTTGATCGACACGAAGGCCGCACAAGACCTGCTGAGCATCGGCGAGCGCAAGCTGTGGGAGTTGACCAACGCCGGCGCGATCCCCTGCCATCGGTTGGGGCGGGCTGTGCGGTACTGCCCGCGTGAGCTTGCGGCGTGGGTGGCGTCTGGCTGCCCCTGCGAACCTGGAAGCGCCGCGCGGGTGCGTCAGGGGGTGCGGGCATGACCGGGCCGTACCTGTGGGACTGGGGACCACCGAACCCCCAGAATGACGCGACCCCGGCGGCAACCGGGGAACGCATCGGCGAACCTGAAAACTCACCCAATAATACGCATCCCATCCCCGCGCCGGCCCACCACGCGGCCCCGAGCGGCACCAGTGAAGTCGCGGCACGACGCATCGCGGGCGCTGCTGGCAACCTACGGCAACGCATCCATGCGGCCATCGTCGAAGCCGGCACGCACGGGCTGACCGACGACGAAGGCGAAGCGCTGCTGTCGATCAAGCCGCAGACGTACACGCCCCGGCGCGGTGAACTTGTGAAGCTAGGGCTGGTGGTGGACAGTGGCGAGCGCCGGCCCACGTCGAGCGGCCGACCTGCGGCTGTTTGGATCGACGCCAGACTGGCCCGTAGCGCCCCGAGGATGGCCCCTGCGGCGCTGCGTGCTGCGGCGGGGTCAGACAGGGGGCAAGCATGAGCGAGCCCGTACAGCACGTTCTAGCGGCCCTGCGCGACCACGGGCACGAACCGCGCAAGTCTGGCGATGGTTGGACCTGTCGATGCCCTGCCCACGACGACACTAACCCATCGCTATCGATCCACGCCGGCGACGACGGGCGAGCGCTGGTGCATTGCCACGCGGGCTGTAGCGTCGGGTCGGTGTGCGATGCCATCGGACTGCGAACCGCCGACCTGTTCGCGTCTACCACCGAGCGCCCCACCGGGCAGACAACCACGAAGCGCCGGCAGGGATCGACCACGAAGGCCGGCACGTTCCCCACGGCCGACGATGCGGTGCGCCAGCTAGAACGCCAGCACGGCCGACGCTCGGCGACCTGGACGTACACCGACGCGGCGGGCGAGCCCGTGGGGCTGGTGGTGCGGTGGAACACGACCACGGATAAGGACGTGCGGCCGGTTGCGCGTGGCGACGATGGACGCTGGCGCATCGGCGGTATGACCGACCCCCGACCCCTGTACGCCCTGCCCGACCTGCTGGCCGCGCCGGCGTCGGATCGGGTGTGGGTGTGCGAGGGCGAGAAGGCTGCCGACGCTGCCCGTGCGGTGGGGCTGGTGGCGACGACGAGCCCGCACGGATCGGGGTCGGCAAGCAAGGCGGATTGGTCCCCGATGGCCGGGCGTGACGTGGTGATCCTGCCCGACCACGACGACACGGGCGAGAAGTACGCCGACGACGTGGTGCGGCTCGTGACGGCTGCGGGCGCGAAGTCGGTGCGAGTGGTTCGGTTGGTGGACTTGTGGGCATCGATGCCCGAAGGCGGTGATATGGCGGACCTGTTGGAGCATCGCGGCGGGGACGTTGACCCGATCCGCGCCGAAGTCGAAGCCCTGACAGACAAGACCGACGCGGACACGGTGACGCCCGACGCGCCGGCGGTCCCCGCGTTCACACCCTTCCCCGCTGACGTACTGCCCGAGCCGATTCGGGGATTCGTCACCGAAGCGGCCAAGGCGATCGGGTGCGATGCGTCTTACATCGCCCTGCCCCTGCTGTCGGGGCTGGCGTCGGCGATCGGCAACACCCACCGGATCGCGTTGAAGCGTGGGTGGACCGAGCCGGCGATTGTGTGGACGGCGATCGTGGGCGAGTCGGGGACGATGAAAACGCCCGCGTTCAAGTTGGCAATGAAGGCGATCCGCAAGGCCCAAGCCGATGCGTTCAAGGAACACGAAGCGGCGCGGGCCGAGTGGGAAGCCCAACACCTGCGGTATGAAGCCGAGTTGACGGGCTGGAAGCGGCAAGCGGCGAAGGGACACGGCGACGCCGGCGACCCGCCCGAGAAACCCGCCCCGCCAACCACGCGCCGGTACATCGTGTCGGACACCACAACCGAAGCCCTGGCCCCGATCCTGCTGTGCAACCCGCGCGGGGTGCTGCTGGCCCGCGATGAACTCGCCGGCTGGTTGGGATCGTTCGACCGCTACGCCAAGGCGGGAAGGGCGGGCGCGGACTCCGCGCATTGGCTGTCGATGCACAACGGCGAAGCCATGACGATCGACCGCAAGACCGGGATACCGCCGACGATCCACGTTCCATCGGCATCGGTGAGTATCACGGGTGGGATTCAACCCGGCATCTTGGCACGGGCGCTGGGGCAGGAACACCACGAAAGCGGCATGGCTGCGCGAGTGCTGTACGCGATGCCCCCACGCAAGGCGAAGCGGTGGACCGAAGCGGAAGTGAACGCGGACACTGAAGCGGCGGTGGCGATGGTGTTCGATCGGCTGTTCGGGCTGACGCCGGAAGCCGACGACGACGGCGACGAACGGGCCCGGCTGGTGACGTTGGCCGATGACGGGAAGCGGGCGTGGGTGACGTTCTACAACGAACACGCCAGCGAGCAAGTGAACCTGTCGGGCGATGAAGCGGCGGCGTGGTCGAAGTTGGAGGGATACGCGGCGCGGCTGGCGCTGGTGGTTCACCTGACCCGCTGGGCGGCTGATGACGCCACGCTGCGCGATCCGGCGCGGGTCGATGAGGCGAGTATCGCGGCGGGCGTGGTGTTGGCCCGTTGGTTCGGTGAGGAAGCCCGGCGCGTCTATGCGATCCTGTCCGAGAGTGACGACGAACGGGAAACCCGCCGGCTGGTGGAGTGGATCGACCGCAAGGGCGGCACGGCGTCGGTGCGCGACCTGACGCGCGGACCACGCGAGTATCGGGGCGATCCCGAGCGGGCGGCGAAGGCGCTGGGCGAACTGGTGGCGGCGGGTGTCGCGGCGTGGGTTCACAATGACCACGGCCCCAAGGGCGGGCGTCCGACGGAACGGGTGCGGCTGGCGTCGCGGCGTGGTGACACTGGCGACGGCGACGAAACCCCCGTGAACGCCGGGATTCGCGTGGGTTCTGTCACCGTCGCCACGGTCGCCAAGCCCACGAACACCGGCGACGGCTGGGGGGAACTGTGAACCCGCACCCCCACGAACTCGCCCCGCTGCTGCTGGCCCTTGGGCTGGCGGGGATCGAACTGGCCCCGCACCCGACCGACGCGGGCCGGCTGCGGCATCGCCCGGCGGACCTGCCCCCCGACCTGTCGGCGCGGCTGCGGATTCACCGGGCGGCGGTGGTGTCGCTGCTGGTGAACGGGTATACCCACGCCGGCGATGACGCGAGGTACGTCTTGGGCGAACGGCTGGGCGTGGCCGATGGGTTGGGGATGCCCACGCACCCCGGATCGGCGGCATGGCTGGCGGCGGTCGGGGAGTCGATTGGGGATAGTTGCCATACGGCAACGCATCGGGTACACTGTAGGCATGGGTCAACTAACGAAGGCCATAGCGGCGGCGGTGAATGCGAGCGATCAAACGCCCTACGCGATCGCCAAGGGCGCGAACGTGGCCCGTAGCCAACTGTCGCGGCTGCTGAGCGGCGAGCGCGGGCTGAGCGCCGATGCCATCGAGCGATTGGCGGACTACCTGGACCTTGAGATTGTGATACGGCCGAAGGGCAAGCGGAAGGGAGCCAAGCATGGCTAGTGTGTTCAAGCGCAAGGGTGAGAAGCGGTGGACCATCGCGTACTTCGACCACGAGGGCCGGCGGCGCGAGAAGGCGAGCGGCACCACCGACAAGCGGCTGGCCGAACGCATCGCGTCCGACCTGTCCGACCGGGTGCTGGAACGCACACGCGGGCTGGTGGACCCTGTGGCCGAGCGGTTGGCTGCCGAGCGCACACGTCCGCTGTCCCAACACTTCGACGACTACGAGCGGCACCTGGACCACCTGCAACGCAACCCCCGGCACGTCGAGGGCACGCTGGCGTACCTGACCAAAGCGGCCGAGGCGTTGGACTGGCGCACGCTGGGCAACATCGACGCGGGCAAGCTGGCCGGGTATCTGTCCGAGCAAGCGGAGAAGCGCGGCACGAGCGCCCGCACCTACAACGCGAACGTGGTGGCGTGGCGTGCGTTCGGCCGCTGGTGCGTGCGCACGAACCGGCTGGCGTCCGACCCGCTAGCGACGCTGAGCCGGCGCAACACCGATAGCGACCGCCGGCGCGTCCGGCGTGACGTACTGCCCGAGGAACTGGCACGCATCATCGCCGAGGGCGAGCGTTCGCCCACGGTGACGGTGGCAAAGAGCGTGAAGGGCAAGCCGGTACAGACTCGGATGACCTGCCCCGAGCGTGCGTGGGCGTATCGCATTGCGGCGGGGACCGGGTTTCGTGCGGCCGAAGTGGCGAGCCTGACGCCCGAGGCGTTCGACCTGGACGACGACGGCCCGACGGTGACGGTGGAAGCGGGGTACTCCAAGCGCCGGCGACGCGATACCCAACCCATCCGCCCGGATCTTGCGGCCATGCTGGGGCCGTGGTTGGCGTCTAAGCCCGAGGGCGAGCCGGTATGCCCCTTGCCCACCGGGAAGGCCGGCGCGCTGCTACGGGCCGACGTAGAGGCCGCACGGGCACGCTGGATCGACGAAGCGCCCACGGCTGGCGAACGGGCCAAGCGTGAGGCGTCCGACTTCCTGCGGGCGACCGATAGCCGGGGCCGGGTGATCGACTTCCACGCCCTGCGGGTTCACTTCATATCGCGCGTGGTAGAGGCCGGCGCGAACGTCAAAGAGGCGATGGAACTGGCCCGGCATTCCGACCCGAAGCTGACGCTCAAGACCTACGCCAAGGTCGGGCTGCACAGTCTGGCCGGCGTGCTGGATCGGATGGACTCACCCGACCCTGCCCCCGAGCAAGGGGCTGGCGTGCTGCTCGCCACGGGCACCGACAACCACGCGCCTGCGGGGCCAGACAACACCCCGCAGAATCCCCCGCAGTCGGAGCGCGGGAAGGCTACCGGCAAGTTGCGGCCCGGTGCGGCTGGGCGCGACGAAGGCCGAAGCGGCTGGGTTGGCGACGATGCCCCTAAACCCCTGCGATATACGGACCTACGCGAGACTGCGCGGGCCAATGCGGGCCAGAGCGAAAGTACCCCCCACAGGACTCGAACCTGTAACCCGCTGATTAAGAGTCAGCTGCTCTACCGATTGAGCTAGGGAGGCGTCGGTGCAATTGTATCACCCATAACCGCCGGCGTTCGAGTCTCTTCGCTCTAAATATACAGATATTCCCGTACATTTTGCGTTTGCATGCAACGCCTGGTGCAGTATACTAGTAAGTAGTAACTAGAGGGCGATCTCTTGAGTTGAGAGTCGGCCTAGCCAACGGAGGTTGACCATGAAGCGAAAGACCATCTGGCGACGAAGCCTGCTCGCAGCGACCGCGCTGATTCCTGTGGCGCTCTTGGGCGGATGCAGCAACGGCGCGCAGGGTGCCTTCTCGGGAGCCGCTCTGGGCAGTCTCGCGGGGTTGGGCGTGGGCTCGGTCACCGGCGATCGCAGCGACGCGGTCACCATCGGCGCCATCCTGGGCGGCGTCGGCGGCGCGATCATCGGCGACCAGAATGCTCGGGCCTCGGTCTATAGCTCGGGTGGAAGCCACGGGGGTGGCTACGGGCCGCCACACGTTGTCGAGCGACCGGTCTACGTCGACCGACCCGTCTACGTCGCGCCGCAGCCGGTGGTCATCTACGGAGGCTCGAGGCACTACGGCCACTACCAGCCGCGATACCACCACCAGCGCCGATACCACCGCGGACACTATCACCACCAACGCTCGTACAGCCGCTGTTGGTAGGGTGACGGGCGTTGCGAGGATGGTCAGTCGGCGTCCTTCATCGCCTCGGCAATGAGGCGCAGCGCCTTGGCCCATCGGCCGGCCTCGTCGGACAGATCTTCTTCAAGGATATCGGCGACGGTGGAGAGGTCGTCGTCGGCCACCGCTTGTTTGAGCGCATCGAGCTGGCGCGACAGCACCTCGGTGCGCGCTTCGAGCGCACCCTGCGTTGCGAAGCTGTCGAGGGGCTGGCCCATGGCTGCCCCACCCTGGATGATCGCCTCGCGCACGGCCTGCCACGTCGCAAGCAGTTGTCCAAGCAGGCCCATCGCCTGAGCAACATCCCCGCGATGGATCATCTCCGCGCACGCTTCGTGCTCGTCCCTGGAACCCTCCATCGCGTCGGCCGCGTCGAACAGCGTGACGCGGACCAGCGAGGCCGGGTCGGCCGTGGTCATATCCACACGCGCGTCTGCACTTGGCTCGTCGCTGGCGTTGTCCAGCGCGTCGCCTTCGAGCGATTGGCCGTTCATCATGACCTCGATGACGATGCGCCCACGATCTCGTGCCTGGCTCGCACCGGCCTCGAGGGCCGCCGCAAGCGAAGGGCGAGCGAGCACCAGCTCTTGTCCATCCAGGGTCGCCTTCATCGTCGCACGCTCCATCTACGAGCCGAGCATGTCCAAGTCGACCACGACCGGCGCGTGGTCCGAGATGCCATCGGCAGCTTCGCGGTCGATCCAGCAATCCTTGACCAGCTTTCTGGCCGCCGGATTGGCCAGCACGTAGTCGATCCGCCAGCCACGATCCAGGGCCCGGGCCTGCCCGCGGTTGCTCCACCAGCTATACGGCCCGTCGACGTCGCCGTGGCGTTCGCGGATGATGTCGTGCCAGCCGGCGTCGAGCACGCCACCGAACCACTCCCGCTCGTGTGGCAAGAAGCCGCTGGTCTTCTGGTTGCTTCTCCAGTGGAAGATATCGCGCTGCGTGTGTGCCACGTTCAGGTCGCCGCCGAGCAGCACGGGCGTGCGCTTGCGCCGCAACGGCTTGGCCCACTCCTGGAACTCGGGCAGCCACTTGTCCTTGACGGCCTGGCGATGCTCGCCCGAGGAACCCGACGGCAGGTACACGCTGGAGACCACCAGCCCTCCCACGTCCGCGGTGATCACGCGTCCCTCGTCGTCATCCTCGCTGCGCTTCACGCCAAGGCCGAAGCCGACACGCTTGGGCTCGAACCGGCTGAACAGGGCCGTGCCGGCGTAGCCCTTCTTCTGTGCGGCGTTCCATACAACGTGGTAGCCGAGTTCATCCAGCATCTCGTGGGGTGCCTGTTCCTTCAACGCGCGGACCTCTTGGAACAGCAGGACATCGGCGTCGAGATCGGCCAACCGATCGCCCAGCCCTTTGTTCCAAGCCGACCGCACGCCATTGATGTTCCACGTCAGCACCCGCATGGGCGCAGTGTACCAGCCACCCAGGGGACGCTCAATCGTCCGGGTCGCCCAGGTCCAGGGCCTTCATCTTCTTGTACAGCGTCGTGCGATTGATACCCAGGTCGTCGGCAGTCTGCTGACGGTTCCAATTGTTGGCCTTGAGCGCCCGAAGCAAGATCCGTCGCTCGGGATCCTTCATCGCCTCGGCCAGCGGCATGGGCACCCAAGGGGCCTCTTCGGCCTCGGGTTGGGGCACGAGCGCGGCCGGCGTGAGCGGACCAGTCGCGTTCTCGATCACCTGTGGCGGAAGATCTTGCACGCCGATGGTCGTGCTGCGTGTCAGGACGGCGGCTCGCTCGACAAGGTTCTGCAGCTCGCGCACGTTGCCGGGATAGCTGTACCGACGCAGCGCGTCGAGCGCCTCGTCGCTGAAGCCCAAGAGTGCCTTGCCCAACTCCTGGGCATTCTCCTTCAGAAAGTGCTCGGCCAGAACGGGCACATCGTTCACACGATCGCGGAGCGGCGGGATCTCGATCTTCACGACGTTGATTCGGTAGTACAGGTCTTGCCTGAACTTGCCTTCGGCAACGAGCTCTTCGAGCGGTTGGTTGCTGGCAAGCACGACACGCGTATCGACCTCGATGGTCTCGTTGCTGCCCACCGGCTCGAAGCGGCGCTCTTGCAGCACACGCAGCAGCTTGAGCTGCATGGCCGGACTGGCGCTATTGATCTCATCGAGGAAGAGCGTTCCGCCGTCGGCCGCGAGAAAGCGGCCGGCCTTGTCGGCGTGGGCCCCGGTGAAGGCACCCTTGACGTGGCCAAACAGTTCGCTCTCAAGCAGCGTCTCGGGTATCGATCCGCACGAGATCTCGACGAACGGTTCGTCACGTCGCGGGCTATTTTGATGGATCGCGCGGGCGATCAGACTCTTTCCGACGCCGCTCTCGCCGGTCATCAACACGGTCGTTCGACTTGGCGCCACGGCCTCGATGAGCTCGAAGATGCGCTGCACGCGGTGGTCACGCCCCACGATGCCCTCGAGCCCGTACCGACCAGAGAGCTGCTGCTTCAGGCGGCGGTTCTCGCTCAGCAGCTTGTGCTGGCGGAGCGCACGCTCGAGCGACACGCGCAGCTCGCTATCGACCACGGGCTTGGTCAGGTAATCGCTCGCACCCAGTCGAAGCGCCTCGACTGCGGACTCGATCGTGCCGTAGCCGGTGAGCATAATGACCGCGGCGTCATACTCCTTCTGGATATGCTCGAGCAGCTCCATGCCGCCCATACCAGGCATCGACACGTCGCAGATGGCAAGGTCGAATGGATGAGGCACGCGGCTTGGGCCATCCGTGTGCTGTTCGGCCTTGGCGAACGCTTCCAGGGCCTCGGCCGCGTCGAAGGCCGTCGACGCCTCGTAGCCCTCGCGCTCGAGAAACTCAGCCAAACTCTCAGCGATGATCGGATCGTCGTCGATCACCAGCACCTTGTGCGTGTCGGCCTTCGACTTCGGCGGCGCAGTTGCGGTCTCGCTCGTCATCGCCGATCACCCGATGCTCTGCGCACCGCGATCTTGCGGCACCGGATAGCGGACGCGCAGCACGGCACCGCCCTCGCGCAGGGGGGCGAGCTCGATCGACCCGCCCAAGTCTCGCGCGACTTCGGCGCTGATGGCAAGGCCCAGCCCGAAGCCCTTGGACTTGCTGGTGACCCCGGGCTCGAACAACTTGGAGGCCGAGCCGGTCAGGCCCAGGCCCGCGCCAGTGTCTCGGATCTGCAGCACCACCACCGGCCCTTGATCCTCATCGTGCTCGACGGTGAGAGAAAGCAAGACCTCGCCGGACCGACCGGTTCGGGCAACCGCCTCGATGGCGTTGCGCAGCCCGTTGAGGATGAGCGGGTAGACCGCGCCGGCGGCCACCTCGTACACCGGCGCGTCAAGCTTGCCCTCGAGTTGAACACGCGACTCGGACGCCATCGGCCGAACCACGGCCAACGCGTGCTCGGCGGCCTCGGCCAGCGAGATGGGCTTGCCCCTGGCGACCGTCGGCGACCCAGCAGCCCCGGGCGCACCACTGAGCGACGCGTGCAGGATGTCGCACATCCGCTCCATTGCCTGATACGCCGTGTTCACGTGCTCGCGCACCGACTCGAGCTCGACAGCGGCGGCCGCACTCAGTTCCGTGTCGAGCGACTGACGGGCCAAGGCAAGCTGGCGCATCGAGCCGTCCAGCAGATTGTTCAGGTCGTGGGCCAGGCTCGTGAGCTTGTCCGCGACGGGAACCATGCCCGGCGCGCCGGGCTCCGGCCGACGACCGGGCCGGCCGGCGTCACGCTTCGGCTCATTTTCGGGATGATGCTCCATCGCATCGGTCATCGGTCGGGCGAAGGTCCAAGCTGTGTTGCTTTTCGGCAACGCATGCTGTCGAATGGTTCTCGGACGTCACGTGCCGGCAACATCCCGACCATCAGCGCAGACTCTGCGCATCGACCTCAGGCCACGCCCACGGCTTGAGCATCGCGATCGCTCAGCAAGCCACCATCGGAT
>JGI12109J20283_10134588_pt1 | contig 19421 bp, 18 predicted proteins | sample ElkSlonscriptome_12_FD_20283 | JGI IMG/M metagenome (IMG submission 20283)
TGTAGATCTCGTTGACGATGCGATGCCGGATGAACCAGACCCGCTCGATGAAGGCGAAAAGCCTGGCCGGGCGCGATTGTTCGACGATGACGCATATCGCGCAGAGCCGGAGTCATTCGACCCGTCCGAGCGGCCCGGAGCCGAATTGACTGGGCGGTTCGAAGATGATCCGGCGGTGCGGGAATTCTCGGCCTGCCGTGTGCTTTGCCGCATCCGCGCGGCGGTGTGGCCCCGGCTGCCAAGCAAAGTGGCATCAACCCTGAAGGACTGCCCTGAGATATCGCTCGATGTCCCGGTTGCAGTTTCCCCGTCAACCCTCAGTCTCAACGTGGCAACAGGCTTTTGGCCTGACGTCATTTCAGCGCGATTGCCCCACGTTTCAATCGTCACATTGTTACCAGACCTGCGGCAGCGTCCGGGAAAGGTATCGACCCGGTCATAAGCGACAGAGCCATTTCCGGAGGCATCGCACCGATATACGACCCGCAAACCGTCGGTATCAGAGATGATCCAGGCCTCAGAGCTTGGATTTTGCGCCAATCCCGCAGCACCGATCAAAGTGAGACCAGCACCACAAAAAATGCCAAAGCGTGCAAATCGCATTATACACCCTGTTACCAATATCTAATCCAAGCCGAAGGAAAATGCAGGGAGCCTAGCTCCGTTTCAAATCAGGATCCCTGCGCAGTCAAGCGGTCCCATTGCCTATCGTGGGCAGTGCCCTTCGCTCTGTCCTACGGCGCCCGATGGCGCTAAGCGGGCAGCATGTCCCGATCCGCTTTTGCTTCCTGTGATTCCTTGCTGTGGACCGTGGTCCATGCGGTCCATGTCTGCCCTCGCGTCTCCTGTGGCGTCTCGTCTGGCGTCTGCCATCTCGCCGGTTGTCGTGCAGGACCAGCCGCGCAGGAGGTGGCATGAGCGCGCGCGTCTACATTCACCCCATCGCACAAGCCCTATCGCCGCAAAGCGAGGAAGGCGCGGCGATCCGGCTGGGCGGTAGCCTTGCCCATGCCAGCCGCTTTGCGCTGGTGGTGCGTGATGGGGCCAAGGTGATAGAGCGACGGGCGTTCGGCGTTGGCGAGGCGGACGCGGTGCTAGGCTCGCTTGACACTGCGCTTGAGGAAAAGGCGCGCGGGCAATGGGCGAGCCTTGGCAGGGTGCACCCACCACTGGAGCTTGGCGAGCGCACCATCCGGCTCGATCAGCCGCAGATCATGGGCATCCTCAATGTAACGCCCGACAGCTTCAGCGATGGCGGCGCGCATAACAAAGGCGAGGCCGCGCGCGCTCATGCGGCGGCAATGCTGGAAGCGGGCGCTGCGATCATCGATATTGGCGGGGAAAGCACTCGCCCCGGCGCGCAGGCCGTATGGGAAGGTGACGAGATCGAGCGCGTCGTCCCCGCAATCCGCGAATGCGCTGCCATGGGGGCTGGCGTAAGCGTCGATACTCGGCGCGCAGGCGTGCTTGAAGCGGGGCTTGAGGCCGGTGCGCACATGGCCAACGATGTAAGCGCCATGCGCTACGATCCGCGCATGGGAGAGCTGGTGGCAAATGCGGGCTGTCCTGTGGTGCTGATGCATGCGCCGGGCACGAGCGATGATCTGCATGCCAAGAATGCTCTGGATGGCGGTGACTACGCCGATGTGGTGAGCGAGGTGTTCGACTTCCTTCAAGCTGCGCGTGACAAGGCGGTGGCGGGCGGGATCGCCCAGGCGCGCATCGTGCTCGATCCCGGGATCGGCTTTGGCAAATCGCTGGCAGACAATCTTGCGCTGCTCAACGCATTGCCGTTGTTCCACGCGCTGGGCCAGCCGTTGCTGGTGGGCGCAAGCCGCAAGCGGATGATTGGCGCACTATCGCGCGAAGAGGCGGCAGATGCGCGGCTGGGCGGCTCGATTGCGCTGGCGATGCGCGCGATGGATGCAGGTGTCCACTTTCTGCGGGTGCATGACGTGCCGGAAACGGTTCAGGCGCGCAATGTGTGGCGCGGGATGCGCGATGCGGCTCTGACGGATTTCAGCCAGATGGCTGGCGATTGAGACGGACAAGGGGAAATGACGATGCGTAAGGTTGCAATGCTTGGGGCAGTGGCAGTTCTGGCCGCAAGTGCCGTGGTGGCGCAGGACCAGCAAGAGGTGGGCCTTGCGCCCGACGAACTGCTCGCGCCCTATTACGCCAAGCTGCGCGAGAGCACGGTGCTGCCCACCGCGGGCGAGGGCCCCGCTCTCGATACATCGCAAACGCTCACCCGCGTCGCCTTTGGCAGCTGCAATCACCAGCACGCCAGCCAGCATATGTGGAGCGAGGTGCTTGGCGCTGATCCGCAGCTGTTCATGATGATCGGCGACAATGTTTACGGTGATGATGGCTGGGCGGGCGATGCTGCTCTTACGTCCCTGCGGCAATCCTATGAGGTCCAGGCTGCGCACCCCGAATTCGCGGCCTTGCGCGCCGCCGTGCCGATTCTGGCGACATGGGATGATCACGATTACGGCCTGAATGACAAAGGCGCGAGCTTCCCCATGCGCCGCTGGGCCGAGACGATGTTCGAAGAATTCTGGGGCTCGTCCGAGGCTGTGCGAGGGCGCGAAGGCATTTACGATAGCGTTATAGTGGGTCCCGACGGTAAGCGGGTGCAGATCATCCTGCTTGATACCCGCTATTTCCGCTCCGATCTGGCGCGCTTTGCGTGGCAGAAAGACCGCCGCCCGCTGGGCAATTACGCACCCGATACCGATCCGGCCAAAACGATGCTTGGCGCGAGCCAATGGGAGTGGCTTCAAGGCGAGCTTGCGAAACCGGCAGATTTGCGCATCCTTGTCTCATCCATTCAAGTGATCACCGAGGCGCATGATTACGAAAGCTGGGAGAACTTCCCGCTGGAGCGCACGCGGCTGTTCGACATGCTGGCAGCGCGAGAGGATAGTGGGCTGGTGATCCTGACGGGCGATCGCCATGCAGGCGGCATCTACACAACCCGGCACAAGGGCGAGGATATATGGGAGCTCACCAGTTCATCGCTCAATCTCGCCTTTGGCGGCGATGTTGAACGCAGCACCGCGCGCGAGCCTGATCCCGCCCGCGTCTCCAAGTTCTACAGTGTCGAGAATTATGGCCTTGTCGATATTGACTGGGCCGCCTCTGAAATAACGCTCACCCTGCGCGGCAATGAAAGCGAGGTTTTGACCCAGCAGCGCTTCAATTGGTGAGGCGCGCTGCCTAGAGCGTGAAGCCCCCATCACTCACCAGCACTTCACCGGTGATGTTGGAGGCAGCATCGCTGAGCAGGAAAAGGATGCTGGCTGCGATTTCTTCTGAAGTGGCGAAGCGGCCAAGGGGCGTTGTCTTGGCCATGCGCGCAATCGTGGCCTCGCGGCCAAGCGTCTCAACCGAGCGTTTGAAATCGGCGCCTGTCTCCCAGATGGCGGTGTCAACGCCGCCCGGCGCAATCGCGTTAACGCGGATATTGGCGGAAGCGTTTTCCATCGCCGCGATGCGCGCCATGTGCGCAACCGCCGCCTTGGCAGGGCCATAGGGGCCGATACCGGGCACGGGCTTCACCCCGGTGGAAGAGCCTGTAATGACAATACTGCCGCCATGCTCATGCGCGCTGGTCTTGATCGCTCTTAAAGCAGCGCGAAGCGTGAGAAACGCCCCGTCCAGATTGATCGCCATCACACGGCGCCATTCGGCAAAGTCCAGTTCGTCAATCGTGCCAAACCCGCCAACCCCTGCGTTGACAACGCCGTAATCCAGGCCTCGCAGGTGCGGCGCAATCCTGTCCCACAATGCTTCGTCGGCAACGCTGCCTGTCACACGCTCCACATCGCATGGCAGATCAAGCGCGGCGAGACCCGATTGATCAACGTCGACGAGGATCAGCTTTGCCGCCCCGGCAGATGCGAGAGCGCGCGCGCACGCAGCGCCAATGCCCGATGCCGCGCCGGTGACAAGCGCTGTGCGTCCTGTGAAATCCTGAAGTTCCGTCATGCGCATGGGCGCTACGATCTTCACGCCGCGTTGTCGATGCCCAGATCAGAGAGCTTGCGGTAAAGCGTTGAACGGCCAATGCCGAGCCTTCGCGCAACCTCTGTCATGCGTCCGCGATAATGCCCGATGGCAAGGCGGATCACGTCAGCCTCGATCTCTTCCAGCGGTCGCAGATTGCCATCTTCGGTGTAGAGCATGACGCCAACCCCCTCATGCTGGGCCGAACGGGTGACTGCTTCGAGTTCGCCCAGCATTTCTGAAAGCTGCGGGAAGCTGTCTGCGGTGAGGGTGTTCGCCTCGCAATAGACGGCAGCGCGGAACAGCACCGATTGCAACTGGCGCACATTGCCCGGCCAATCATAGGCGGTGAGCAGTGTGAGCGCGCTATCACTGATTGAGAGATGTTTGAGGCCTGGTTGTTCGCCGATCCGGTTGAGGAAATGGCGGCACAGCGCCGGGATATCGCCGGTGCGATCGCGCAGAGCAGGAAGGGCGATCCGCGTCCCGCTCAACCTGTCGGCAAGGTCGGGGTCGAACTGTCCTGCCTCCACCAGAGTGTGCAGCGCAAGATTGCTTGTCGAAAGAATGCGCACATCGATGCGAAATCCGTGCGAGGCGCCCACGGGCCGCACGATGCCCGTCTCCAGCGCTTCGGCAAGGCGTTTTTGCACCGCGGGCGCGATGCGATCCACCTCGTCAAGAGCCAGCGTGCCGCCATCGCAATGCTGCAACGCGCCGATCTGGCGATCGAAGGCTCCGGGAAACGCGTTTGGTTCGTGCCCGAAAAGCACCGATTCAAGACTGCCAGACGGAACGCTGGCAACATTCACGATGCGCAACGGCAATTTGGAGCGCGGGCTGGCTGAATGCATGGCGCGCATCAGCATTTCCTTGCCCGTCCCGCTTTCGCCTTCGATCAGCGCATGGGCATGGCCGCGCGCCGCCTTGGCCGCCTGCGCCAGCGCGGTGCGAAAAGGCGGGGCAGTGCCGATCATTGCATCAAAATCGAGATTGGCCGACATCTTCTCGGTCAAGGGGGCAAGCTCGTTGCGTGCGGGTTCGCGGCGGGTGACCGAGCGCAGGGCTTCAAGCAGCCTATCAGGAGAGATCGGTTTCACCAGATAATCGCTGGCGCCGGCGCGCATTGCTTCGACCGCGAGCAGCGGCGATGCGCTTGTCGTCAGCATCAGGATCGGCAATGCGGGGCGGCGTTCCTTTAGTTCGGCGATCAGAGTGCAGGCATCATCGCCCGGAACCCATTGATCAAGCAACACGGCCGACAATTGCATCCCGTCGCGCGTGCCGAGCATGGCAATCGCTGTCTCGGCATCGCCGGCGATTACAGTCCGCCAGCCATCGCGCGCAGCAATAGCGGAAACGAGCCTGCTCTGCGCTGGCTCATCATCGATCAGCATCACCAGCCGGGTATCGCCGCCGGCCTGCGCATCCGACTGCGCGATCTGGTCTGAACCTGTCTGTTCGTCTGACATGGTCTGCAAGCCCGTGGCTCCCGGCAATTTCAGAATCCAGTGATCCCGAATTTTCTAATGTGAAGCACTTGCATAGGGCAGGTGGGTAAAGACCCGATTAAGGCTGATCTATTTGCTGTTTGCCTATGCGCCACGGGCGCGTGGCCATCGGCCCGGATACGATCTGCAATAGAGCAGTCACGTGGATAGGTGGGCCTTGCGCGGCTAACTGGGGCTTGAGCAATCGGCGGGGCTTCGATACGGCGCTGCGACACTTAGGGGCACAAACGGAAAGTGCGCGCACAATTTGCGCAACCTTTTGCGCCCTTCTCCGTTAGGGTTCATCAAGAGGAAGCAAACGGCTATGGCAGGCCCGGATCTAAAACAGAAAGACCAACTCTACAGCGGTTTCATGGGCACACTGAAATGGGTTGTGCCGCTTATTGCCGTCATCGTTTTCGTTGTGATGATGATTATCGCTGGCTGAACCGGTCGAAAAAGGGGGCAAGGCTTACGTGAAAATTGCTGTTCTGAAGGAGCGCGCCGAGGGGGAAACCCGGGTCGCGGCCACACCTGAGACGATCAAGAAGTTCGCAGCCCTCGGCAATGAATTTGCGGTTGAGAGCGGTGCGGGCGAGTCGGCGTCGATCACCGATGCAGCCTATACCGAAGCTGGCGCAAGCGTGGGCAATGCGGCGGACGTCGTGAAGGATGCCGATATCGTGCTCGCCATCCAGGCCCCCGATCCAGAGCAGCTCAAAGGCGCAAAAGCTGGCGCGATGGTAGCTGCTCTGTTTGATCCGTTCGCGCGGAAAGACCGCGTGGAAGCCTATGCCAAGGCCGGGCTTGAAGCGCTTTCGATGGAATTCATGCCGCGCATCACCCGCGCGCAAGGGATGGACGTGCTCTCCAGCCAGTCCAACCTTGCCGGATACAAGGCTGTGCTGGTTGCAGCCGATACATATGGGCGCGCTTTTCCAATGATGATGACAGCGGCTGGCACGGTGCAGGCGGCCAAGTGCTTTATCATGGGCGTTGGCGTGGCCGGCCTTCAGGCGATCGCGACCGCGCGGCGTCTGGGCGCGCAGGTCTCAGCCACCGATGTGCGCTCGGCCACCAAGGAACAGATCGAAAGCCTCGGCGCCAAAGCGATTTTCGTAAAGGACGTGGAAGGGATCGAAGGCGAAGGCTCGGGCGGTTATGCCACCGAGATGAGCGATGAGTACAAGGCCGCGCAGGCCAAGCTGGTTTCCGAGCATATCGCCAAACAGGATATCGTCATCACGACCGCGCTGATCCCAGGCCGCGCTGCACCCGTGCTGATCACCGATGAACAGATCGCCACGATGAAGCCGGGCAGTGTCATTTATGACCTCGCGGTTGCCCAGGGAGGCAATGTCGAAGGCTCCAGGCCCGATGAAGTGGTCGAGAAACACGGCGTGAAGATCATCGGCTATGCGAACACCCCTGCAAGCCTCCCCGCTGATGCCTCCGCGCTGTTTTCGCGCAATCACTTCACCATGTTCCAGGCATTCTGGGACAAGGAGACAGGCAAGCCGGAATTCGACGAGGAGATCGGCAATGCTATCCGGCTCACGCAGGGCGGGGCGATTGTGAACGAGAGGCTGAAGGGGTGAGGGCCTTATTCGCTCTCCTCGGCCTTGTGACTTTGACAGCGAACACGCCCGCGCCGAAAGGCGATCTGCATCCGGTAACGGGTGACTGGATTGTGGATTTGCGCCTTTCGCTCAAGAATGCGCCTTACATCCAGCCCATGCGGCTGGACGTTGCAGAGGACAATTCTGTGATGGGGACATTCTACGGATCGCCGATCTCCAAGGGACGGCTGGGCGAGGCCCAAGGGCGAACGTGCATCGCTTTCAGATCAAGCGATGATTCAGGTCCTTATCAACATGCAGCCTGCCGTGTTGACGGCAAACTCGTCGGGCAAAGCTGGAGCGAGGGCCGCGATTTTGTGAACCCGTGGACCGCAGAACGGAAGAAATAATGGACTTTATCTCAATCCTCTCGATCTTCGTGCTGGCGTGCTTCGTCGGCTATTATGTGGTCTGGTCGGTTACCCCGGCTTTGCACACCCCGCTGATGGCGGTGACCAATGCGATCTCCAGCGTGATTATTGTCGGCGCGTTGATCGCGGCAGCGGAAACGCAGGACCCGGTGGCGAAATATCTCGCGCTTGCAGGCGTGGTGATGGCCAGCGTCAACATTTTCGGCGGCTTTGCGGTGACCGAACGCATGCTCGCCATGTACAAGAAGAAGGAGAAGTGAGGATGATCCGCAGCTTTTCCGCAAGGGCCATCGGGGCAATCGCCATGGGCGCCTTTGCCCTTGCAAGCCCGGCTCATGCCGCCACGGGCGACACCGGCACGCCCGCCTGGGCGATGCTGGCCTATCTGGTCGCAGGGGTGTTCTTTATCCTCGCCCTGCGCGGGCTATCGCACCCGTCGACCAGCCGGGCGGGCAACCGCAACGGCATGATCGGCATGGTGATCGCGGTGGCGACCACGCTGGTGACACACGACATTGCCAATATCCTTGAAATCGCCATCGCCATCGCGATTGGCGGGGCCATCGGCTTTGTCATTGCGCGCAAGATCGCGATGACATCCATGCCTGAACTCGTCGCCGGGTTTCACAGCCTTGTCGGCATGGCGGCGGTTGTCGTCGGGCTTGCCGCATGGCTCAATCCCGGTGCTTTCGGCATTCTCGATGATGCAGGGCAGATCAACGTAGTCAGCCGCGTGGAACTGGGCCTTGGCATAGCCATCGGCGCGATTACCTTTTCAGGGTCTGTCATCGCCTTTCTGAAACTTTCCGGCCGGATGAGCGGGTCTCCGATCCTGCTGCCGGCGCGCCATGTGATCAATCTCGGCACACTCGCCGCGATCATCGGCCTAATCGCAGCCTATGCGCTGTCGGGCGCGGCGGGGCCGGGTGAGGGCATGCTGATTATCGCGGTGACATTGCTTGCCTTTGCGATCGGCTTTCTGCTGATCATTCCCATCGGCGGGGCGGATATGCCAGTCGTTGTCTCGATGCTGAACTCCTATTCAGGCTGGGCGGCGGCGGCGATGGGCTTCACGCTTGGCAACAGCGCCATGATTATCACCGGCGCGCTCGTCGGTTCCTCGGGCGCGATCCTTTCCTACATCATGTGCAAGGCCATGAATCGCAGCTTCATCAGCGTGATCGCTGGCGGGTTCGGCGCCGAAGATGGCGCAGCGGGCGGCGATGGTGCCCCGCGTGAGGCGCGCCCCTACAAGCAGGGATCTGCCGATGATGCAGCCTTCATGCTGGAGCAGGCAGAGAAAGTCATCATCATTCCCGGCTACGGAATGGCGGTGGCTCAGGCCCAGCACGTGCTGCGTGAAATGGGTGATGCGCTCAAGGAAAAGGGCGTCGACGTGAAATACGCCATCCACCCCGTTGCAGGGCGTATGCCCGGCCACATGAACGTGCTCCTCGCTGAAGCCAACGTGCCTTATGACGAGGTGTTCGAACTCGAAGACATCAATTCCGATTTTGCGCAGGCCGATGTCGCCTTCATTATCGGAGCGAATGACGTGGTGAACCCGGCGGCCAAGACGGACAAAGCATCGCCCATTTACGGCATGCCCGTATTCGATGTGAACAAGGCCAAGCAGGTCTTCTTCATCAAGCGTTCGATGGGCGGTGTCGGCTATGCCGGCGTCGACAACGAGGTGTTCTACATGCCCCAAACGGTGATGCTGTTGTCAGATGCGAAGAAGATGGTCGAAGAGATCGTCAAAGCGCTCGACTAGGGCTGCAATAGCGGGAGCAATCGGATGATGCGGACCATCCTCCTGATCGCTTTTCTGGCTGTGCTTGGTTTGGGTGCGTGGTTGTTTCTGCGCGAAGATGGCCTGCTTGAACAGGTGACCGAGGCCCGCGTGGCCGAAGCGCTCATCTCGAATGGTGTGCCCCCGGTTATGACGCAGTGCATGGCCCCGCGCCTTGTGGATCGGCTTTCGATCAGCCAGTTGCGCGCGCTTGAACGCGCAAAGCGGCAAGCGGGCGAGAGTGCCATTCCACTTTCCACCAGAGAAGCCATGGCGCGCCTTGAACGGATCAATGATCGCGAAGCGGTGGAGCAACTGGTGATTGTTGCAGGGGGTTGTGGCTTTGAACTCATGCTGAAGAGGCGCTGATTGCGCGCAAAACTCGTGCTTGCACTCCCGTTCCTATCGGGCACAATGTCCGCATGATGGAGAGGGGATCACGATGAATAAAATTGCTAGCGGCGCCGCCTGTATTTTCGGCATTGCCGCATTCGCGCTCAGCGCACCGGCGCACGCGCAGCGCCATGACGAACATACCGCCAAGGCGGACTTTACGCCTGAGCGAGTGGGCGCGCAATTCATGGTGATGGAAACCACCGCGAACGAAGCGGCCAAAGCGGCCTTTGCGCGCGGTCTGGCGCTACTGCATAACTTTGAATACGCCTTCGCCTCCAAGGAATTCCAAAAGGCGCAAAAAGCCGATCCCGATTTTGTCATGGCCTATTGGGGCGAGGCGATGACGCACAATCATCCGCTGTGGGCTGAGCAGGACCGCGAGGCGGCGCGTGAAATCCTCAAGCGGCTGGGCGCTGATCCAGCGGCCCGCGCGGTCAAGGCGCGCAGCGATATGGAGCGCAAATGGTTGGCGGCAGTCGAGACGCTCTACGCGCAAGAGGGAACCAAGATCGAACGCGATCTGGCCTATCTCGCTAAGATGCAAGCCATGTTGGCTGCGCATCCAGAGGATGTCGACGTGCGCGCCTTCACCGGCCTTGCAACGCTTGGCTCATCGCATGGCGGGCGGCAGATCCCGATCTACATGGAGGCTGCCGGTATCCTCGAGGCGGGCTTCATCATGCACCCGATGCACCCGGGTATTCTGCACTACCTAATCCATTCCTACGACGATCCTGATCACGCGCCGCTGGGTGAACGTATGGCGCAGCGCTATGCCGTGGTTGCGCCCGATGCAGGCCATGCGCAGCATATGGTGAGCCACATCTATCTCGCGCTGGCGGATTGGGAGGCGACCGAGGAAGCCAACGTAAACGCTTCGCGGGTGGTGAACCTCCAGCGCGCAGCCCAGGGCCGCCCGGAAAGTTCCTGCGGGCATTACAATGAATGGCTTTCCTATTCGCTGCTACAGCAGGGCAAGGATGCGAGTGGGCTTGTCAGATCCTGCGTCGCGCAGATCGGCAAGGCGGCCGAGGAGGCCAAGGCCGAAGGCAAGGACGCCGTGCGCGGGTCTTGGAGCGCTGCGGGCATGGCGCTGTTCCTAGGCGTGGAAACGGGCGAATGGCTCGAACCTATCGACTTCCCCCTTTCGAATAGCACCGGCGCGGCGCGCTATGTGCAGGCGCATGGCGATGTCCTGCGCTATCACGCTACTGATCCGGCTAAGGCCGCCGCAGCGTTGGAGCGGATGGAGCCGATTTTCGAAGCCTATTCCAGGATCGAACAGAACGATGGCCGAATGGCGCAGGACAGCTGGTCAGCACGCGCGCTCGAACGCTCGAAGGCTCTCGTTGAAATAGCGACAGGCGACCGTGCGGCGGGCCTCAAGGCGCTCGAAGCGGCGGCTGCCGCTGAACTGGCGATGCCGATCGTCTTCGGTCCTCCAGCGATCTTCAAACCCAGCTACGAGATTCTGGGCGAGATGCATTTGGCCGAGGGACGCAAGGCCGAGGCGGCCGAGGCGTTTCGCAAGTCACTCAAACTTGCGCCGGGGCGGCGTTTGTCACTCACGGGCCTGGAGTCGGCGAGGGCGCTGTAGGGCGCCTGCACAACCCCCGTTGCATTTTCTCCCAACTGCGGCAAACTGCCCGGCGGATTGGGAGAGACACATATGATCAAAACCGCATTTGCCGCTGCCTTGCTGGCCACCACCACTTTGGCAGGGGCAACCCCTGTCCAAGCTGAGAACCACACGATTGCGCCGGGCGAAGGCGCGGCTGAACGCTTGCAGGAAGCGCTGATCCTTGCCGAGCCGGGCGACACCATCATGCTTGAGGCTGGTCGCTATGCCCTCACCGAAGGGCTAAGCCTCGATGTCGAAGGCGTCACCATCAAAGGCGCAGGGATGGACGGCGACACGCAATCCATTCTGGATTTCACCAACCAGCAGGGCGCAGGCGAAGGGCTGCTTGTCACCTCGGATAACGTCACCTTGCGCGATTTCGCGGTCGAGAACGCGAAAGGCGACGGGATCAAGTCCAAGGGCGCGGACAATATCATCTATCACGCCCTGCGCGTTGAATGGACCGCCGGGCCCAAGCCCACAAATGGCGCCTACGGTATCTATCCGGTCGAGAGCAGCAATGTGCTGGTGCAGGATAGCTATGTGCGCGGCGCAAGCGATGCGGGCATCTATGTCGGCCAGTCCGAAAACATCATCGTGCGCGGCAACCGGGTGGTGGAAAATGTTGCCGGGATCGAGATTGAGAATTCGAATTACGCCGAGGTAACCGATAACCTTGCGACGATGAATACCGGCGGCATCCTCGTGTTCGATCTGCCCGGCCTGCCGCGCGTGGGTGGCGGCGATGTGCTGGTTGCGCGCAATGCAGTGATCGACAACAACACCGACAACTTCGCCCCCGAGGGCAATATCGTCGCCAGCGTTCCCGCGGGCACGGGCGTGATGGTGATGGCCAACACCAATGTTCACGTGACCGAGAATCTGTTGACCAACAACAAGACCAGCCACGTGATGCTGATCGCTTATTCGCAGGATTACAGCGACGAGCGCTATCAGCCGCGCCCGGTAGATGTGCTCGTCAAAGGCAATGTGTACGGGTTTGGTGGGACCGCGCCCGATATTCCGGGCGGTAAAATGCTGGCCGCGGCAGTGGGCGGCAAATTGCCTCCGATCCTGTCCGATGGCCTTGCCGAGGGGCTTCAGCTTATGGACGCCGTGCCGATGCTGAATCTCAACCTTGAGCGCGTCGGCCAGCCTCTGGCCGAGGCAAGGCCCGATGTGATCATGCCCGGCAGTTCTGAGATGTCCGCACCGGCGAAATCGGGCGCGCTGGCGGCGGTTGTGCTGCCCGCCGGAATGGAGGCACGGCTCCAGTGAAGATTTCCTCGGCGCTGTTTTGCGCTGCTCTTGTCGCATGTCTGGCCTCGCTCACTGCCCGCTCGCTTCCCGCAAGCGCGCTGCCGCCACCGCGCATCAATGTGGAGGCGATCCTTGGTGTCGAGCAGCTTGATGGCAAAGTGCGCAAATATCCGCGCACCCTGTCTGAATACGGCTTCTTCCTCGATCGGGCCGGACGCGATCCTGCCCCCGGCGTGATCGGGTACGAGCTTAACACCCCGCTTTATTCAGACGGAGCGGACAAGCTGCGCTACATCGTGCTGCCAGATGGCGCGCAGATGAAAGCGGGCGAGGATGGCGGGCTGCTCGATCTGCCGGTGGGAAGTGCGATCATCAAAACGTTCGCTTTCGGGGAAGGGGAGGATCAGCGCTATATCGAAACCCGCCTTTTGCTCCACCGCGCCGATGGCTGGCTGGCGCTGCCGTATAAATGGAACGCCGAGCAGACCGAGGCGACACTCGCGTTGGTGGGCGCGCGGGAGAATATTACACGGCCTGATGGCACCACGATCAGCTACCAGATTCCAAACAAGAACCAGTGCAAGAACTGCCACCAACTCAACGATGTAGTGACGCCCATCGGCCCGAAGGCGCGCAATCTGTCTGCCGCATGGCTTGACGCGCGCGCGGTGGATGGCAGGCTGGACACCAGTCCGGCCCTCGCCGACACTGTGCCGCACTGGCAGGAGCGCGCCGGCAATCCCGATACGGCTGCGCTTGCGCGCGGCTATCTCGATGTGAATTGCGCGCATTGCCACCAGCCCGGCGGCAGCGCATCCAATAGCGGGCTGGACCTGCGTTGGGAGCAGGATGATCCCCACGCCATCGGTATCCGCAAACCGCCGGTTGCCGCGGGACGCGGGGCAGGCGGGCACAAGGTTTCGATCCTGCCCGGCAATCCTGACGCATCGATCCTTGTCTATCGCATGAGCTCTACCGAGCCCGGCGTTGCCATGCCCGAATTGGGCCGCGCCACCAATGACGAGGCCGGGATCGCCGTTATCCGCGACTGGATCGAGAATATGGAGCCCGCCTTGTGAAGTGGGTGTTGCGCATTCTCGGCACGCTTGTCGCTGTGCTGGTGGTTTTGTTTTTTGTGTTTCGCACCCCGGATACAGACCCGGTAGAAATGCGCGCCAAGTATGGCGGTCCTCCTTCGCAATTCGTCGAAATCGGCGACGGGGTGAGCGTCCATTTGCGTGATGAGGGGCCGCAGGGTGGCGCTGGCGCCGGTGTGCCGATTATCCTGCTGCACGGCTCCAACGCGGATCTGCACACATGGGAGCCGTGGGCCCAGAGCCTGAGATCGCAGCGGCGGGTTATCCGCTTCGATCAGGTGGGCCACGGGCTTACCGGACCTGATCCGGCGGGTGATTATACGCGCGCAAATTACGCTGAAGATATCGCAGAGGTGATGGACGCGCTCGGCATCGATCAAGCCATCATCGGCGGCAATTCAATGGGCGGCAAGCACGCGCTCGCCTTTGCGGTGCGCTATCCGGAACGGCTGGCAGGGCTTGTGCTGATTGATGCAAGCGGGGCGCCGATGCCTGACGATCCGGCTGAAGAGGATGAAGATGGCGGCAATATCGGCTTCGCCATCGCGCAAACTCCCGGCATCAATCGCATCGTCGAACAGATCACGCCGCGCTTTTTGATCAAACAAAGCCTTGAGGAAAGCGTTTCGAACAAATCGGTGGTGACCCCGCAAACGGTGGATCGCTACTGGGAATTGCTGCGCTATCCCGGCAACCGCGCAGCCACAATGGAGCGCTTTTCAGCCGCCTATGATCCCCTTACCCGTGACGAGATTGCGGGCATTGAAGCCCCCACTCTGATCCTGTGGGGCGATGAGGACCGCCTGATCCCTCTGAGCGCCGGCGAATGGCTGAACCAGACAATGCGCAACAGCAAGCTGGTGGTGTATAGCGGGATCGGCCATTTGCCCCAGGAAGAGGCGCCAGAAAAGACGCTTACAGACCTGAAAAAGTGGCTTGATAACCTTCCATCAACCATTCAAGCACACAACACCGCTCAATAATTTGAGCCCTATGGACGAAGCGAAGCGAACCCCGCTACACCGCCCGCGGGCATGATCGGATTCGAGGAACTGCACTTTGCGCAAGCTAGGCATGATTGGCGGCATGAGTTGGGTGTCGACCGGCATTTATTATGATCGGATCAATCGCATCGTCCAACGCCGCGCCGCCCCTATGGCCAGCGCGCCCATGGTGATCGAAAGCCTCGATTTCGCTCAGCTTTACGCTTTGAACGATGAAAAAGACTGGAAGCGCGCAGCCGAGGTGCTTGCCAGCAGTGCAAAACGGCTGGAGGATGCTGGCGCGCAGGCCCTGATCATCGGCGCCAATTCCATGCACAAGCTGTATGATGAGGTCGCCGAAGCGATCGACATTCCGATCATGCATATCGCTGACTATGTAGGCGATGCGATCAAGGCATCGGGGCATAAAAGCGCGGCTCTTCTGGGCACGCGTAATGTCATGACAGAAAGTTTCTATCGCAAGCGTCTGGTGGCCAAGGGGGTCGATCTGCTGCCGCCCGATATTGCCAATGTCGAATTGCTTGATTCGATCATTTATGACGAATTGATGGTGGGCAAGGTAAGCCGCGATGCGCAGCGTTCGTTGAAAAGCCTTATCACCAACAAGGCGCAGGAAGGCGCCGATGCGATCATCCTTGCCTGCACCGAACTTGATTTGGTTGTCGATGTGGATGCGAACGTACTCCCAGTGTTCGATTCAACCAGAATCCATTGCGAAGCGGCGGCGAACTGGATCCTCGAACAGGATTAGCGGTGATATTCGTGCAACCGGTCGCTGGTATGCACCGCTTGATCGAAGGTTGCTATTGCATGGGATGCAAGTCACGCATCTGTGTACTACGTTCTTGTTCACAACTTGCCATTGATATGTAATGCATTGCTTACGGGTCCTCGGGTCGCAATCCGAAGATCCGCGGGGCCATCCGTCAACCCCCCCAAGCACCCGGCGGATGGCCCCACCTTTTTCAGATCAGTTTCTCGGCAAGCTCGAAAGTGCGCTTCTTCTGCAGAAATGCGGTCGGGCGGGCGCGACCAGACACGGTTTGTCCGCACTCCATCGCAAAGTTTCCCTTCTGTTCCCGTTGAGCGCAGCACTCGCGCAGCCTATCGCTGCAAACGTGACGAACGAAGCTCCCTTTGCCGCTAACCCGCTGGCGCATGGCGGCCGCGAATTTGGCCGCAAGACCGGCGGCTCCAATGGCCTTTCCACCGGCCTCGGCAACAGGCCTGGAGAAGATCACGCCGCGCCGGGCAACGAGATGCGCGGACCGCGCACCGATTTCCAGCGAGACCGGGACCGGATCATCCATTCAATGAGCTTTCGCCGGCTCAAATCAAAAACCCAGGTTTTCATCGCGCCCGACGGCGATCATTACCGCACCCGCCTCACCCACAGCCTCGAAGTCGCGCAGATCGGCCGCGTTATCGCGCGCGCGATGGGCGTCGACGAGGATCTGACCGAGGCGCTGTGTCTCGCGCATGACCTGGGGCACCCGCCGTTCGGACATGCGGGCGAGGATGCGCTTTCAGAGGCGATGGCGCGCTTCGGCGGCTTCTGCCACAATGCGCAGGCGCTGCGCACCGTGATGCGCATTGAAAGCCCCTATCCCGATCATGACGGGCTGAACCTCACTTGGGATCTGCTTGAAGGGCTGGCCAAGCACAACGGTCCGGTGATCGCGCCCAATTGGGCTTTGGCGCAGCTGGATGCAGCTTTTCCGCTTGAGCTTGCAACCTGGCCCTCGCTCGAGGCGCAGATTGCAGCGGTGGCCGATGACATTGCCTATGACAATCACGATATTGATGATGGCCTGCGCGCAGGGTTTCTCGATCTTGATGATCTGCTTGAGCTAGATTTCCTCGCTGACCAGTGGCGCTGTGTCGAAAAACGCTTTCCCCAAGCCCCCAAAGAGCGTCAGCTGCGCGAACTTGTGCGCGAGCAGATTGGCTTGATGGTGAATGATGTGCTGGAAACCACACGCAGCGCTGTTACGGGGATGGCATCGGTTGACGATATCCGCGCAGCAGGGCGGGCGCTGTGCGGCTTCTCGCCCGAAATGGCGGCGCATGAACGCGCGCTCAAAGCCTTCATGTATGAAAAACTCTATTTCCACCCCGAACAGGTTGCCGCCGCTGGCCGGGCGCGCGATGTGGTCGCGCGCCTGTTCGCAGCCTATTCGCAGGATGCAACGCTGATGCCAGACAGGTGGCAGCACGCTCTGCCTGCTGATGAGCCGTGGCGCGCACGCACCATTGCCGATTTCATCGCGGGGATGAGCGATCGGTTTGCCATGCAGGAATGCTCCAGAATATACGGCAAACAGCCAGAAGGTCTGGTGAATGTCTGACGCAACCCGACGCAAACCCTTTGGGCGGCGGCGCACCTCCGCCGCGCACGGGCATGATGATGGTGCGGCTGCCTCGTCCGGTAAACTGCAGCGCATCGGGTTGGTGGGTGCAACCGGGCTGATCGGCACTCAGCTGATCGAGGTCTCCAGCGCCAGCGATGTCGCCCGGCTGGTGGGTATCGCCCGGCGCGAGATCACCATGCCACCGGGTGCGCGCATGGAGATGTTTGTCGCGCAGACCGAGAAATGGGGCGAAGTGCTTGCTGCGGTGCGCCCGCGCGCTCTCATCTGTGCGCTGGGCACCACATGGCGCAAGGCGGGCAAATCGAAAACGGGTTTCCGGGCGGTGGATCAGGACCTTATCGTCGAAACTGCACGCATCGCCCATGCTGCGGGCGTGTCCAACATGGTGTTGGTGAGCGCGGCCGGGGCCGATGCGGAATCCAAAAACTTTTACATGCAGGTAAAGGGCGAGACGGAGGCGCTTGTATCCGGGATCGGGTTCAAACGGCTCGATATCCTGCGCCCGGGCCTGCTGCGCGGCCAGCGCGAAGGCGATTTTCGCACCATGGAGCGGCTGGCTCTGGCGCTTGGTCCGTTGGTAGAGCCGCTGCTTCCCGCCAAGTGGGACATGTATCGCTCGATCGAGGCGCGGGTGGTGGCCGAGGCGGCTCTGGGCCTTTCGCTGCGCAGGGCTGGCGGGCGTTTTACGCATGACAATCAGGCCATGCTGCGCGCCGCGCGCGAGTGGCGGGCCAAGGAGGAAGGCTGAGCGATGGACTGGGCATTGGTTTTTTCCGCTGTGAACATCGCGGCGCTCATCGCGTGGGTCGCGCTGATCTTGGCGCCGCGCTGGCCAGCGCTGCTTTCCGGTGTGCTCTATCTCGCCATTGGCGGGCTGAGCGCGCTTTACGCGGTTTTGCTTGTGAGCGTGCTGGCCGGTCTGATTCCGGCAGGTGGGGGCGTTGCCGATTTCACCACGATTGCTGGCGTGCGCGCCATCTTTGCAAGCGATACAGGCGTGGTCATCGGCTGGACGCACTATCTTGCCTTTGATCTGTTCGTGGGCCTGTGGATCGCGCGCGATGCGGATGCGAAGTTCTTCTCGCGCTTGGTGCAGGCTCCGATCCTGCTCGCCACCTTTCTCGCAGGGCCGCTGGGCCTGATCTGCTGGTTGCTGGTGCGCGAGCGCAGGGCGCGGGCAAAAGGGCGATTTCAGTAGCGTAAAAGCGCTGGACGGCGGCCGCTTGGCTGTTAATCTTGTCCCCGAGAGAAAATCGGGGAGAGACAATCACATGCCTGTGCACGCACCGGATGAATACATCACGTTTGACGAATATCTGCGATATTGGGCCAAGGAGCGCGCGGATACGATTGTGCTGGAGGCAGGCGATCGCACCACGACATTTGCCGAGGCAGAGCGCAAAACGCGCCAGATTATCTCCGCTCTTGCCCAACGCGGTATAGGCAAGGGGGACAGGATTGCATGGCTGGGCAAGAATTCAGACCGCTATTTCCTGCTGCTCTACGCTTGCGGACGGCTCGGCGCGGTGATGGCGCCGATCGGCTGGCGGCTCGCCCCGCGCGAAATCGGCTATATCCTCAGCGATACAGAAGCAAAGCTGGTGGTGGCGCAAGATGCGTTCGTAGAGACCGCGCAAGCGGTTGCCGCCGGGCTAGAAAACGGGCCGCTGGTTGAGGAGGGCGAGGCGTTCTTCACCGCTGCAGACAAGATGGAGCCGGCTGATTTTGACCCGGTTGATGCCGAACAGCCCGTGCTCCAGCTTTACACATCTGGCACCACCGGCAATCCCAAGGGCGTGCAGTTGTCGAACCGCAACCTGTTTGCGCTGCGCAAACCGGGGACCGAGGCGGGGCTCGAATATCTCGATTACAAGGAAGGTGATTGCATCTTGTGCGTCATGCCGGTGGCGCACATTGCCGGCACCGGCGTGGGCGTGATCGGCATGTCGAGCGGGGTGCGCAGCCTTGTCCAGCCCGAATTTACCCCCGATGGCGTGATCGATGCGGTCGAAAGCGGCACCACGCATATGTTCCTGGTGCCTGCCGCAGTGCAGATGGCGATCCAGAGCCCGCGTGCAGGCACCGCGGATTGGTCAAACCTGCGCTACATGATGTATGGCGCAGCGCCCATGCCGCTGGAATTGTTGAAGGAGGCCGTGCGCACCATGCCGCAAACCGGCTTCATGCAGGTTTATGGCATGACCGAGACGACCGGCACCGTCACCTATCTTCCTCCCGAAGATCACGACGTGGAAGGCAATCAGCGCATGCGCTCGGCCGGCAAAGCGTGTCCGGGCGTTACCATCGAAGTGCGCGGCGAGGATAACAAACCGCTCCCCCTTGGCGAAATCGGCGAGATTTGCATCCTTTCGCCCTCCAATACCGCCG